>Ga0182030_10018078_pt1 | contig 13551 bp, 8 predicted proteins | sample 812S3MmetaG_FD_121299 | JGI IMG/M metagenome (GOLD analysis project Ga0182030, IMG submission 121299) | Permafrost microbial communities from Stordalen Mire, Sweden - 812S3M metaG (Illumina Assembly) | ecosystem: Environmental > Terrestrial > Soil > Wetlands > Permafrost | place: Sweden... | reverse complement strand
AGGGGAGGGGGGGGTAAAAAGCAGGGAATAGGGAACAGGGAGTATTTGCCACATTTTGCCGATTGCTTCCATTGTGCGCCGGGGAAATGGAATTCTCTGCATGAAGTTGCGGAAGGGATGATGGAATCCCAGGTCTCAAAATCAAGACCTGGGGCACCCGATCCTTTTGGGACAGTCGGAACTGGGCCACCCGCCAACGATGGGGTTCGCATGATGACAGTCCTCGATTGCGCAAAAGAGTGGCTTAAATTGGACACTCCTATTCAATCTCATCGCGGCGATGCGCATGAGAAAGTATCGCTTCTCTTGGTGGACGAGGATTCCGAAGACGCTCCAGACGCTTCTTCGCTTTCTCAAATGACTTCTCTACAGCCTCCGGTGTGACCGACTTTTCTAAAAGGTCGCATATTGCTAGAGGCAGAATCATGTCATGTTCGTCCATCTGAAAATTCCTCCCGTTTATACCTTCGGGAGAATTGTATCCAAAATGGCGTTATTATGGCGTTATTATGGATAGGGGATAGAATGAGCGTAAAATAGCAGAAATTTGACGATCTAATGAAGCGGGTTATTAAGGTGACGCCAGAGGAGTTGCGGCGCAGGCTTGAGGCAAAAAAGGCTGAGAGGAAAGCTCCGATAAAACCTGTGAAATCATAATTTAGACAAAGGTCTGATTGCAAAGCGCCAGCGTTGCTTATCGAACCGCAATACAAACTGCTGGCTGCGCCGGTCTATCCCATCTAAGAAATGAACTGAGAGACCATAATCCAATTGAACTAGCTCCATCGGGCTGTCATCAAGAAAAAGACCGAGTATTTTCTTTTGGTATGGTCTTGTTCTTTCCATGTCATGCGCGTTCAGTTGCGGTGCTCCAATTTCAAAAATTTCATACCTCATTGCAGAACGCTGCGGGGGCCGCTCCACGTGCGGTAAAGCATCGAAGCGCAACGAGAAATTTCCGTTCTTCGACGGAATTGGGTCAAATTCAATTGAAGTCGGCAATCTACCAGCCAAATGCTTAATCGTGAAGGTGATGGGTATGGGATGCTCTTCCCACGCCTTCGGCCCTTCGACGCCTTCAACATCTAAGCCAACTATCGGCCTTTCGTCAAACAGTTTCTTTTCGGCGTGCTTTCTCGCTTGAAATTCATCCAGCCAAATAAGAAACATAGCGACCATGAACGCGGTCCATAGGCACGCCATGAAAAGAGGTTCTTCTGGGTATTTTACGGGGTCGATAAACTGTAAGACTTCCCGTATCAATGAGAAAGGGCCGCTCATAAGGGCAACCACGATGAGCAAAACTCGGTAGACGAATCGGAAACTGGGGGCATAGACTGGCAGAATGCTCCCCTCTGCCTTTATCGTAAAGGCAATCGACATAACCCCAGCAGTACCGCGAAAACTTCTTTTCCGCTCCTGCTGAGTCTAGTATGTCGTTGCCCAAAATCGAGACCTGGGGCACCCGGTCGGTTGTGGAGGGTCAGATTTGGGCCACCCTTCTTTCCAGGGAAGCTCTGAATAAGTCTCAAAACCTTCCCTCAGGGGCTAAAGCCCGATTGATTTTGCGGCCCTTACGGCACGACTGAAGTCGTGCCCTTTCAAAACCGCGACTTCATCAGAGGCACCCCTAACGGGTGTGTCTCAATCATTGCGTCTGTTGTCAGCGCGCCTCAACGATTAGGCTGGGTTGAACGGGATACCCTCGGGGGCTAAAGCCCTGTTGATTTTGCAGACTTTACATACGGGCTAAAGCCCGTACCCTTCAAATCCGATAAACGACGATCTGCATGAGACCTACCCCTAGCAGCAACCTCGGAACTTGCCCTTGCGGACGGCGTAGCGAGCCTCCAGGCGTTCGCGGAAGAAATCCTCGTAGCTCATGATGGGCTCGCCGGAATGCGCCGTCCGCCGATGCTGAACATAGTTTTCGTAATCGGGGACGCCGACCATGAGGCGCGCTGTTTGCACAGCGCGCTTCCAGATCAGGTGGAGCTTGGCTGCCTTGATGTTAGTCACCGCCGCCTCCCTGGAGAACAGGGGCCGCATCGCCGACCTCAATTGCGGTAATTTTCGGGTTGCTGAGCGCCTTGCGAATATCGACCAGGGCGTAAACCGCGACGATGAGAACGATGGCGACGGAGAGCGCTGCCAGACTGGCATCCAGATAGTCGCTGAAGATCACTCGATTCATCGACTCCAGCGACTTGGCGGGCGCCAGGATCTGATTGGCGGCCACGGCATGGCTGAACTTGGCCGCGTGGCTGAGGAAACCAATGGCGGGATTGGGATCGAAGACCTTTTCGAGGCCCGCGGTCACGGTGCAGATGAGCAGCCAGACCGTGGGCACGGCAGTTACCCAGGCAAAGCGTCCGCGCTTCATCTTGAACAGGATCACGGTGCATAAGGTGAGCGCGATGGCCGCCAGCATCTGGTTGACAGTGCCGAACAGGGGCCACATGGTCCAGATGCCTCCATAGGGGTCAACGACGCCCGCGTAGAGCAAATATCCCCACAGCACACAGGCCAGGGCCGAGCCGATGATGTTGTTGGTCCACGAGCGGGTTTCCCGGAAGGAGGGGATGGCGTTGCCGATGAAATCCTGAATCATGAAGCGCAGGGCGCGCGTGCCGGCATCGACGGTCGTGAGGATGAACAGGGCCTCGAACAGGATGATGAAGTGATACCAGATGCCCATCATCACCTTGCCGCCCAGGAAGCTGGACAGGATGCTCGCCATGCCGACAGCCAGGGTGGGCGCGCCGCCGGTGCGCGACAGGATGCTCTTCTCGCCGACATCATGCGCCATCTGCGTGAGCATGTCGGGGGTCACGGTGAAGCCCCAGGAGGAGATGACCTGCGCGGCGTGGCTGGCAGTGGTGCCGATCAGCCCGGCCGAGCTGTTCATGGCAAAGTAAATGCCTGGATGGATGACCGAAGCGCCGATCATGGCCATGACGGCGACCAGCGACTCCATCAACATGCTGCCATAACCGATGAACGCGATCTGACGCTCGTTCTCGATCATCTTGGGCGTGGTGCCGGAGGCGATGAGCGAGTGCCAGCCGGAAACCGAACCGCAGGCGATGGTGATAAACAGAAACGGGAAAAGGCTGCCGGCCCAGACCGGGCCTGTACCGTCGATGAAGCGTGTTATGGCGGGCATCTGCAGGTAGGGATGAACGATGATGACGCCGACCGCGAGCAGGGAGATGGTGCCGACCTTGAGAAAGGTGGAGAGATAGTCGCGCGGCGCCAGCAGCAGCCACACCGGCAGCACCGAGGCAACGAAACCGTAGCCGATGATGATCAATGCGAGCGACAAGCCGGAGAGGGTAAAGTAAGGCGCAATCGCCGGGTTCTCGGAGATCGTGCGCCCGTAGACGAGGGCTACGAGCAGCAGCGCCGCGCCGAGGATGGACATCTCGGCGATGCGGCCAGGGCGGATGTAGCGGCAATAGACTCCCATGATGAGCGCGATGGGAATGGTGCAACCCACCGTGAATGTACCCCAGGGGCTGCCGACCAGGGCCTTGACGACCACCAGCGCGAGCACGGCGAGGATGATGACGCAGATCAGCAGCACGCCGATGCCGGCGATGGTGCCCACGACGGGGCCCATCTCGGACCGCACCATGTCGGCGAGCGATCGGCCGTCGCGCCGCGTGGACAGGAAGAGCACGGTCATGTCCTGCACCGCTCCGGCAAAAACCACGCCGGCCAGGATCCACAGCGTTCCCGGCAGATAGCCCATCTGGGCGGCCAGCACGGGGCCCACCAGCGGGCCTGCGCCGGCGATGGCCGCGAAATGGTGGCCGTAGAGCACATAGCGGTTGGTGGGCACATAATCCAGCCCGTCGTTGCGGCGATAGGCCGGCGTCTGGCGCGATCCATCGACGCCAAGCACCTGTTTGGCAATAAAGAGTCCGTAGAAGCGGTAGGCGATGAAATAAATGCACACGGACGCAATCACCAGCCAGGCGGCATTGACGGGTTCGCCGCGCCGCAGTGCAACCATGGCGAATGAGATTGTGCCCACAACAATCAAGGCCACCCATAAGAGCTTGTTCCAGATGCTGGACCTGGTGTCGCTATCGCTTTTGTTCATCATTTTTCTCCAGACGTGCTTGCGGTTGTCTCCACGGCTGACGCTGACACAAAGGGCTTGAAGACCACGGCAGCAAATCATACTTCTGAAACTATCGAGCGTCAATAGAGGGGTCGAAACTACACATGTCCATGGCTTGGGCTTGCAGTTTGTCGTCTGCTTCAGCCAGTGCTGAGGCCCTTTCTGGCAATCACTGTTTTACCAGCGTGTTTGCATTGCCAGAAAGGGCCTTCGCGTTCAGGTTGTGCTCGATGAATCCGGGCTAGTTCTCCGGCCGCATGGATTCGTTCCTTGAGATTGTTAATCCCAGGTCTCAAAAGCGAGACCTGGGGCACCCGAAGTTGGTACAAAATCAAACGGTCACAGGCCTGGTATTTTGACCGCGTAATTTCGTCGTTTCCCAGGTCTCAAAAGCGAGACCTGGGGCACCCGAGCGCTTGTGGTTAAATTACGAATTCACCAAGTCATGGCTCTAGAAGACAAAAACCGGGCCGAATTCCTCGCGGACGTCATTCCACTCGCGGGATTGAACTCCTTTGAAGAGGGGAAGGACGGATTGTTCGGTGTTGGCGTGTTCGGTGTAGAGGGACTGCTCAAACGTGAAGGAGATCCACTTGTCGAGCTTGTAGTTGAGCGTGCCGGCGGCCACGGTGGCTCCATGACGCGAGGCCGAGGTGGTGGCGCGGTTCACGTCGCGTTCCTTGGCCTGATCCACGCCATAGGTGGCGTAGAGCGTCCAGCCGGCATTGCGGCCCGCCGGGTCGGCGTGGAAGATGCGCGAGAGTGGGAGTCCCAACTGCACGACGCCGCCGGCGGCACGGACAGGACGCTCCGGAGCGACCACTTGCTGATGGGCCGCGTTGGTGCCGAGGATGATGTTGGAGCCGCCGTCGTCGGAGGCAACAGTAGCTGTAGCGGTGAGGCCGGTCGTGTCGCTGTAGAAGGAGTAGGCCTGACCGGCGAAGAACCACCGCAGATCGCTGCCGGCATAATACTTGCCAACCAGCGTAAACCAGCGCGTGGGCAGTTGGAACTCAGCATCCCAGCCGTCCTGCTTGCTGCTGGCGGATACGCCGTGAGAAAAGGTGGTTGCGTAGGCGGGGGCGGTAGCAGTAACCGCCGAAGACAGAGCGTTCGCGGTGCGTTTGCCGTCGAATCCGCTGAAGACGATCTGCGCCGGAGCTACGCCGGGCGCGTGATCCAACTGCCACTGGCCGACGATGCGCGCCTGATAATTGGGACGGTCGGAATCCGGCCCCTGGCGCTCTCCGTAACCCAGTTCGTTGGAGATGTTGGCGGCGCTGGGCGGGTTGCCCGAAGCCGGCAGGTTGATGGCAAACTCGGGCATGATGGTGAACCCGCCCGACTTGTGGGTAAAACCTACACGCATTTGCGGATCGCGCTCATAGAGGAAGCCATAATAGGCTCCGAAAAAGGTGGTTTCCAGGATATTCGGCATGGTGGAGGAGCCATAAAGAGTCCAATCCTGGCCGAAGAGCGCGGAGACGGAGTTGTTCTTGTCGAAGTGGTAATCCATGCGTCCCCATGCCAGGCGCAGCGATGGGTTGGAAGAGCGGATGGTGGATACGTTGCGGTTGTCGGAACGATTGAAGTTGCCTTCGAAGTCCATTTCAATCTTTCCGGTAATGTCCCACTTGGTGCTGGGGTCGTACCAGTTGAGATTGAGGCCGAGCCGGGTGGCGCGCGCCTTGAGATGGAACTCCGGATCGCCGTTGGGGCCCGAGTTGGCGGAAAGGAAACCGGGAAGCGGAAAGTCATCCCCGCTGGGATCGGAACTGTCAAAGACCGCGGTCGCCTTGACGAACCCATAGGGGTCCAAGCCGACTCCGTCAGCCTTGAAGGCCGGATTGCGGTCGGTCTTTACGCCACCCACGGGAAAGACGCGAACCGGCGAAATGGCCACGTTGATTTCCTTGGAAGGAGCTTGGGCGATGACGGCCGGCGCTCCCGGCTCGGTGGGATGCGGAGGCGACTGCATTTCCATGTAACCGCTTGAAGAAGCGTGCTTTGGCGCTGTGTTCGCTTGTGTGGGTTGAGCATTCGCTGCAGAGGCATTTTCTGCGGCCAAACGGTCGTAATCGGCCTGGCTGATCAGCCCCTTGGCGAGCAGGATTCTGGCCAGGCTCAAATTCGCTTCCTGCCCAGTGCCTGCCTGGTCAATTTTGGCGACATCGGCCGCAGTCAAGATTCCCTTGGCTTGCAAAGCTTCGACGAGCGGGTTTAGGTTTGAGCTGCCGGGCGCATTCTGTGCTTGCACAGGAATGAGCAACAGGAACAGGGCTGAAAGGCCGCAAAGCGCATAAAAGCGAGCCTTCTTGAAAGCGATGTTCATAACGGTAAAGCCTCCAAATAGTCAGTCGGTTGATTTGTCTGACAATTGGCATATTCGTGCATTATGAATATGCACTTGTCTGTGACAAACATCACAGACAAGTATGTTTCACTGCCTCCAGAATCTCGTTTGCATCCGGCAATCCGCTTTCCTCGATTTTGGCAACCAGTTCACGATGGGGGCGGGGAGTCAATTCATTCCAATAGGTTGGTGAAAATGACGACTGCTCCTAAAGCTGGTTCTGCGCCTTCGCCGGGCAGTACTGCCTCCGTCGCAACCATGGCTGTGGTGATCTTGGCCGTGGCGGCGTTCGCCATTTACTTGTTCAAGACCAATAACTTGCAGGCCGGTTTCTGGAAGCAGGGCTACGATCCGACCGGCCATTGGTGGCTTTCCACCGCTTTTGCCGCGCTGCCCATTTTTGTGCTGTTGGGCACCATGGCGATTCTGCGCCTCAAAGGGCATGTATCCGCGCTGCTGGGGTTGCTTACATCACTGGTCGTGGCCATCGCGATCTTCCATATGCCGGATCGTCTGGCGCTGACCACGGCGGTCTACGGGATCGGGTACGGATTGTTCCCCATCTGCTGGATCATTCTTCCCGTGATCTTTCTTTATAAACTCACGATCAAGGCGGGGCAGTTTGATGCATTGCAGCAAAGCCTCAGCAATATTACGGAAGACAGCCGTCTACAACTCATTCTGATCGCCTTTGCTTTCGGGGCTTTTTTTGAGGGAGCCGCCGGGTTCGGCACGCCGGTTGCGGTGTGCGGCGCCATTCTGATCAGCCTGGGCTTCAGGCCGTTGCAGGCCGCGGGTCTGGCCCTGCTGGCCAACACGGCGCCGGTTGCCTTCGGCGGCCTGGGCATTCCGATTGTCGCCTTGCATGGAGTGACCGGGCTGGACCTGATGATGCTGACGAAGATGGTTGCGCGCATCCTGGTTCCGTTCTGCATCATCGTGCCTTTCTGGGTCATCTGGGTGTTTGCCGGATTCACCGCGATGCTGGAAATATGGCCGGCGATCCTGGTGGCCGGCGTGACGTTCTCGGCGACGCAGTGGGCGGTGGCGACATTCCATGGCCCCTGGCTGGTGGACATCTGCGCTTCCATCGTGACGATCGTCGTGATGATTGCTTTCCTGAAGGTCTGGAAGCCGAAGCGGGTGCTCAATGCGTCGCTCGAAGACATTACCGCCGAGGCGCGGATCAAGCACGTCCACAGCGCCGGAACGGTCTTCAAGGCATGGCTGCCGTGGCTGACTCTGAGCGTGGTGGTGTTTGTGTGGGGAACGCCCCAGTTCAAGGGCGCCGTTGACCATGCGACGACCATCAACTTCACCGTGGCCGGGCTGGATGGCGTTGTGCAGCGCATGCCGCCGGTGGTCACAAAGCCCACAGTCGAAAAAGCGGTATTCGCTCTGAACTGGTTGACGGCGACGGGAACGGGCATTTGCGTGGCGGCCATCCTCGCCGGGCTGATGATGGGCCTGAGTCTGCGCAGTATCGTCGGAGTCTTTTTCAAGACTGCATTCGATATCCGCTTTACAGCCCTCACCATCGCGGCCATGCTCGGTCTGGGCTTCATTACGCGCTATTGCGGCCTGGACGCCACCATGGGGCTGGCCTTTGCGCGCACCGGAACGCTGTATCCTTTCTTTGGTGCGCTGGTGGGGTGGCTGGGCACTGCGTCCACCGGATCGGACACCTCTTCGAACGTGATCTTCGGCAGCCTGCAGGTGGTGACTGCGAAGCAGATTCACGTATCGCCAATCCTGATGGCGGCGGCCAATTCGGGCGGCGGCGTGATGGCCAAGATGATCGCCGCGCAGAGTATTGTTGTAGCCAGCACGGCTACGCTGACCTATGGCAAAGAGGGGACCATTTTGAGGTCCACCATCTTCCACAGCATTGCGCTGGCCTGCCTGGTGGGCGGACTGGTGTACCTGATGGCCTGGGTCTATCCATTCACCTTGTTTGTCGTGCACTAAAACCGTACCCGCCGGCTCCATTCGTGCTTCGCGCCCCGGCGCAGGGCGCGCATGGAGCCGGCACAATCACTAAGCCGCGGGCTGAACGCGCGGGGAGAAAATCGTGACATCGACTGTTGCACTCGCAGAAACAGAAAGCAAGACCGGCAGTACGCTCAGCTCGAGCGAGATCCTCAGCTCGAGCGAGATCAGGGAGCAGTTGCGGACGTTCATCGATCCGGCGCGCATTCTTACGCGGCCCATCGACCTGATCGCCTTTGCCTCCGACGCCAGCCTCTATCGCCTGATTCCGCGGGCCGTGGTTCAGCCCGTGAACGCCGAGGAGGTGCGCCGGCTTTTCGTCTATAGCCGCGAGCACAGGATTCCCCTGACCTTTCGGTGCGGCGGAACCAGCCTCTCGGGGCAGGCCATCACCGATGGGATTCTGGTGGATGTGGGCCGCTTCTGGAGATCGGCCAGCGTGGAAGAAAACGGACGCTTGCTGCGCGTGCAGCCGGGATTGATCGGGCAGCAGGCGAACAACATTCTGAAAAAATACGCCGTCAAGATCGGACCGGACCCGGCCTCGATCACCGCGGCCCGGCTGGGCGGAATTCTCTCCAACAACGCCAGCGGCATGTGCTGCGGCGTGGTGCAGAATGCCTACCATACGCTGCGCTCATTGACCTTCATGCTGCCCTCCGGCACGGTGATCGATTCGGCCGCCCCGGATGCCGATGCGCGCTTCCGGGAAGCCGAGCCGGCGCTGGCCGATGGACTGCTGGAGCTGAAGCGGCAGTTGGAATCGAACACGGAACTGGCCGCCCGCATTCGCGCCAAGTATCGCATCAAGAACACCACCGGCTATTCGCTCAACGCCTTTCTCGATTATTCGACGCCGGTGGAGATCTTCAGCCACCTGCTGATTGGCGCCGAAGGAACGCTGGCGTTCATTGTCGAGGCGGTGCTCGAGACGGTTCCCGACCTGCCGGTGAAGTACACCGGACTGCTGCTGTTCCCAGACCTTCATGCGGCCTGCGCGGCGATTGCGCCGCTGCGCGAGGCGGGCGCGGCGGCGCTCGAGCTGATGGACCGGGCCTCCCTGCGCTCCGTTGAAGACAAGCCCGGAATTCCGCCCGAGATTCGCAAACTGTCCGGCACCGCGGCGGCCTTGCTGGTGGAATTTCAGACGGCGGATGTGAACGCGGTGAAGGAAAACGCGGCCAAGGCGCAAGCTGCTGTCGTCGGTTTGGATCTGGTCGGCGAGGCCATGTTCACCGACGATCCGGCGCAACAGGAGCGGCTGTGGAATATCCGCAAAGGGCTGTTTCCCTCTGTGGGCGCGGTTCGCGCCAGCGGCACCACGGTCATCATCGAAGACGTGGCCTTCGCCGTGAAGCACCTGGCGGACGCGGCTGTCGACCTGACCCGCTTGTTCGAGAAACACGGCTACACCAACGCCATCATCTTTGGCCACGCCAAGGACGGAAATCTCCATTTCGTCATCACCCAGGGGTTCAACACCGAAAAGGAAACAACCCAGTACCGCGATTTCATCGACGATGTCGTGCATCTGGTAGTGGGCAAATACGACGGTGCACTGAAGGCCGAACACGGCACCGGGCGCAACATGGCGCCGTTTGTCCAGACCGAGTGGGGCAAGGAAGGATTCGCGGTCATGCAGCGGCTCAAGGAGCTGGCCGATCCTGAAAACCTGCTCAATCCTGGGGTCATCATCAACCCCGATCCCGCCGCGCACATGGCCGACCTGAAGAGAATGCCGGTGGTGGAGGAGGAGGTCGATAAATGCATCGAGTGCGGCTATTGCGAGCCGAAGTGCCCCAGCCGCGACCTCACCCTCACGCCCCGCCAGCGCATTGTGGTACGGCGCGAGATGCAGCGCCTGAAGGACAGCGGCGCTGCCGGCAATGGGGGCTACGACGCATTGAACCACGACTTTCCTTACATGGCCCTGGATACCTGCGCCGTGGACGGATTGTGCGCCACGGCCTGCCCGGTCTCGATCGATACCGGCAAGCTGACCAAGCGCTTCCGGCAGATGCGCCACACGGCGCTGGCCAATAGCATCGCCGTCACCATCTCCCGCAACATGAAGCTGACCGAATTCGGCGCGCGCTTCGCCCTGGGCGCGGGCCATGCCGTCCAGAGCGTATTCGGCCTGCCGGTCATGCGCGGCATTACCGCTGTTCTGGACAAGGCCTCGCGCGGGTTGATGGACGAGGCGTTCTGGCAGTGGTGCGCCGAGATGCCCCGGCCGCGCCGCGGCGCCTTGCCCGTGCGTCCCAGCAAGAATGCCGAGGCGGTCTACTTTCCAGCCTGCATCTCGCGCATCATGGGCGCGCTTCCCGGCGAGTCGGAGGAGACCAACGTGATGCAGGCGCTGCTTTCAGTCGCCGACCGGGCGGGCGTCAAGCTTTATGTCCCCGAGGACATCGAGGGCAATTGCTGCGGAGTTCCATTCTCCTCCAAGGGCTTTGAGGCCGCGAACCACGCCACGGTCGATCACACCATCGAGAACTTCTTCCGCTGGTCAAACGGAGGCGAGCTGCCGGTTGTCGTCGACACCAGCCCTTGCACCTACGGGCTCAAAACGGCGCGCCCGAACCTGAGCCCGGAGAACCAGGCCAAGTTCGACAAGCTCACCATTCTGGACTCGATCGAGTTTGCCCACGACCGCCTGCTGCCCACCTTGCCCATTCACCGCAAGGTTCACTCGGTGGCGCTGCACCCGGTCTGCTCGGCGACCAAAATGGCCATCACGCCGAAGCTGGTCCGCATCTCGTCGGCATGCAGCGAAACCGTGCTGGTGCCGAGCGACGCCGGCTGCTGCGCCTTTGCGGGAGACCGCGGGTTCCTCTTTCCGGAGCTGACGGCCTCGGCCAGCAGCGCGGAAGCCGCGCAGGCGACGGCGCAGGAACACGACGGCCATTTCTCCAGCAGCCGCACCTGCGAGATCGGCATGACGCGGTCCACCGGCAAGGTTTACCGGTCCTATCTGCACCTGCTGGACTACGCCTCGCGGCCGTGACCGACGCGCCGTTGCGGCAGAGATCGGTTGGGTACCGAAGCTCGAATGTGCCGGCGCTGAAATCAACCGGACCTGAGGCTTGACCGGTTCGGCCTGAGAGCTGGCCTTGCCGGGCAGATCGCTCCATGCGATTTACCCGGGAGGGCCGGTTTTTCATGCTGGGAAGGCCGCAGTTTGCCTCGATTGCGGAGTGCGCGGGCCCGGGCTTTTGATCGGCAAGAAGGCGCTGCCGCACGTTCGCCGCGCCACCCATCCGCGCCACCCATCGGCTATGATAAGTTCGCGATGGAAAATGCACATCCTTTCAACGGAAAATGGGCTCTGGTCACCGGGGCCAGCGCGGGCATCGGCGAGGCATTGGCGCGGGAACTGGCCGCGCACGGGGCCAAACTCATCCTCACGGCGCGGCGGCTTGCCCGGCTGGAGGTGCTGAGTGCGGAACTGACGGCCAAGGGCGTGGAGGTGCGCATTATCACCGCGGATCTGAACGATCCCGCCGCACCCCAGCAGCTTTACGACGCGACCGAGGGCAGTGGTCTCAGCGTCGACATTCTGGTCAACAACGCCGGGCTGGGCCAGTTCGGCGCGTTCTGCCAGAGCGCCATCGAGCAGGAGATGAGTCAGGTGCGCGTCAACTGCGAGGCCATGGCGCGGATCTCGCGGCTTTTTGTCCCGCGCATGGTCGAGCGCCGCCGGGGCTGGGTGCTGGTGGTGGCCTCGACGGCCAGCTTTCAGCCCGTTCCCTACCTCTCGACTTACGCCGCCACCAAGGCTTTCGACCGCTTTTTCGCGCTGGGAATGGCCGCCGAGGTGGCCCGTTTCGGCGTGCAGGTGACGGCGTTGTGCCCAGGGCCGACGGAGAGCGAGTTTTTCAGTGTCGCCCGCGCCGGCGCCATCCGCGGCCATAGCGTGCAGCCGGCCGAAGAGGTGGCGCGGATGGGCATTGCCGCTCTCGAGCGCGGCCAGCGCACCATCATTCCCAACCTTCGCGGCAGGTTCACGGCCTGTCTCGTTCGCTTTCTTCCGGTCGGGCTGATTACCCGCTTTGTCGAGAAGACCGCGCGGCCGGCCTGAAGGCGCGCAGCCTGGCGGGGGCAGCTCCGGCTAGGCTGTGCGCTTGCCGTGCACAGTCGATTCCCTCCCATGGTGCGCGGAAAGTCTTCAGGCGGCGGCTTATGGATTTTCCTGGACCTTCACCACCAGGCAGGTGATCGTCTTTTCGCCGGCGACCAGCATCTGATGCGGCACTCCGGCCGGAACGTGTGCCACATCGCCTGCCCGCAACTCCTGCCGGATGCTGCCCTCAATCGCGGAGCCGCGCACTTCTCCCGGTCCAGTTGCTCGCGCACCGGCCATCGTACCGCCCGTCAGGAGCGTTGCGCGGCCATCGAGCACGTAAAATACGTCTGCGAAGTTCTCATGCATCTCGGCCTCGCCGTCGCGGCTGCGAAACGAGAGCATGGCGCAATGCAAGGGATACTCCTTCAGGGTCTCGCTCGCCGAGCCGTCTCCGTGCCTGGCCAGCTTGCTCAGATAGGCCGCGCGTTCGAGCAGCAGCGCGGCGGACCAATGGTCGACCGGGTTCCGTGGGCCACTCCGCGGAGCCTCCGCCGGGGGAACGAATTCTTTTTCCGCCGGGAGCAGTTCCTGCAGGATTTTCTTTGAAAATGAGTCCATCACACCTCCAAGTTTACGGCAAAGGCCGTCGGGCGCAGGACGAAGAAAATGCGGCGAGCAGGTGGACGGAGAGCTGGTGGGCTTCCAAGTTGACTCGCGGTGGCGGCTTTGACCGGTTGCGCCTGAAGGTGTCCATGCAGATTGCGCTTCAAGGAAGCTCTGAATGAGCCTCAAAACCTTCCCTCAGGGGCTAAAGCCCTATCATTCCGGCCTCTTTACGGCACGGCTAAAGCCGTGCCCTTTCAAAGCTCCTCTACACCTGCTAGAAAAATGCTCTAGGAGTGTGTCGGGCATAGATTCGTGACGGAGCCTACAGCGTGGGCAGCAGGTTCTGTTTTAAGTTCGAGCCATGGGCCAGAACTTCATTCCTGACACGGTCAACCAGACGCTGCTGTT
>Ga0182030_10018076_pt1 | contig 13551 bp, 13 predicted proteins | sample 812S3MmetaG_FD_121299 | JGI IMG/M metagenome (GOLD analysis project Ga0182030, IMG submission 121299) | Permafrost microbial communities from Stordalen Mire, Sweden - 812S3M metaG (Illumina Assembly) | ecosystem: Environmental > Terrestrial > Soil > Wetlands > Permafrost | place: Sweden... | reverse complement strand
GAATGAGAGAAGCTTGGTCGAGGGTTGACCCACAGCGCCGTGGCCGGCTCAGGAACGCCCGTACTTCAGCAGACTCCTAGCGAGCGGGGAGCACCTTGTCTCAGGTGGATTGCCGTGGCGATCTCACGTTCACGCTGCCTTGTGAGCTGCTGCAACAACGCCGGGTTGGTCATGTCATGAACATACGCAGCATTGAGGTCATATTCAGTCCGCAATATGCGAGAATTTGTCGCATGACCGATCCTGCCGGTCGCATCCTGCGGCTCCTCGGACTCCTGCAGCGACGCGCGAGCTGGAGCGGCGCGGAACTGGCCGGGCGGCTCGAGGTCGACGCGCGAACCCTGCGGCGCGACATCGACCGCCTCCGCTCCCTCGGTTACCAGATCAAGGGCACCCCAGGCGCGGGAGGCGGCTACCGGCTCGGAGGCGGCACCGACGTCCCTCCCTTGCTGTTCGAGGACGACGAGGCAATGGCCGTCGCCGTGGTGCTCGGCGCCTCCGCGACCGCGGCCGTGCCGGGCATCGAACGCGGGGCGCTCGCGGCCTTGACCAAGCTCGACCGTCTCCTGCCGCCGCGACTGAGAAGCCAGCTGGCCGCTCTTCGCGCGGCAACGGTGCCCCTCGTGTCGGCCACCGACACCATTTCAACCGAATGCCTCATCCAGCTGGCTCAGGCCTGTGACAACTCCCAGCGGGCGGCATTCTCCTACGAGACGGCGGACGGTCAAAAGACGAGACGCCGCGTGGAGCCGCACCGGCTCGTGACTACCGATCGCCGCTGGTATCTCGTGGCATTCGATCTCGAGCGCGATGACTGGCGAACCTTTCGCGTGGATCGGATCTCCGCAGTGGAGGTAGTCGGGCACACATTCGTGCCTCGCCCGCTCGCCGACCCGGCTCACATGGTGGCCGAGGGCATCACGACGGCCGCCTATCGGCACCGTGCTCTCGTATCGGTGAAGGCCACCCCCAAAGAGGTGGCGCGCCTCGTTTCCCCTCATGTTGGCATCGTCGAAGCAAGAGACGACCACGCCGAACTCGAGCTCGGTTTCGACGACCTCGATTGGGTGGCGGGCTATCTCGTGGGCATGGGCCTCGAGTTCGAGGTGCTCGAGCCGGACAAGCTGCGCGAGCACATGTCGGCTTTGGGTGAGCGGCTGAGTCGCGTCCACAGCACCCAAGGCATCCCGGGGGAAGAACCGTCACCGCCGAGCACGACGAGGTCATGAGTGAGTGCTCCACAAGCAACGGGCCCGTTAGAGCCTCAATCGGCCGTTGTCTCCTGGACGTTCCCTCGCGGCACCCTGGCGGCCCGTCGCACTTCTGTCAGCCATTGTGCCGGGGTCCGTGACTGAGTCCTGCGCCGCATGACTCCTGCCCGGGCACGCCTCTCTTCGGCACTCATTGAGAGCCCCTTCGCCATAGCGGCCGCGGTCCCGGAGATGTCGAAGGGGTTCACCCCCAACGCGACGTCCTCCAACTCGTCATAGGCACCCGCCTCCCTCGAGAGCACGAGAACGCCGTCTCGCTCGTTGAGAGCCGGGCCCTCCATAGCGACGAGGTTGAGGCCGTCCCTGATCGGGTTCACAAGGAGAAGCTCGTAGCGCCTGAGCGCCGCCACCGTCGCCGCGAAGTCGTCCTCGAGATCGAGGACGATCGGCGTGTACCCGGGCGTCGCCCAACGCTCGTTCAACCTCGCCACGACGTGCTCAATCTCAGTTCTGTAAGCGAGGTACTCGGGCAATGACTCGCGCGAGGCATAGACGCGCGCCAAGAAGACTAGGCGGCCCCGCCAGCGCGCCTCGCCCTCCAACAGCTCATCGAATGCGAGAAAGCCACGGATCAAGTTCTTCGAGAGCTCGACCCGGTCGCTGCGCAACAAGAGCGTGCGACCGTCGAGAGCGTCCTCAAGGCGATCGAGGCGTGAGCGGCAGGCCGCCGACGCGGCTACCTCGTCGAGGCGCCTCGGGTCGGCCCCGAGCGGTGAGACGAATGTCTGCGGCGCAGCCACACCGACAGATGCCTCGCAGGCAACAAAGGCGTCCCGCCAGCGCGCTGAGTGGAACCCGCAGGCACCGAAACAAGACATGGACTCCATCAGCTGGCGGCGCGCCCCATCCGGGAGCATGGCGAGGTCCTCGGGCGGGCAGAACGAGGTATGGCAAAAGAACACGGTCGCGAGGTCGGGCCGGCGTCTCAGCAGGTACCTGCCCACAAGCGCCAAGTGGTAGTCGTTGACGACGACCGTCGCCCCGTCCGAGGCCTCCTCCGCGATTGTCTCAGCGAAAGCCTCGTTAAAGGTGCAGTAGCCCTGCCACGCCTCGTGCCAGACCCGGTCGAAGCGAGGACGACGGGCGTGGTCAAAAAGGCCGTGGTAGAGGAACCAGAGCGTGCCATTCGCGATCACGTCATAGGCCGCGCGCCCGACCTGCGACGCTACGACCACGGTGCGCAGCTTCAAAGAGGCTTGCCCGGTCGCCACGGCGCCCGCCGAGGCGTGCATCTCGTCCGCCCGTGTGAGCGCCGAGGCGACCCAGAGCGCCCCGTTGCCCGTGGTCATCGGCTCTTCGGCGAGAGCGCCGCTCAAAGATGGCGCCATCCCGCCTGCTGCCGCCCGCATCTCGACCTCTCCGCCGGACCCGTCGACGAGGGTGAAAGGACCCCGGTTCGAGACGACGACAAGATCAAACCCACTCATGGAATCCTCACTCCCGCTCGGCGTAAGACGACCTCGAGCACATCACGCGCCTGGGGAGCAAGCTCGTGCAGGGGCCGGTTGCGATGGGCTCGGACGCCGAGATCGACCTGGGCAATCGAGCCCATCCCGTAGCGGCGCGAGATGTCGATCAGCATGCCGATCTCCACCCCGTAGCCACCCTCGAGCACGATTTGCTCGAGGGCCTCCCGACGGACCGCGACCTCTCCCGCCAATGGCTGGTCGACCCCCGAGAGCTCGGGAAAAAGTAGTGACAGCGCCGGACGAGCTGTGAGCTCGGTGACTCGGCCGCCCCCGGTAGGGCTCTGTCCCAGGGGACGCCGGTAGAAGGCCTTCACGAGCATCGTCTCGGGCCTGGACAAGATCACGCCGAGCAGGCCGGTCACGAAGTGGGGTCCGAAACCCTCAACGTCTCCGTCGAGAAAAACGACGATCTCGCCTTCGCTCTCGCCCAGAGCACGACGCATCGCCTCGCCTTTGCCCGCGCCCGCGCCCGGGGCGGGCCCGGCTGTCACTGCCACGACACGGGCACCTGCCCGGCGGGCTACACCGGCGGTGGCGTCAGAGGACCCGTCGTCGACAACGAGCAGCTCGTCGACGAGGCCAGCGCCATCCACGAGCTCGCGCAGCACGCAATCGACAATGGAACCGACCGTCGCCTCTTCGTTACGGGCCGGGATGCACACAGAGACGCGGAGGCCACCTTTCATCGCTCCGAGCGTGGCGAGGGCAAAGTCGCCATGGTGGAACGAGACGATCGGACTGCTGATTTCGGACAGGGCGGCCATGGTCGGACGCCACGTTAGGGCCTGATACGCCCTGCAGCGCCCTTTGCCAAGGGCGCGATCTTTGACGAGCGCCGGAGCGTGGTCCAGACTGGGCTCAATCATCCAGAGCGGCCGAGGGATCGGGCCCGACGAAAGCCGCGACAACCAGCACGAGCCCTTGGGCCGTGCCAGGTGCCAATGCCCGACCGATGAGGAGGGTCCTGTGAGTCATGTCGTCGGGCTTCGCTGCCGAGAGTGCGCGCGTACCTACCCGGCTGAGGCGCTGCACGTCTGCGAGTTCTGCTTCGGCCCGCTTGAAGTCGCCTACGACTACGAGGCGATGCGCAAGACGGTGACACGCCAAAGCGTCGCGGCCGGACCCGCCAACATGTGGCGCTACGCCGACCTGCTCCCCGTCTCCTCGAGGGCGCCTGTCAACCTCGGGACGGGAATGACGCCCCTGATCCTCGCCGACCGCCTTGGCGCCGAGCTCGGCCTGGGCGAGCTCTGGGTTAAAGACGACACCCGCAACCCGACGGGATCGTTCAAGGACCGGGTCGTGGGCGTCGCCCTCACCAAGGCCCGCGAGCTCGGTTTCAAGGTCGTGGCCTGCGCCTCGACGGGCAACCTCGCCAACTCGGTGGCCGCGCATGCCGCCCGCGCCGGCATGGAATCTTTCGTCTTCGTGCCTCACGACCTCGAAGCAGTCAAGCTGATCACGACCGCAGTCTTCGGTGGACACCTGGTGGCCGTCGATGGCAGCTACGACGACGTGAACCGCCTCTGCGCTGAGATGGCAAGCGAGTTTCCATCCTGGGCATTTGTCAATGTCAACGTGCGGCCCTACTACGCCGAGGGCTCCAAGACCCTCGCTTTCGAGGTCGCCGAGCAGCTCGGCTGGCAACTACCTGACCATGTCGTGGTGCCCATCGCCTCGGGCAGCCAACTGACCAAGATCGACAAGGGATTCCGTGAGCTAGCCGAGCTGGGCCTCGTCGAGGCCACCGGCCCCGTGCGCATCTCCGGGGCTCAGGCACAAGGATGCGCCCCTGTGGCGACCGCCTTCGCCGAGAAAATGGACCACGTCAAGCCGGTCAAACCGTCAGGGATCGCGAAGTCGCTCGCGATTGGCAATCCGGCCGATGGCTGGTACGCCCTAGAGGTCGTCCGCCGCACGAACGGAGCGGTCGCCGCGGTGAGCGACGCGGAGATCATCGAGGGCATCCGCCTCCTGGCCCGGACCGAGGGCATCTTCGCCGAGACCGCCGGGGGCGTAACGGTGGCGACGCTCGCCAAGCTTGCCGCCGCCGGGGTGATAAGGCCGGACGAGCGTGTCGTCATCTATGTGACCGGCAACGGCCTTAAGACCGTGGAGGCGCTCGCCGGCTCTGTCGGGCCGTCCGCGACGATCTCGCCCACGCTCCAGGCAGTTGCCGAGCTGATCGACACCGAGGGCCACATGAGGGAGAACAAGTCATGAGCATCACTGTCCGTATCCCGACCCAGCTCCGACCCCTCACCGCAGGCGTGGGCGAGCTAGAGGTGGAGGCCGTAACCGTCCGGGAGGCGATCGAAGTGCTCGACATGGGCCACCCCGGCATCAAAGAGCGCCTCTTGGACGACAAGGGGAGCTTGCGACGCTTCGTGAACCTTTTCGTCGCCGACGAGGACGTCCGATTCCTTCAGGGTCTCGACACGGGTCTTCCTGCCGGCACGACGCTCTCCATCATCCCGGCTGTCGCCGGGGGCTGAGGCCTTCGGGACTCCTAGACCCGGCCGCGCCGAACGGTAGGTATAGGCCGCATCGCGAGCATCTCGCAGATCGGGCGGAATGCAGGGGCGGTGAACTGGGGATCTAGGGGCGCAGTTGCGCGCCGCCCTCTGGCGTGGTTTGCTATTAGCACTCGAACCATGAGAGTGCTAACGGTTACGGATCCGTGTAGCCCAAGGAGGACATCCCCAAAATGCCGAAGTTGATCGCCTTCGACGAGCAGGCCCGCCGGGCCCTCGAGAGTGGCATGAACCAGCTCGTAGACGCCGTGAAGGTCACGCTTGGCCCGAAGGGTCGCAACGTCGTGCTGGAGAAGAAGTGGGGCGCTCCGACGATCACGAACGACGGCGTCTCCATCGCAAAAGAGATCGATCTCGAAGACCCGTGGGAGAAGGTAGGAGCTGACCTCGTCAAAGAAGTCGCCAAGAAGACCGACGACGTCGCAGGTGACGGGACGACAACCGCGACCGTTCTGGCGGGTGCAATGGTCCGCGAGGGCCTGCGTAATGTCGCCGCCGGTGCCAACCCGATGTCGCTCAAGCGTGGCATCGAGATCGGTGTCGAGACCGCCGTCGCCCGCTTGAAGGAAGTCTCCAAAGAGATCGACGCGAAGGACCAGATCGCCCAGGTGGCGTCCATCTCGTCAGCCGATGACGAAATCGGCTCGATGATCGCCGAAGCCATCGACAAGGTCGGCAAGGACGGCGTCATCACCGTCGAAGAGTCGCAGACCTTCGGCATGGAGATGGAGCTCGTCGAAGGTATGCGCTTTGACAAGGGTTACATCTCCCCCTACTTCGTGACCGACCCAGACCGGATGGAAGCCGTCCTCGAGGACCCTTACATCCTGCTAGTCGGCTCGAAGATCTCCGCCGTGCGCGACATGCTCCCGGTGCTCGAAAAGGTCATGCAGACGGGCAAGCCGCTCATGATCGTGGCCGAGGACGTAGAAGGCGAAGCACTCGCCACCCTCGTCGTCAACAAGATTCGCGGAACGTTCCGCAGCACGGCCGTCAAGGCGCCCGGCTTCGGCGAGCGGCGCAAGGCCATGCTGCAGGACATCGCGATTCTCACAGGCGGCCAGGTAATTACCGAAGAGGTCGGGCTCAAGCTCGAGAACGTCGCTTTGGACCTGCTCGGCCGGGCACGCAAGGTCGTCGTCACCAAGGACGAGACGACCGTGATCGAAGGTGCCGGTGACGACGCCGACATCAAGGGCCGCATCAGCCAGATCAAGACCGAGATCGAGAACACCGACTCTGACTACGACCGGGAGAAGCTGCAAGAACGTCTGGCGAAGCTTTCCGGCGGAGTCGCGGTGATCAAGGTCGGCGCCGCGACCGAGGTCGAGCTCAAAGAGAAGAAGCACCGCATCGAGGACGCCGTGTCGACGACCAAGGCTGCCATCGAAGAGGGTGTCGTCCCCGGTGGTGGTGTCGCTCTGCTGAGGGCGCAAAAGGGCATCCTGGAAGCCGCCGAGAAGCTGGATGACGACGAGGCGACCGGAGCCAGGATCGTGGCCCGGGCAGTCGAAGAGCCATTGAAGCAGATCGCCGTCAACGCTGGCCTCGAAGGTGGCGTCGTGGTCGAAAAGGTCAAGGGCCTCAAGGGTGCCCACGGCCTCAACGCCGCTACTGGAGAGTACGAGGACCTGTTCAAGGCTGGCGTCATCGACGCCGCCAAGGTGACGAGGTCGGCCCTGCAGAACGCGGCTTCCATCGCCGCCTTGTTCCTCACGACAGAGGCCGTCGTGGTGGACAAGCCAGAGGAGAAGGCCCCCGCCATGCCCCCGGGCGGCGGGATGGACGACTATTGATCACGACGCTTCGGCGTCACAGCAGATGATGACCACCGGGGACGCCTCAAGGCGTCCCCGGTGGCGCGTCATCGGACGCTTTCCCAGCGGTGCCCCTAGCCGGCAGAGCCCACCAAGGTCAGTACCTAGACTCCGGCCATGACCCCAGGATTGCTCAATGGCCGATGAAGAGCCCGTAAGCCCGACCATCGGCTGGGGAGTGCTGCACCTATTTTGCAAGCCTCGGGCGAGCGCTGATGCCCGTTCCCTGCTGGGAGCGATCGACGAGGCCCGCAAGGACGACTGCCAGATCGTGACCGCGGCGATGCTCGGTCACAAGGCGGACATCTGCTTCATAGCCTTTGCTCCAGACATGCGCCGCCTTCGGCGGCTCCAGACCGAGTTACAAAGCGGAGGCCTCGAAGTTGTCGACTCCTATGTCTCGCTCACAGAGGTCTCCGAGTACGCCGCCGGAGTCCCCGAGGAAATGAAGCAAGCCCGCCTGTATCCGAGGCTTCCCCCCGATGGCATGCCCGCCATGTGCTTCTACCCGATGTCCAAGCGCCGCGCGCCGGGAGCTGAGAACTGGTATGCCCTCGGCTTCGAGGAGCGCATGGAGCTGATGAAGGGGCACGGCGCTGCAGGTCGCGAGTTCCGTGGCCGGGTGCTGCAGCTGGTGACCGGCTCAGCGGGCCTCGATGACTGGGAGTGGGGTGTCACATTGTTCGCAACCCACCCTGACGACCTAAAGGACTGCGTGTACTCGATGCGATTCGATCCGGCCTCGACCTTCTACGGTGAGTTCGGGCCCTTTTACGCCGGAACAGTCGGGGACGCACAGGACGTACTCGCCGCCGTCGGCATACGCTGAGGGTGTGGTTCGAACCTGTGATCTCCTAAGGCTGAGCGCTCGGGTCCTTCGCGTCCCAAATGCCCGGCCCGTCGCTCGAGGCCGCGCAAGCGCCATCTCTGGGCCCGGCACGGTCGCGCCATGGCTGGGCCGGTTGGCGAGATGAGCACGCGCGTGCGGCTCACATTCCCCGAGGCGCTGGTGCGCGAACCGGTCGTCGCCCAGCTAGTGCGCCGCTTCGACGTCGAGCCGAACATCCGCAGGGCAAGCGTCGAGGCCCACGAGGGCTGGATCATATGCGAGCTCGACGGCGAGCCGGCCGCAGTCGAGGGTGCGGTCGCCTGGCTGGAGGAGATAGGAGTAAGCGTCGACCGTCTCGGCGACGTACTGGAGGGTTGAGACCACAGGTCGGGCCCGCGCTGGGGCAGCCCGCGTGGCGTCTCTCCTCTCAGCGCCTGGTTGTCGGAGGGTCTTCGTTTCCTCGCGGTCGGACTTGCCAGCCGCTCGTCGCAGTCTGACGGGCCTCGTGGAACACGCAGCCCTCGGCGCAGGCAAAGGGGACGGTCTCGGCGCAGCCGAGCCTGCACCGCTCGGTTCTCTCCCCCTCGCGCACGGTCTGCATGACGTAATGCCGACAGTCCTGCTTAACGCTCACCCGGGCAATGATCGCGCAAAGCCGCCCCGGTCGCCCCGCGTGCGCCTCTAGCGTTAGGGTCGGGCGCGTGGATGACGTGCCGGCGTCTACTTCCGACCTCGTGCGATGGGGAGAAACCCTGTCCGCCATCGCGAAGACGGGCCTTGCTTTCACCAAGAACCTCTTCGACTCCGAGCGTTACGAGGAGATCTTGAACGTCGCCGGGGACATCCGAGCCGCTGCCGCCACGGCACTTACCCAGCAGGGCCAGCCCTTGGCCACGGCGGACAACGCGCCAGACATCGTCATCGAGTGGATGCGAGAGGTGCACCAGGGCGTGCGGGGCTACGTCACGCCAAAGATCGCCGTCGGCGCCATCGTAGGCAACGACAAGAACGAGATCCTCCTTGTCAAACGGTCCGATTCTGGGGTCTGGCTCTACCCGACGGGCTGGGCTGACGTGGGCTATTCCGCCACCGAGGTGGCAGTGAAGGAGGTCCACGAAGAGACGGGCATCGAGGCCGAGCCGGTGCGCCTCGTCATGGTCCTCGACGGCCTCCGGCTCGGCTTTACCCAGGTGCCCCTTTACTCTGTCGTCTTTCTCCTCCGTCACCTGGGCGGGGTCCTCAAAGCCCATCCCCTCGAATGTGCAGACGTGGGATGGTTCGCCGAAGACTCCCTGCCCGTCCCGCTCGCCAACGCTGGCATATGGACCGCGCACGCCTTCGCTGCTGTCCGCGGCGAGCCGGTCGAGGTCCTTTTCGACTGGCCCCGCAACCCGATCTGGCGCCGGGACGACTGACCAAGCGGCCGGCCGGGAGCCTCTTGGCCCTGCTGGGTACACTCGCCCCATGAACGTTGGCGCCGTCAAGGTCGATCGCGTCTTGGAGGTCTCAGACGAGGTAGTGGAGGTCGTGGCACGGCTTTTGCCGCAACTTTCCAAGACGGCCGAGGGACCCGGGCGAGCGGCTCTCGAGGAACTCGTCGCCTCGAGCGCGAGCGCGTTGTTCGTCGCCCGCCTCGCCTCTCGGCCCGACGAGATCGTCGGCATCATCACCCTGGTCGTGTACAGGATTCCTTCCGGAGTGCACTCCGTTGTCGAAGATGTCGTCGTCGACGAGTCCGCCCGGGGTCACGGGGTGGGAGCCGCCATGCTCGACGTGGTCATAGAGCTCGCCCGTAGCCGAGGAGCCCTTCACGTCAACTTGACCTCACGCAGCTCCAGAGAGGCCGCGAACCGTCTTTACAAAAGGGCCGGGTTCGTGATCCGGGAGACGAACGTCTACCGACTGAACTTGAACTGATCCGCTTCGCCAGGCGTGGCGAGAGGCCGATCAGCCGGGGCGGCCGGCTCGGTGGGCACCGAGTTCTTCCCGCCGGCGGCTGCGAGGGTCACAAGTCCAGCAACTACCCCGACAAAGCCCGCGATCCGCAGTCCCAACGGACCAGGGGCGGTAGGTAGGTGCTCGTGGAAAAGCACGGTCCCGACAGCGATGACGTAGGTCGTCGATGTCACGATGTTCACCGGTGACACCACAGAGGCCGCGCAGCGCTGGAGACCGGTCTGGAAAAGAACAAGGCCGGTGGCCATCGATACGGCCAAGACGTACAAGTCCGGCGAGACGAGCAAGTGCGGGACCGATCCTATGAGGCCGTAGCGCTGCACGAAGGTGGCAGCCGACTTGAGGCCGAGCCCGGCGACCCCGTAGAGGAGCCCGGCGGCCATGCCGAACAGGGGGGCCCGCAGCTGCTTGAGCCTCCGTCCCGTGCTGTGGGCGCGGTCGGCGACCTCGAAAACTGCCAAGCCGACGGCGGCGGTAGGGATCGACGCCAACAAGAGGTCGAACAGGTTCGCCGGGCCGCCGGCGTGATCGACCCGAGTGTCGACGGAAAGGCCCAGCAGGACCAGGGCGAGCACGATGACACCAAGGGAGAACCACTCGACTGGACGCAGCCGGTCGTGCAGCACGAAGTGGGAAAGTACGAGCAGCAGGACGATGCCGGAGGCAAAGATCGGCTGGACGACAGAGATCGAGGCCAAAGACAAGGCGAGACCCTGGCAGACCAGGCCACCGAGGAGAAGTCCACAGCCCCAAAGCCACTGCGACGAGGCACACAAGGTGCGGATCATCACCCAGAACCGCCTGGCATGAATGTCGGGCAGGCGCTGTAAGGCGATCTTCTCGACAACCGTCCCGGTGCCTGTAAGCAGGGCAGACATCGCCGCGATGGCTATGCCTGCCGCGGTGTGGGAATCGGTCACATCGGCCGCCTGGCGGAGGCGAGAAGGATCGACGCGAGCCCGGGCAGACGACAAAATGCCCGGTCGACAGGTCGGAGCAGCCAGGGCACGTCATGGTACGGCGCCCCTTGGATCTCTATTTCGACGAATCCCAGGGATCCGAGCAGCTGCTCGAGGGCGCGCCGAGTGAAAAGACGGAGGTGGCCTGCAACGACCCGTCCGGGACGTCCGTAGATGCCCCGGAGGCTGACCTCGCTGAAAAGGGGCTGTACGCCCATGGCGAGGAGCACGCGGTTGTACCAGGCAGCCAGGTTAGGCGTCGACAACAGCAATCTCCCGCCCGGAGTGAGGACCCGCTTCGCCTCCTCGAGGGCAGCGTCGGTGTCGACCAGGTGCTCGATCAGCTCGCTCATGATGACCACATCCACACTGCCAGAGGCGAGGGGAAGGCCGGCGCCGTCTATGGAGGCTCTCGCAGCGCTCACACCCCGTTTGCGGGCGAGCTCGAGGGCTGCACACGACCAGTCGAGGCCGATGATGTTGACATCCGCGCCAGGGGTCAGCTTGCAGCGGGCCATCGCGACCGCGGTACCACTGCCGTCGCCGCATCCGACGTCGACCGCCACGAGCCTGCGCGAGGCGGACACGGCAGCTCGTGCCAGAACGCTCGCCTGCCTGTCCGCCCGCTCAACCCCAGAGCTCAGAGGGGTCCTGGGGTCCTCGTAGAGGCGCTTTAGAGCTGGCTCGGTCATGGTCATGGGCCCGAAGGGCCGCTGCCAGAGCCGGTGCCCTTGGCGACGCGAGCACAAGGCCTGCGATGGTCGAGCCGTACGACGCCGCGCCACATAGACAGGGCGCTGCTTTGGCGTTCGCGTTGCAATCGGACGACTCCTCCAACGGGAGTTAGGGGCCATGGGTCCTGGTCACCCCGGGAGGGGCCTCTAAATCTTAGTCGCCTCTCCTACGATCCGACCGGCGCCCGGAGCCGAACCCTTGAGCCACCCCCCGGGGTCGCCCCCACCCAGTTCGCCCATAGGATGTTGCGACGACGGCGGGAGCCGATTCGTCCAAACCGCAAGCCCGGGGTGCCGATGTAGCCAGCCTGGCCAAAGCCGACAGGAGGTGGAGTCGTGGTGGACAGCGTGACGATCACGGATAACCGCAACGGCCAGACGATTGAGATCCCGATCGTCGACGGCGGAGTCTCGGCGGAGGAGTGGAGCAAGCTCCTCCCGGGTGTCTGGTTCTACGATCCGGCGTTCATGACCACGGCCGCGGCAGAGAGCTCGATCACTTTTGTCGACGGGGACAACGGGATCCTCGAGTACCGCGGGTACCCGATCGAGCAGCTGACGAAGCAGTCAAGCTACCTCGAAGTTGCCTATCTCTTGTTGCATGGCGAGCTGCCCACGGTTGCGGAGCTCGAGCTCTGGACCAAAGAGATCACCTACCACACCTTCATCCACGAGAACATGCGCAAGAGGTTCCTCGAGGGCTTCCACTACGACGCCCACCCCATGGGGATCCTCGTGTCGGCCATTGCCGCCCTATCGACGTACTACCCAGATGCGAAGAACATCTCCGACCCCGATGTCCGCCACAAGCAAGTCATCCGGCTCATCGCGAAAATGCCGACCCTCGCGGCCGCAGCACACCGTTACAGCAAGGGCATGCCGTTCGTGTATCCCGACAATTCGCACGATTTCCCGTCCAACTTCTTGTCGATGGTGCTCAAGACCCCGGAATCTCGCTTCGACGCCCACCCCACCCTTGTTCGGGCGATGGATGCTCTGTTCATTTTGCATGCAGACCACGAGCAGAACTGCTCCACGGCCGCGCTGCGCGTCGTCGCGTCGTCTCAGGTTGACCCTTACTCGGCTTGTGCCGCTGCTTGTGCCGCGCTGTACGGACCGCTCCACGGCGGCGCGAACGAGGCCGTCATCCGCATGCTCACCGAGATCGGATCCCTCGAGAACATCCCCGACTTCATCCGCTCGGTGAAAGAGGGGCACGGGCGCCTACAGGGCTTCGGCCACCGCGTCTACAAGAACTACGACCCTCGGGCGAAGATCATTCGGTCCATTGCCTACGAAGTTTTCGAGGTCACGGGCAAAAACCCGCTCCTCGACATCGCCCTCGGTCTCGAAGAGGTCGCGCTCGCCGACGAGTACTTCATCTCGCGCAAGCTCTATCCAAACGTCGACTTCTACTCCGGGCTCATCTACCAGGCCATGGGATTCCCGGTCGAGATGTTCCCGGTGTTGTTCGCCGTACCGCGCGTTGCAGGATGGGTGGCACACTGGAGCGAGCTGATCGAGCACCACACCAAGATCGCCCGTCCGAGACAGCTCTTTGTCGGCAGCCCGCGCCGCGACTACGTCCCGATCTCGGCCCGGTAGCCGGCGTACCTCCTAACGGCCAACGACCACGGGCCTTCGCCGGACATATCGCTGGTCGGCGGTCACCACCCTCGAACAGCGTGGCCTCACCGATCGTTCGGCGTTAACGGGCTCTCAGTAGCCGCACCGGCGAACGGCGATCGCCACGGCGCTAGTTGGCGCACGTCTACGACTGCTGCTCACCAATGAACCTTCCACTGCCCTCGCCTCGGCGAAGGGCGAGGCAGTGATACGTCTCGTCTCGGCGGCTTGCCACTGGACACGGTGGTGAGCGTTCACATGAGGTCTGATAGTCGTCGCCTTGGCGGCTGCACGGCTACGAGTCCTCTCAGCCGAATCGCTCAGTTCACCGCGCGCTGCCGGGCAACCTCGAACAT
>Ga0182030_10018072_pt1 | contig 13553 bp, 11 predicted proteins | sample 812S3MmetaG_FD_121299 | JGI IMG/M metagenome (GOLD analysis project Ga0182030, IMG submission 121299) | Permafrost microbial communities from Stordalen Mire, Sweden - 812S3M metaG (Illumina Assembly) | ecosystem: Environmental > Terrestrial > Soil > Wetlands > Permafrost | place: Sweden... | reverse complement strand
TAATACCGAAAGAAGACCCCTTAATAACTCAGCCGAGACCTAGTTACAATCTGAGCTCCCACCCCCTTTATTTTCCTTATCTAGCAATCATCACATCCAATACCCTCCGGTTGAGACCAACAGCAACACCCATCGCAGCCGTAGTAACAACAAGCAGATTCGATCGAGACGCCATCGCGAGGTCCGAGGAAAGGAGGTGAGGCGATTGAGGCGGTGATGAGGAGCGAGAGGAGAGTGGTCGCGATGGCGATGAACTTCATGGTGTTGGTTGTCTTATGGTGTCTGAAGAATTGGGTTTCGTTCGATTTTTTGAGGACTCCGGGATGATAGTTGTAGGAATGAGTAAGGTTGCGGATGATCCAGTGATATAAGATTATGCAGAGTGATCTGTAAAAAGCAATTTCTAGAAGCAACAGGTGGTATACCAACCCTGTAGGTCTAATTAAACTTTTATTGCATATATTTCAAGATCTTTCTCTCTTAGCCAGTAGCAATGAGATCAAGGTTTAGGGATTAATGCAGGAACAATGATCGACATACAGGGGATAGCCTCAATTGCCGAACCTTCTTCTTTGGGGTCAACAGCTGGAAGAAACATATGCTCATTCTATCCGCTCGTTGTAGCAATCATACTTACCCAGCTTTGCACCTCCCAATTCCTCGCTTACAAAGAACAAATTTCCTAAAACAGTAATCCTCCCAAACGTCCCAAAATACCAAGAAGATAATTCATATCTTTCTTTCGGGCTACACCTCAAACTTCAAGTCTTCTTCCATATTCCATGATCAAGTTGCCTCTGTGGAGAGGCCACTAGGGATCTACTGACTCATTACGACCAACGGTAGCATCTTCTCCGACGAATCCCTGTCCAAAGGCAGAGAACACATGTGATATGTGCCATCCAACTTAATGGTAATATCCATCCAAGCTTTGGTAAACAAACAGATACAGACCGTTGTGCCTGCTAGGATAGTTGGCTGGGTTGTTAAACTAAATTTGCTTATGCGAATGTATTCACGGCTCAGTGAAGTGCGCCTATGCACTGGGACGCATGAGATTTAGTCCAGTGACTGATTAAACTTGGTCTTGTATTCTAATTAAAGGGGACTAATATCATCTTAGAAGATTAGATTTTGATTCAAGAAAATGAGAAGCATAAATTAGGGTTGTGGTCTAATACTAAGGGTTTTCTTTCATATGGAAGATGTTGCCCTCAACTCTTCTTTAATTCGTTCGCATATCTAATGCCGCACATTCATAAGTTTCTTGATTCATTATCATTTTAATGGGCCTGATATCATTGAGATCAGATCATTGATTGAGGGTCTCGGCGAGCCTAGACATTGGCCAGCCTTGAAGTCTAAGAGATGGGACCCAAGCCAGCAGTTATCTGTTCTTCGATATGACTTTCATACGCAGCGTTATTTTCATACATAATGGCGTCCTTCCATTTACACCAAGAACTCAAGGTAAGTGAATGAGCCATCAACCTGAACCACTCCTCCCGATCTACCCTATATGCACCACAAAGTAAAAAAGCAAAAAATAAGACCGTCCTATGTCCCACCAAACAACCTCCAAAAATAAACAAAAAAATTTATACGCAAAAAGCAAAACTCAATGATGCCTAGTAACATCGGCATCTCATGGAACAACCAGGCAAGCTGATGGTTTAAAGGGGCTATCCACTCACCGCTGACTTAGATCAGAGAGTTAGTACACCTTATTCTATAATAAGGACTCAGGTCACTAAGATCTGTAAAATAGGGTTTCGAAGTTACCACCCAGTCATACACGGAGATGAATTTTGAGAAGTTTTATTTATTTGATTTGATACGATGGTTAAGAAAGGGCTGTAAGGATGTTCGCCTAGCAGTGAGGAAAATAGGAGGTGGGTTAGTATTGTAGGTTTAAGCGGGCTTGAAGTCACGGCTTGTGGACTTGGGCTGGATAATTGCTGCTTCTTTTGGGGGGTCGTGACTAGTTTCATGCTTCTCTATTTCTTCTCTCTTCAATAAGATCCGATAAGTTCTCCTGGCTAGTAGCTCAATATCTCTATCTTCTCAGCCATCTTAATGTACACGCTAGTCACTACTATCTCTAATTGTGTTATGCAATTAGATTGAGCGTCTGCTTCAATCGCTATGAGAAATTTCTCCCTCCCAATGCCGCCTTAGCCCTCTTTAATCTAATCTTCTTGCAGCCTCTGGTGCCATGGTTCACCCGCACACTCGAGGTTTCCTTGCAAAATTCCAAACAGCGTGCATTTAGGATTCAACGAAGGTTTTGAAGTGCTCGAGATGTATATATCCGGGAAGAAGGATAAAGCTAGAAAAAGGGGTTTATGGTTTGGGGAAGGATTGGGAGGTGGGACGTGGGTACCTGGAAGTGGATCTTCACAGGGATCACAATCCCACACCGCTCTCACGACGCCCGTTCATCAACTCTAAACCCAATGTACCATGAATCAGTGATACAGCACAATCTCAGAGTAATTCAAACCCCCCTCACAAAGCCATCATGGTCCAATGCACAATAGATCAATACTTCCATCACCCCAAAGCCCGTAGCAGCTGTACCCGAGCAGCAGCCTCGTTCCTTGGCATCCCCTTCTCAATCCGCCGCCTCATCTACGCAGAACTAGACCTCCCTCTCTGTCAAACCATCCACCTAAACTATGAGCCACCACGCTCAGATCCCTGTCTATTTCGCCATCCCACGCTCAACCCCTCGGAGCTCCCACCCCAAGATGTTCTCTCAGACCAATCATTCCGCCTCTCTCACTTCCTTGACACCCCACCAACACCCTCTATCCACCTAGATCGCCGCTGCGATTGCAACGAACAGGACCGGTTATTCCAAGAAGTGAGCGGTACTTGGCGTTGTAAATGTAGTTCCGCACCTTATGAGCTGCTCTATCTACACCCCCAGATCACTGCAGAAGTGCGATCCTTATTTTGGAGTGAGAACGCCTTCACAGTCTGTATGACTGACGTCGGAGGTCTCCAAGTCCTATACGCACTACCCTGCAACGCAATCCAACAAATGACCCGCCTCGTAATCCGTCTAAATATCTACGAATGCGCGAACGGCTTCCGCTGTCGCAGAGGAGAATGTGATATAGGCTGTCACCCCGGCTGTAGGACCCGGGGCCACGATACTTTTATCAGGAAGACGAATGGTTACTTTAAGAGTGCTATAAGGAAGTGGAAGAAAATGTGTGAGTTTTTGGGTTTGAACATCGTACCGGGTAGGTTGAAGTTGGCGTTTGTTTGCGATGTGGATGATGGTGAGACTGCGGAGGAGTTTATAGCTCCGATGAAGCAATTGCCGAATTTAAAGGAGTGTGCGGTTCGTCTTGGGATTCTTCCGATGGGGAAGACGAATGTGAGAAGTAATTTGCAATATCTTGCGGGTGAGACGGCGCTCCGGCTTACTGGGCGATGGGCAGATCAGCCTTTTCGCTTCCTGGATCTTCCGCAGGAAGTTCAGCTTCAAATTTTGAGTTATACAGATCTCCTCGCTTCTCGCGATCTGCAGCGGGTCACAGCTGGGTGTGTCCCTGGACGTAATCCCGTTACTTTCTTTGAGCGAGCTGGGATCGAATTCGACGCGAGTACAGATTGGGATCAGGACCACTTTCCTACGAGGTACTTCAATAATTTGAAATGTTGTGGGAAGTGCTTTGATGTAAGTGGGGTATGTTTGTGTCGGGCGAGACACGCTGCGTTTTCAATAACTTGCACATGTTGGAGGATACCCACGGCAATATTTCAAGTATCGAAGAAGATAAAGCAAGATGCGGAGAGTATTTTCTACTCGAGGAATCACTTCGTCACTCCAGGCGACGATAAGAGGAATAAAACTCTAGGCTTGCGAAAATTTCTGGACCAGCTACCGGCAGGAGTCATCAAATACCTCAAGCATATTACTACCATAAGTCCGGATCTATGTGTATCTCAAGTTACAGATCAGTGGCCAGAAATTCTCGACATCTTGATTTGCGAAGGGAATTTTCCGAAATTAAGCCTGACGCTTGATATGGCGTACCTGAGCGGGTATCAAGAATGGATGCTTTACGAGGAACCGATTGTTGACGTCCCCACCGAGGAGGTGATGGAGATTGTTATGGGGGCATATTTGAATGTTGGGAGGTCATTAGCGAAGTTGATTGAAGAACGTGGTAGATTGAGAAACTTTTTCTTTCACTTCAGCTGGGTCTTGCAGAGACCGGATCAAGATACATGTCGTCGCAGACGTGAGATAGAGATTGAAACATTAGCCTTAGGCGAAAGATATGACAGTACTGCAAGGGGAAAGTATGATAGGAGGCATGTATGGAATGGGTATCCTTGTGGGGAAATTTGCTTTGCCTGCCCACCAAGAGATGATAAAAATATTTGCGAGTGGTGGAACCATTCTACTATAGCTTAGGCTTTAACCCTTTAGTTGCTCGCCTTGGTGGAATTCGACCTGAAGAATTCTTTCTGTTTGTGTTCTTGGCTGGTCCTCTGAGATTGAAATGACTCTTGGAAATTTTGGGATGAACGGTCGGGTAGTGAGACAGGATCGGGAAGTAACAGTTTTAGACCTTGGGCAGAAGATGTGGAGCTGAAGCTATCTGTAGAGAGGATTGGGGGATCTTCGAGGAAAATAGATGGAAGAGGGGTTGCAGAATCGAAGCAGGTGCTTGATCTGATTGTCTGAGGCAAGTGGAGATAATGATGGCCTAGCTCCTAGAAAGAGCATCCTCAATTGCAGTTACTATCATGCTGCGTAACGAAAACAACGATGGGCAAGGTTGGAATTGGTCTTCTTCAATATACATAATGAAAAAATGTTCAACGCTACTTTGGACCTCGAGCTGAGAACAGCAGGGATAGTCAAGGATTTGATAGGTTGGATATCCACTCAGAAGCCGATACTTATCATCGCAACTGAAACGCGGAGCGACAAGGTTCCCCAGATTTCCCAGTCAATCTCCTGGGGGAAGTAGGATTCACTCGATCGCTTCCCACATGGATGAAAATCATTTAAATGCAATTATATCACGGAGGGATGTGGATCATTGAAATCATAGTATCATTGTGCAGGGCATTAAGTGGGACTAATTGCAGACCCCAGCGCTGAAATATGTACAAGATGAGAGCCTTTTCAACCACCGAAAGTGGTCTCAAAGCCCTTGAATTACCATTTTACAGCCTTTAAAGTAGCATCATACCAGCACCTGAGAGAAGAGCAGTAGCAGTATACGCAACGAAGGCAAAGGTTCCGAAACCTAGAGTAGCGCCGACGATGCTACCATCACTCTTCTTCGAGCTAGATGATGCGGCTCCACTGCTTGAACCGCCACTACCACTTCCGCTACCGGTCGGTGATGCTGGTGAGCTTGCTGTAGCACTGGAAATTAAAGCTGAGCATGATGACGCCGCACCAGCCGCCTTGACCACCTGTGCATTACCACCGAAGTCGCAAGCTTGGGCGTTACCCTCCTCGTTGTAATAAGCATTGAATGCGTAAGAAAGTTGTTGTGTAGAGTTACATCCGGAGTAAGGACCGTAAACGCCAGTGGTCGTGTTCTTGTTAATACCAACGCAAGCTTTTCCGCTATTGTAACCGCAAACCTCGCCGAAGAGCGTTCCAATGTTGGTGTCGTTGATACCACTCTTGGCAGTACAGGTGAGAGTGCTCATCATGCAATTGCAAACATCTGCATTGGGAGTGGGTGGTAGGCCGGTTGGTGCCACTTGCCAGGTCGAGGCGACTTGTGGACAGCTTTGTGCGGCAGTATTGTTGGGTGTATAAGCCGATGCTGTAGCGATAGAGGGAGAGATGGAATGAATTTGTGATGAATAAGCGTTGAAATCTGCGAGAGTGCTGACAGAGCTTGGCGCGGCCGAAACCAATCCGTAATCGTTCTCTTCTTCAAAGTACTCGTAGACAATACCTCCAGAGAACACCTCTGACATCTGCTGGCCGTAAAGAGCCCCAACTTCGGTGAACATGCGCCCCGCGGCTCCAGGGGGGTTGTCACCAGTGTTGCAACCATATTCTGCAAAGAAGACAGGGACATTGTAATCTCTGAATTCGTTAGTTCTGTCGATATATCCAGAAGTAACATAATCTGAGTCACCACACCATTCATAGATGTTGTATCCCCAGAAGTCGATTGAGGTGGATGGATCACCGCAGTTCAGGTAATTGGCAACATTAGCACGAACTGAGGCATCATCATCTGCTGCATAACCAACGCCCATAGCACGGTAACCCTTGCTTTGGATATAAGCCTTGGTATCACGAACAGCGGCCTTTACGAAGGCAGAAGCTGGTGTGTATGAAACATTGTTTGTGACCTCGTTTCCGGCGAAGAATCCAATGACATTGTCGTACTTCTGCATCGCATCCACAACAGAGGTGTATCGATTGTACAAGTCCAGATCCCATGATGGACTCAGACGGTTGATGGAGTTTGAAGGTTCTCCAAGATCACTGATCAAGTAGATACCGGCATCATCGAGCATTTGCATGCATTGGTCATGGTCTTGGGTGGGATCAAGCGCATATGTTCGAATGGTGTTTGTGCCGAGTTGTTGGAGGTAGGGAATGTCTCGAGAGCAGGTGCTTGGGTCTGCTAAAGGATCATTGTAGGTGTCTGCCATGCATTAGATATGCCTTTTGCCACTTCGATTTGTCCGCACCTGTTCCAGAGAGTGTGCCCCCGCCTGCGTTCGAGATGCCAGCTTGATAAGCTACACCTTTAATAAAGAATTGGGTACCGTTGGTTTTGAAGAAGAATTTCGAGCCCTAGGATAACAATTAGGTTGATAACGCAGATAGAAACCAGGTATCTTACCTTGATAACAATGGGATCAAGGGCCGCGGATGCGCCATTAGCAAGGAGTAAAGCAGTAGCAAAGATTGAAGTAGAGAGAGGACCCTTCATGATGGGCAACGATGTTCAACGATGTTCAACGATGTTCAACGATTGTGTGTAATGCAAAGAAAGATGGAGATGCAGTAACGAAGGAGATGTTAAAGTTTGTTTCCCATTCACCTCTGCGGAAAGTTCAAGGTTTGAAAGAAATAACAGCAAACCGGAAGAGCAGGGCAAGGGCTGACTAGAACTCATCGACGCGGGGCGCAAATGGTCGTCAGATCGTTGGAAAGCTTGCTGATAGCTAATCGCCGGCCTATCTCCTGATGGTTTCCCCATCAGGGAACACACCACCCGATTCAAGGTTCGAACAATTAGGTACAAGTAGGCTGTATCGTGCTGTGCGCGGGATTGGCCATCTGCGCAGCCTACTAGTAGTATACGACGGTTGGAGCGTCGACGGCGCAGCACACTGCTCTGGAAGTAGTTAAGTCAGGGCCAGAATACCCTCGTATCTGCCACCATGTACAGGGCACCCACTGGTGACTGCTGATATTTTGAGGATTGGAGGCCGTTGTGGAGAGCATCCTAAGTCCGTCGACAGACGGTTTTTTTGTTTATCGGGGAGGAGCTTGTGGGTTTCAGTCGACGGATCAGCAAGATCTACGGTTATGGTTATGGAGGGGTCAAGAGCTTGGGCATGTTAGAGAACCGCAAGCCCCCGGACAGCATCCCACAGAAGGCTTCAAGTGGCCTGTTTCAGCACATCTATAAAGGTTGATAGAGCAACCGTTATCTGGACCTTAACGCAGCCTTGTCTTTGTGCCAATCAGCCTTGCAGATGGTAAAGACGAATCCCGTCCCAAAAGACGGTGACATACATTGAGTGAGGGTCCAGCAGGGCCAAGCGCAAGGTTCTGTCATACCTAGGCTTTCAATCGCGATGGCCTTTAAAGATATCCATCCCTTGTATATAGTTCTATTCGTAGAGCTATAGAACAAAGACATTGATTGGGCGATATGTTTGTTGAAGAGCAGCCGTAAGTTCCGCTACGATCACTAAACATCACTGGCCCAGCCACCTATCTAACCTATCTACCCCACCAAACAAGCTTCATTCTCGCTATTCCTGCCTCTGATAAATCTTTGAACTTCCTCATCTAGACATTGAATGGTCTTTCATTGCTAGCTGCAGGCAGATATGTCATTAAGTATTCGTACATTAGTACCTTGTATTGATGATGATCTGAGTCCCCGTGATGTGATCAACAGTGGGTGAAGCTTGTCTTATTTATTTATTTATTTATTCATTCTTTTATTTCCTTCCTCCCTCCCTACTTACTCTCTCTTCCATTTCTACCGTTTTCCGTCATGTTGCTCCCATATATGCTCTTGAGCTTCGGCTTCCTCGCCCAAGTTTGGGCTCATCCACAACCTCCCTGCGAGCCGGGTCATCTTGGAGCTGTAGCTTCTGAAAGTGCAGTATGCTCGAAAATTGGGACTGACATCTTGGAAGAAGGCGGGAATGCTGCCGACGCTGTAAGTATATAGTCTACTCAAATGTCAATTCGCTAATGGAAACATTCCAGCTCGTAGCTACCCAGTTTTGTGTTGGTGTCATTGGAATGTATCATTCTGGTGTTGGAGGTGGAGGGTTTATGGTCGTTCGATCGAGCAATGGAAGTTACGAGTTCATCGACTTCAGAGAAACCGCGCCAGCAGCTGCATTTGAGACGATGTACTCACCGCCACTCTCAAACACCAATCTCTCATTGTACGGGGGCCTGGCAAGCGGTGTCCCGGGAGAGCTGCGAGGACTGGAACACTTGCATAAAAATTACGGCACCCTGCCGTGGAAGCATCTGGTGCAACCTGCGATTCAGCTGGCAAGATATGGATTCAACGTCACACAAGATCTAGTTCGCTACATGGCTTCAGCTACAGCTGGGAGTTATGATTTTCTCACGTATGATGAGACATGGGCGCTCGACTTTGCTCCAAACGGGACGAGGGTAGGCTTGGGCGATACAATGACTAGGAAGCGATATGCCAATACGCTTGAAAGCATTGCTGAGTATGGACCTGACGCCTTCTACAAAGGGGCTATTGCGAATGCGACCATCACAGCGCTCCGAAACTCAAACGGGACAATGTCGCTGGCTGATCTTGCAAACTACACGGTTGCAATCCGACAGCCTTCTAACATCACATACCGAGGATACAAGATCCACAGTGGAAGCGCCCCTTCAAGTGGAGCAGTAGTCTTAAGCACACTAAAGATCGTTGAGGGCTACGATATGTGTACTCCTTCCCAATTGAACTTTTCCACCCATTATTTAGACGAGGGATTCAGATTTGCATATGGTCAGCGCACGTTACTCGGAGATCCAAGTTTCCTACCCAATTTAACAACGTACCAGCAAAAAATGTACTCAGAGAAGACTGCCGAAGAGGTTCGAGCTGAGATCGAGCCGCTTCACACGCTGAATACCACGGCCTATAATCCATCTGGCTACGGGATATTGACAGACGATGGAACCTCTGCTGTGGTAGCCGCTGACCGCAGTGGACTTACAATCGCCGTAACAAGTACTGTCAACACATTATTCGGAAGTCAAGTAATGGTCCCCGAAACCGGCGTAATAATGAATAACGAAATGAACGGTACTATCTTCCGCCCTTCTTTATGAGGCTGTGCTAAATAAGACTTAGACTTCAGCATCCCCAACACAACCAACGCATTCGGCTACCCTCCCGCCCCCGCCAACTTCATAAAACCGCATTCCCGACCCCTCTCCTCCATCTCCCCCACCATCGTCGAGTTCCCCAACGGGACCGTCTACCTCTCGCACGCCAGCGCCGGTGGCTCCCGCATCATCACAGAAGTAATCCAGCACCTCTGGCATGTGCTAGATCAAAACATGACGTCTATACAATCTCTCGCTCAGCCCCGGATGCACGATCAGTTGAGTCCTAATACGGTGAGTTTTGAGTATGGGAGTGAGTTCCAGGGCATCAAAGGGTATAGTAATGAGACGACAGCATTTTTTGAAGAGATTGGTGCGAATGTTGCGTTTGTGGCGCCAGGGAGTACGACAGCGCAGGCGTTGAGGAGGTTGGGGAATGGGACTTTTGAGGCGGCAGGGGAACCGAGGCAGTTGAATAGTGGGGGATTTGTGGTTTGAGGGGTGGTGGGATTTAGATCCAATGTTAAGATATCATGAAGATAAGGAAGTTGGAGAAAGTTCGAATTTCTGTTTTGAAGACGATATTCATGATACGCACAAACAAGTGTTGGGGGTGGTTTGAGGCCGGTTCAGTGGTTAAGCTCAGCCAAAACCTGAGAAATTGAGTCATCTTGATTGTCTGACAATATATAACACATTCAAGGACTGAAACCCAAAGCCTTGGAGAAGTTCAGTCCCAGTAGTAAGTCGTGGAAGAAGTTATCCACGATGTAGACCTTGACCTTGTCGAATATGACCCTCTCTTTCATGAGTGTCAGATATTTTGCCGGCAATTCCACGAAAGAGTCTGCCGTAAGTCCTTTACCGATCCTATCCAAGAGTGATGATTCGTTATCCCGCATTTTATACACCGGTAGTCTATTGAAATAGCTTCCGGAGGAGTGAAATAGGGATCAGCGATCCTCAGGTGATATTATTATCTTAGATGATTTTGGACATTCAGAGTTGGTCTGTCAGAAGTTCTGGAGCATCCAGACACAAGTGAATGCGTCTAGTCCATTAAGAAGCCAGTTGCAAATAAAGATATGCAACATTCTAAATCTCAGTAGCTGATGGAGGGCTGTCCAAATCGGGTCCAGCAAGGCAGCAATCTATGCCCTGCAAATCAGTTTCATATCGGTTGCGTGGCTTTGGCGGAGGGGTGTCGGGTCATCGATATCCTCGGGATCGTTTGGCAGTTTTGAGCTGTGCGACGCGGGCTTAGGTTATTCGGACACCCATTTAGAGCTTCTCATAATTCTGACATCTTCGTCAAGCAGGTCAGGCTTTTGGGTGAAACATAACCTGATGAGCTCCATATCCATTCTCCGATGGTTTTGGTCCTTGATTTCAATGTCGCAAGGACGGTCACGCGTTTCGGTCTGATACAAGTTAGTTCTAGTAACTTGACAGAAATAAGGGAGATCGGAGACAAGGACAAGTCGTCCGCCTAGGCCATACTCTTCGACATGGGAGCTCGCTTTTACACATGATAATTTCATGCCGGGATGATAGAACATGTATTGCAGTATCGGCGCATTGATAATGAATCGTGCCGTGCATTTATACATGTGCGAATGCGTCTGGTTCCTTGGGAGCTCATCCTATGAGGATTTATTGTAATTTGGAACTGTCGAGAGTGGCTCTCCGGGCAGCCATTCCATTGTCTCTAGTTCTCTGACACTATCAGAATGAGTAATCTCCTAACATCCTAGTCTCTGGATCATCCGCATCCGGCGTGTCCCTGCCCAGGATGCCCTTCTTGTAATCCTGCCACGGCCCATATGTGCCCGTCAATATAGCTGCGATATGAGTCAATAACTTAAGTGGAAAGGGTATCTTGCTGTGGCAGCCAATGACTGGATAACATTGCTTGCCTCTGTAATTGGCCATGTCTAAATAAGCCTCGTACAAATGGATGTAACTATGTTGATATTCCCTATTTCCTTTTCGCCTAACTATCACCATAAATATCTTTAGTTCGGGCAACCCGTAGTCGGATTACCGACAAGTCCCTATTCATTTGGCTTAAGGTGAAAAGTTAGAGAAATAATAATACGCCTATGTAGATGGATAGCTGTATTAAGCCACAGATCTCTACGTCAGCTCGTCAATTTATGCCACCGATACCCTAAGCCTGCAGGATTAGGTGAGTATACGGATATCCTCAAGCTTTGTTGTGACGCGTCTTACGACTTTTGCCACTCAATCTGGTTACCTCCTCAAGCTTCCAAAGCGCATTACTCGGGTCTAGTATTTGCAGATAGCCCGAGTAGACTCCCAAGAATTATGACCTTCATCCCGGCAACCGAGTATATCAACCAACCCACTTTGCTAGAAGAAGGGAATTTGGCCCTTACGTTACGAGACATGTAACGCTCGCTAAGCATGTGCTCTTCCCGTCTTGGACGTGAAATTTGGTGACTACGATGCTGAGGAAGAGAATGATTGAATCGAAAATTTCAAAATGTAATGCCATGGGCTATCCAATGATCCAACCTAGAATGACTAGAAATTGCATTACCAATAGTGCAATTTGCATACCACTGCGAACTATGACATTGCCCGCCAGGTTCATGGTATCTTGGTAAGTGAAGAATACCGCTGGAGCCAGTTCCGCCATGCCAGTGATCATAGGGAGGAGTATGATACCGAAGAAAGCTATATCAAATTGTGTCAATTTAGCTACACAGCTGACACTTTCAATCAGGAATCTGGCGCAAAGTATCATGGGTGATACGAACAATATCACTGGAAGATCATGGAGGTAGTAATTGCTTCTTCCAGGTAGGTTTGGAAGTTGAGACATTGTCTCATGAGTAAACAGAGAACGCTTGAACGCCTCTATGTCTCAGTAGCAAGCACATTTTGCCATTACTCATGAAGCAGTGTGGACTAAGAAGTAGTTTGCTTCCCAGTGCTCCTTACTTAACACATCTGCGGGAATAGGACCAATACGGTAGCTTTCCTTCCCCCCTTTCTAAATACATCCTTCCATCCAAGAAATTCAGTGCTTGATTGAAGTCAGAAACCCATATGAAGAATATAGATTACGAGGATAATAGCAATCCACGAGATAGAATAAGCCATTGCTCAGCCGTGGACGCAGGGAACGATGAGAGCGAGGCATTAAGGCTTGCGGGTGTCATCAGAATGCTATAGCGGCGGTAGCTATGGAACACATGGTGGGGGCTGCTTTAGAGTTGAAATTCTGTTCGCCATAACGCGTTGCACCTGCGAGAACATAGAATCCAAGAACCTAGAAGTATTAGGTATTTGATTGTGGTAGCAGCTGCTGTGCACTTACAAGCAGCATTTTCGATAAGATGGTGCCTGATAGGATCTCCCGGACCAGCCGAATTTTTCCTCTCATCAGTGCAGTGATGCCTAACTATTATGGGACCGTTGTTGAAGCCGATATAAAACTTTCAGGCTCTTGGTGCTACTCACAATAATTTCTACCACATTTCCAAAAGTTTCCTCCATCAAACTGCCAAACTTCGGCCCTAGTTTTGCTAGAAGCTCCTCAGACGCAAAGCTTAAAATACTAGCAAGCGGAATCATTGCAAAAAATTGAGCCAGAATACGGATACCGGACTGCAATACAAACATAATATTTCGTCAATGTTAGCCCTGTATAATGGAAGATCTGGAAGGGAACATGGAAAGTCTGTCTCTGTCTTATGCTCAGTAATCGACCTAGTAACGGCATCGTCTGGGTGATTAGGACTGGTGTTCTGTCGGAGTTAATATTATGGCTATCTGCTTCGAGGGAAGAAGGCGCTAAATTGATGAACGCCGGCGTTCTTTGAGCCTATTTACGGTCCCTCTCTAGTAGACCAAGCCCCAGACGAGAGAAGTAGGACCCCCCCCCCCCGCGGAAAAGGTAAAGGCAAACCTCGCCATACAGTTATGAAATACCCTCCACGTAGGCAAAATAGAAATTAGAAGG
>Ga0182030_10018070_pt1 | contig 13554 bp, 14 predicted proteins | sample 812S3MmetaG_FD_121299 | JGI IMG/M metagenome (GOLD analysis project Ga0182030, IMG submission 121299) | Permafrost microbial communities from Stordalen Mire, Sweden - 812S3M metaG (Illumina Assembly) | ecosystem: Environmental > Terrestrial > Soil > Wetlands > Permafrost | place: Sweden... | reverse complement strand
GTCATCGCCCTCGAAGGCGGCGCAGGCGGTATCGTCCGGATCCAGGCATTCGCTGAAAAACGTCGCCAGCCGGCGCGCGGTCGGCTCGTCGCAAAGCAGGCGGACGACGGTGGTGGGGGCGTCCAAGGCGCGGTTCATGGCCGGCCATGACAACGGTTGGCGGTTGGCCGGTCAATGGCTATCTAAGCGCATGGCAATTGAGCCCCCAATCTCCACCGACAGCCAAATGCTCGCGCTCGCCAGCCGCAGCGGATGGCCGGAGGATTTGCGTTTGCTGGTCGCGCGTTTTCCGCGCGAGCAGTGGGAGGGCCACGTCAATCTTGGCGAGATGGCGCGGTTCTGGCTGTCCCGCCACGCCATGTTTCGCGAATTGTCCGGCAATATCGAGCAGGTAACGGCGGATTTCCAAACCGGCGCGCTTTCCGCGGCCGACTTCCCGCGCCAACTGGTGCCGCGGCTGCAATTTATGCTGCAGCAGCTCGGCGTCCATCACCAGATCGAGGATCTGCATTATTTTCCGATTTTCCGCGCCGCGGAGGAGCGTCTGGTGCGCGGCTTCGACGTGCTGGAAAACGACCACCACGCCATCCACGCCGATATGGCGGCGACGGCGGAAACCACGAATGCGCTGTTGCGCGCGTTGGCCGAAAAGGCCGACCCACGCGCGCCGGGCGAAGCCTATGCAAAGGCCAGCGGCACCTTGCTCAAGGGGCTGATCCGCCATCTCGACGACGAAGAGGATCTGATCGTGCCGCTGATCCTCGACCGCGGCGAAGCCGCGCTCGGCGTCGGGCACGGTTGATCAGTGCCGCTTGAAATACTGCACGTCGCGCTCGTGCTTTTCGGCGGCTTTCCGGCTGCCGAAGGTGCCGAGATTGCGGAGTTTGCCGGTGCTCGGATTTTTCTTGCGCGAATAGAGCCGGTACTTGCCACCGGCGATTTTGCGGATCATCGAGAACTCCCTGGCGCGGTTCGTTCCTCAATCAATCCACGAGTGCGCGCGGGGTTCCAGACTCACCAGCCGGGCGGGAAGCCGCCATAGCGGTAAGTGCGGCGCGGCGGGTCGTTATAATAATACGGCCGCTCCGGGTAATAGCGCTGCGAGCCGTCCGGATAATCGCGCCAGCCGCGCGCCTGCTTTTGCCGCCGCACCGGCACCGACCCGGTGACATCCTCGTCGGCCATGATGGAATCGTTGCGCCGCGCGACCGGCACGCCGGCGGCGCGCGGCGTCGCGCCGGTCAGCACCACGCGCGTATTGGCCATTTTCTGCTGCTTGACCAGCGCGAACAAAATCGTGGCGTTTTTCGGCTCAAGCCGCACGCAGCCATGCGAGGCCGGCGTGCCGATCGCCTTGACGTGGCCGGAGCCGTGAATGGCGTGGCCCTGCATCGTGAAGAAAATCGAATGCGGCATCGGCGCGTCGTCCCACTCGCGGCTGAAATGCTCGGCCTCCATGCGGAACGGCTTGAATTCGCCCGACGGCGTGTCGTAGCCCGGCGCGCCGGTCGACACCGGCCAGACATACATCTCTTGGCCGTCCACCGTGACGGTCATCCGCTGCGTGGACTTGTCGATCGAAATGAGCACGTCGGCGCGGGCGCAAGTCGCGGCTGTCAGCGCCGCCAGTGCTACGGCAAACGCGAAACCCAGACGAAAACGCATACGACCCTCCGGGCAATTCTCTGACCTTGGCCAGACCCCAAGCATAGCACGCCCGGCGGCGGGATTAAGGCAGACCGCCAAACCGGCCTACATAAAAGGCTTGCCGCGGATATCGATGGCCTTCTCGATCTTGACCAGCACGCCGATGCCGGCGTCGGCGCCGGCATGGGTCTGCTCGCGCGGCAGCAGCATCGAGAAAATCTTCTCGCGCACCGGACCCTGTTCGTGCAGCACCGCGCTGCCGAAAAACCGCAGGAAACCCGACTCCAGCACGCCGTCGCGCTGCGCCTTGAAATTGGCATACATCACGCAGACGCGCGGGTCGTTGCCGAGATTGTCGAGCACCGCGCGCTTACTGCGCTCCCACCAGGCCAGGTGTTCGCCGTCGAACACGATCATGCTGCCCTTGGGCGTGATGTTGGGCCCCTCGCGCCCCGAGGAGGCGACCAGGCAGGGATAGCCGTCGTCCCAGGCGTTGCGGATCAGCGTGACGATGGTGTCGGGGATGGGCATGGGGGATTCCTGTCAGTGCGGGGCAAAGCCCTTCGGTCGTCAAGCCCGCGCATGACGAGAAGCTTACATTGGCATCGCTACGTTATCTGGCATTTTTCGAACGCACAGGCAGGCCGAGCAAGATGCGCGCGCGTCGCGCAGCGCTGGCAGACGGCGTCACGCGATGAACGATCACTTTAGTCGGTTTTCCGGCAAGGTATTCTCGCGCTTCGCGCAGGCTAGCACGGATATCGGCGGCGAGCCGCCGCTTCGTTTTTATGGCCATAACTCACTCCGCCGCTTCCGCCTTGGCGCGGAATGGCACGGCGGCGATGACCGCGCCTGCCGCGTCCACCTGAAATTCCTTATCGGCGCGTAATTCATCGATGGTGCGCGGGGAGGGGAAGTGCTTGCTGCCGTCGCGATTTTCCCAATCCTCGGCAGCGAAATCCAACGCCTCGGTCGCGTGCTGCATCGCTTCGTCAATCGAGTCGCCCGCCGCGATAACGCCCGGCACGTCAGGAAACGACACGCCGTAGCTGCTGTCGGCGTCCTTATGGATCAGGGCGATGTAGTGCGGCATTGGTCAGTCCTTTTGCCATCCCGCTTGCTTATAGATGCTGCGTACGGTGCCCGGCGGCAAGTCCCGCTTCGGGTGCGGCACCATCACCATAAGATGCTTCGCCCGATGAATATATTTGTGGTGCGAACCGCGCACCGATTTCTCTTCGAATCCGTCCTGCAGCAACCGGCGGATTATATCACGGCTGTCGTGTAGCAGGGGAGCCCCTAAACGCCTCTCAAGCCTAGTTTTTCGTCAAGTCCCGGACAAGCCCGGCCGTGACGGCTTCTAAACCGCCCTCATCCTCATGAGCGGGTGATCCCGTCGTTCGCCGATGCGCCGGGGAAGTTTTTCTAGGGAGGCGAAGCCGAAAATCGCGACCGTCTACAAGAAGCGTCAAAATTTCACCAAAATTGCGTGCCATAGAAGACAATTAAGCGGCCTCGTTTTTTATATTTTATTCGATTTGGATCATTCATTGGAGGGCGACAGCCATGCCACGTCACGTTTTCATCGACAATTCAAACCTTTACGGTGGCGCACAACGCGCAGCAACCGTTACAACGCGCAGCAACCGTTATAGAGCCTGCCGCGCTCTGGATGAGCGTGCGGGTGTCCTACCGGAATGTGTTTCGCCTTGTTGAGGGTGATGCAGTCACTACGAGGGTTTTAGCCGGATCGGTGCCGCCCGGGAATTGCTCTGGCAAGCCGCACGAAATCTTGGATACGACACTGACTTGCTGCAGCGGGTCGAGCAGGATGACGGTCGACTGACCGAGCAGGCAGTCGACGAGATGTTGCATCTAAAGATGGCCAATGCGCTGCTCGACTATGAACCACCTCAGACCTTGGTGATTGTAGGCGGAGATGGCAAAGATTCTAATTGGGCAACGAGTTTTCCTGGCCACGCCGAGCGCGCGCTTAAACGTGGTTGGAATGTGGAGGTGTGGTCTTGGCGCCGTCAGCTCACGGGTAGATATGATGCGCTCTGTCGCGCCTATTTAGGATGAATAATAGTGAGGGTTCTGGACCCGTATTACAGGTCGATCACTTTTATACAGCCTGGAACGTATCAGGTTGACGGGTCTGATCTGCAGGTTGAGGGACGCGTAGTTTCGATCCTGCCTGACGCAAGTCAGGAAGGTGTCGCGGCCTAGTCCGATGCAGAAGGGTGGAGGGGTGAATTAAATTGAGGTATGCTTAGCCCGACAGACGGGCTTCGGCAGGGTGTTAATGACTATATTGCTTGTCTCGGTGGCCTTCTAACGTTTGTTGGGCTGTGTGCCCTTCGGCAGTTCGATCTGCAAAGTTTGCAGGGGAAAAGGAAGGTACCCATGAAAAAGGCGAGTAAAGTTCGTTCCAGTTGTTGGTCAAAGATGAAGAAATCGGTGATTTCTACGACTTGGGCCATTGGGACAGGCATGTGGTCGGCTATCGTCCTGTCGGGCTAAGCACACCCTCACACCCCCTCCACAAAACTATCCACCACGCGCTTTTCTCCGGCGTGGTCAAACCGAATCGTGAGCTTGTTGCCATCCACGGCCACGACGTTGCCGTTGCCGAATTTCTGGTGAAACACGCGGGCGCCGACGTCGAAATTTGACGCGATGCCGGTGGATTTGGCCACCAGTTCGCCTTCGATGGTCAAAGGCACATTAGGTTTGCGGCCGCCGTCGCGCTTCGCGCTTTGGCGCCCAGGGGCAGCGGCTTGCCCCGCGAAGTCGTCTTCGACGTAGCCCGGGTCCTGATTGAAAATCCCATCCGGCACATATTTCGGCGCGCCGCCTTCATTGAACCCGCTCTTGCGCGCATCCCTGGCCAATTGCGCCCTCTGCCAGCCCGGCGTGGTGTAGCCCGAGCCGAATGAATTCGCGTCGTCGAAGCGCGAGGCGCCATAGCCGCTCATGCCGAAGCCGCCGGTGCCGCCGGAAGGCTCCTTCACCTCGACATGCGCCTCCGGCAATTCGTCGAGAAAGCGCGACGGCACCGTCGTGGTCCATAGGCCGTGAATGCGCCGATTGGTGGCGAAATAAATCTTGGCGCGCTTTCTAGCCCGAGTAAGTCCGACATGGGCGAGGCGGCGTTCCTCCTCCAGCCCATTGCGGCCGCTCTCATCCAAAGAGCGTTGATGGGGAAACAGGCCTTCCTCCCAGCCGGGCAGGAACACCGTGTCGAATTCCAGCCCCTTGGCGGAATGCAGCGTCATGATGTTGACGGCCTGCTCGGCATTGCCGCTGTCGCGGTCCATCACCAGCGAGATATGTTCGAGAAAGCCTTGCAGGTTTTCGAATTCCTCCATCGAGCGCACCAACTCCTTGAGGTTTTCCAGCCGGCCGGCGGCGTCGGCGCTTTTGTCGTTCTGCCACATCGCGGTGTAGCCGCTCTCGTCCAGCACGATCTCGGCCAGTTCGTTGTGCGGCATCGCCTCGACCTGGCCGCGCCAGCGCGTGAAACTCGCCATCAGGTCGCGCAGCGCCAGGCGCGGCTTCGGCTTCATCTCGTCGGTGGCGCTGACGGCGCTGGCTGCTTCGGACAGCGGAATGCGTTGCTTGCGCGCGTGGTCATGCAGCATCTGCACGGCAGCGTCGCCTAAGCCCCGCTTGGGCACATTGACGATGCGCTCGAAGGCCAGATCGTCGGCCGGCTGCGCGATCACGCGCAAATAGGCCAGCGCGTCGCGGATTTCGGCGCGTTCGTAGAACCGGGGTCCGCCGATCACGCGATAGGGCAGGCCGAGCTGGATGAAGCGCTCTTCGAATTCGCGCATTTGGAACGAGGCCCGCACCAGAATGGCGATTTCGTCGAGCGGATGGTCTTCACCCTGTTCGCGGGCGTCGCGCTGCAGCTGCTCGATTTCCTCGCCGATGCTGCGGGCTTCCTCTTCGGAATCCCAGCCGCCGGTGACCTGTACTTTTTCGCCCAGCACGTCCTCGGTGCGCAAGGTCTTGCCAAGCCGGCCTTCATTATGGGCGATCAGCTGCGAAGCGGCCGCCAGAATATGCCCCGTGCTTCGGTAGTTTCTCTCGAGCCGAATGACCTTGGCACCCGGAAAGTCATGGTCGAAGCGCAGAATGTTATCGACTTCGGCCCCGCGCCAGCCATAGATCGATTGGTCGTCGTCCCCGACGCAGCAGATGTTTTTCTGGCTTCCCTCTCCCCCGGTGGGAGAGGTCGGCGCGCGCAGCGGCGAGGCGGGTGAGGGGGATGCCTGCGACAACAACCGCAGCCACAAATACTGCGCGACATTCGTGTCCTGATACTCGTCCACCAGAATGTATTTGAAGCGCTGCTGGTATTGCCGAAGAATGTCGGGCTGCGTGCGGAACAGGCGGATACATTCCAGAAGAAGATCGCCGAAATCGGCGGCGTTGAGTGTTTTGAGCCGTTCTTGGTACGCGATGTAGAGCTTCTTGCCCTTGCCATTGGCGAAACTGGCGGCTTCGCCAGCCGGAACCTGGTCGGGCGTCAGCCCGCGGTTTTTCCAGCCGTCGAGGATCATGGCAAAAACGCGCGCCGGCCAGCGTTTTTCGTCGAGCTTTTCGGTTTCCAGGATCTGCTTGATGAGCCGGATCTGGTCGTCGACGTCCAGGATCGTGAAATTCGATTTCAAGCCGACCATTTCCGCGTGGCGGCGCAGGATTTTCACGCCAATCGAATGGAACGTGCCCATCCACGGCATGCCCTCGACCACCTGGCCGACCATCTTACCGACACGCTCCTTCATCTCGCGCGCCGCCTTGTTGGTGAAGGTGACGGACAGAATCTGGCTCGGGTGGGCGCGGCCGAGATTGAGGATGTGCGCGATGCGCGCGGTCAGGACCCGCGTTTTCCCGGTTCCGGCGCCGGCCAGCACCAGCAGCGGTCCGTCCAGCGTCTCGACCGCCTCGCGCTGCTCGGGATTGAGATCGCCGAGATAGGCCGTGCCGCGCACGCCCATCGCCCGCGCGGCTATGCCGCCCGCGGCGGGAACGGGTCTATCGCTGGCTAGGTGCAGCTTGATCGGTTCTGCCATCTTGTCGGTGATTCCTTCAACGCCAAGATGGCATCCGGAAGTGGCAATTTCGAGGGCCGGACCGCCCTTGTCGGCATTCCCCCACCGCTTTAGCGTCGATTTTCCGAAGGAAAACAACAATTTTGGGGAGATGGCCGTGCGATTGAAAGACAAAGTGGCGCTAATTACCGGCGGCGGCCGCGGCATTGGCCGCGATATCGCGCTGGCTTATGCCCGCGAGGGCGCCCATGTCGTCGTCAACGACATCGATCCGGTCACGGCGGCGGCTACCGCCAAGGAGATCGGGGGAAGGAGCATTGGCATCGCTGCCGACGTCGCAAAGTCCGCCGATATCGCGCGCATGGTCGACGAGACCATCAAGGCCTTCGGCCGCGTCGATATTGTCGTCAATAACGCCATGAAGATCGTGCCCGGCAAGTTGGAGGCGCTACCGGAAGCGGCCTGGGATACGACCATGAATATCGGGCTGAAAGGCGCGTTTTTGACGTCGCAGGCCGCCGCCAGGTTCATGATCGCGCAAAAATCCGGCTGTATCGTCAACATTGCCTCCATCGCCGGATTGTTCCCGTACAACTGGGCCGGCGCCTACAGCGTCGTCAAGGCGGGCTTGATCATGTTGACGAAACTGCAGGCGGTGGAATGGGCGCCTTACGGCATCCGCGCCAACGCCATCACGCCCGGCTATATCCGCACGCCGGGTACCGAGGCGATGTATGCCGATCCCGAGATTTACGAAGGCCGCCGCAAGGGCGTGCCGATGGGCCGGGTTGGCTCCGGCGACGACATCGCCGGACCCGCGATTTTCCTGGCTACCGATGATGCGCAATATACCACAGGCAGCGTGGTTGGCGCCGACGGCGGCCAAGCCGTTGGGTATTTTCTCAGCGTGCCGGGGCGCCGGTTTTCAGGCGGGCGCATAGACTAGTGCAAGGTCCCAAACAAGCGGGCACCCAGTTAAAAGTTCTATTCGGCTTTGTACGTCTCGCGTTTGCTATTCGCGAGCTTGATCAAAACCTCGGCTGCCTTGCGGTCCTCTTCAAGAAAAGCCGCGAAGCCCGCCGGCGTGGTCGGCGCCGACACGACCGACTGTTTGACGAGGAATTCGTTGAAGGTCGGATCTTTGAACGTTGCAACGAATGCGGCGTTGACCTTGTCGATGATCGCCGGCGGCGTTCCCTTCGGCGCGGCGAGGCCCCACCAGCCTTGGCCGGGATAACCGCCAAGACCGGCTTCCTTGAAAGTCGGCACATTTGGCAGGAGCGCAGAGCGTTTGTCGGCGGACACCGCCAATGCCTTCACTTTGCCTGCGTCGATCATGCCCATAAAGTTACCGATGCCGAAACGGGTCACCTGCACCTGGTTGCCGGCGAGCGCCTGAGCCGCCGGTCCGCCGCCTTTGTAAGGCACACCGACGATTTTTGTGCCCCACTGGTTGTTCAGCCAGCGCATGAACAAATCGGGAAACGAGCCGTCGCCCAGCGTCGCATAGTTCAAGCTGTCTGGCTTGGCCTGCGCATAGGCTTTCAACTCAGCGACCGAGTTGATGCCGACCTCGGACGAAACAAACAGTCCTTCGGTCAAGAAAAATAGCCGCGTCACCGGCATCAAGTCTTCCGGTCTATAGGGCAGGTTGTCGAACAGCAGCGGGTTGTAGGACATCGTGCTGTGGTAGATCACACAAAGCGTGTAGCCGTCGCGCGTCGCCTGCGCGCAGGCCTGGGCGCCGAGAATGCCGGCGGCACCGCCGCGGTTTTCGATGATGAGCGGTTGCCCGAGCCGCGGCTGCAATTCGGCTGCTGCCTTGCGCATGATGACATCGGTGACACTGCCCGCGGCGATCGACACGATCAGACGGATCGGGCGATCCGGATAAGATTGCGCCTGCACGGAACCTGCCGCGCATACCAGCAGCAGACTAACGAGGGCTTTCGCGATCCTCTGCATGACGTTTCTTCCCATGTTGTTTCTTGCCCTGTAATTTTTACAGCTTGTCGTCGAAGGCGGCGGTGATGAAATCATCGAGCATGTTGTAACACTGCCGTGCCGCGCCCGGATCGAACTTGGCGATGCCGGGCACGTCGGATTCCGATTCGGTGAAAGAATGGAGCAGGTGGCCGAACAGCGTCATCTGCCATTTGGCGCCGCTGGCTTCCATTTCGGCCTCGAATGTGTCGCGATCTGCCTTCGGTACCGCGGGATCGGCGGCGCCGTGCATGACACAGACCGCGGCTTTGATGTCGCCTTTCTTGGAAGGCATCGACGTCTTCAGGTCGCCATGCAGGCAGACGACGGCCTTTATGTCAGCGCCGTTGCGCGCCAGTTCCAGCACATTGCCGCCGCCAAAGCAGAATCCGGCGGCCGCCTGCTTGCTTAGATCGCCGATGCTGCGTTTGTCGCTTTCGCTGCGCAGGGCGTCGAGCGCGGCGGTAATGCGCCGGCGGCGTTCGGGCGCGTCGGCGCGCAAACCATTGGCGAGCGTCGCTGCCTCCGGCGGGCCATTCGAGACTTTTCCACCGCCATACATGTCGGCAATGAAGCCGACATATTTTGTGCCCGCCATGGCCGACACGCGTTTGATTGCGGCCTCGCTGATGCCGAGCCAGTTCGGCGAAATCAGGAGCAGCGGGCGGCGGCCCTTTGTCTTTTCGTCATAGATCAGAGCGCCGTTAGCCGCGACGCTGCCTGCCTGATAATCAATTCGCTCTACCGTCACGCGCTCCTCCAAATTTTGGCATTAGCCGGGAATGATTTCCCCGATCGAGCCTGTATCGTATTGCGTAAAATATAGCCGGCCGTTCGATAGTGCCGCGATACAGCGCGGCCCGCTGGCCGGTGTCGGAATGTCGTATTCGGCAATGAAGCTGCCGTCCGGCTTCATATGGCCGATCTTGTTGGCGAAGTTTTCGGTGCACCACAGATTGCCGTCGGGGCCAACGGTAACGCCGCGCAGCGATGCGTTCGGCGTCGGAAACACATATTCGCTGAATTTGTTATTACGGTCGAAACGGCCGAGCGCATTAGAGCCAGTCTCGACGAACCAGATGGCGCCATCTGGGTGCGTGACCATCGCGCGCGGCTGCGGATCGGCGCCGGGAATTGCGAATTCGGTAACCTCGCCGTTCAAAGAGATACGGGCGACGCGGTTGCCGGCGGCTTCGCTAAACCACAATGCACCGTCACGCTGCACGATCGACAGCGGCTTGCTGCCGGGAGAGATGCCGGTCTTGAACTCGGTGATTTTGCCGTCCGGCGTGATGCGGCCGATTTGACCGGCGTCGGTCTCGGAAAACCAGATATTGCCGTCCGGGCCGAGCCCGATAGCGTCGGGGCCGGAGTTTGCCGTCGGCACGTCGAATTCGGCCAGGACGCCAGTGGTCGATACGCGACCGATCTTGTTGGCCTTTTTTTGCGCGAACCACAGATTGCCGTCGGCGCCCAGCCCGATGCCGATGGGCGTCGCGCCGGGGGTCGGCAGCGCGAATTCCTTGAACGTCGCGTTGCGTGGGTTGAAGCAGCCGATCTTGGCGGCGCCGCTTTCGCAAAACCACAGATTTTGATCGGGGCCTTCGACGCAGATGTAAGGCGCGCTGTTGGCGCTCGGGATCTTGTGTTCGCGCATCGTCACCGTGCGCTGACCCGCGGTCGATTCCTTGGCAACGACCGACATCGACCACCCCGTACCGCATGCCAATACAATGTCTTGATGCGCGGAGGATGCTAGCGACCGAAATGAAAATGTGTCAATCGCGACGCCGCGATGTCCGCGGCTTCAGCGCTTTTTCGGCATCGCCACGCTGCGGCCGGCGCCTTCCGGTAACGGCAAGACCGCATGTGCGGTTTTCATTCGTTCAAGCGCGCGCACGACGCTATCGGGAAACGGCGCGACTTTCTTAGCCGCCATGTCGACATGCAGCGTCATGGTTTCGCAGGTTGCCGACACCCAGTTCTCGGTCGCATGCAGCAACTGCTCGAACAATCGGACCCGTTTGGCGTCGTAGTCGAGCAATTGCACGCTCACCCGGACCGCGTCGCCATCATGCAATTCGCGCAAATAGCGCACATGCATTTCCGCCACCATGGTCGAATGGCCATGCTGCTTGAGATAGGCCGGTCCCAGCCCGATCAGTTCGTAGATCTCATCGACCGCACGGTCGAACAGGACAGTATAATAGGCCATGTTGAGATGGCCGTTGAAGTCGATCCATTGCGGCTCGACGCGCATCACCGACGAGATGAATGGCGCCTTAAAAGCCGGTTCGGGATCAGAGCGGTCGAGCATCGGTGGCGAACTTTTCTTAGGCGCTGATCGGATAAACCGCTTTTTCACCGCTTAGCACGCGTGCGACGTCGGTAGCGCATTTGGTTTGCAGTTCGTTGAGCGCCTCAATCGAATAGAATGCAGTGTGCGGCGAGATGATCACATTGTCGCGGCCGAGCAGGGGGGAATCCTTGGCCAGCGGCTCCGCCGCCACGACGTCCAGTCCGGCGCCGCCGAGCTGGCCTGAATCGAGTGCGGCGATCATCGCGGCTTCATCGATCAAAGGCCCGCGCGCGGTATTTACGATATAGGCGCCCTTCTTCATTTTGGCGAAGACGTCGGCATTCATCAGGCCGCGCGTCGCCGGCAATAGCGGCGCGTGCACCGAAACATAGTCGGATGTCTTGAGCAGCGTATCGAAATCGACACTCGCGACATCCGCGGCCTTGAACAGTTCCGGCTTGGCGTAGGGGTCATAGGCGATGACCTTGATGCCGAAAGCCTGCGCCTTGCGTGCCACCAAACGCGGGATGTTGCCAAAGCCGACGAGGCCCAACACCGTAGCTTCGATGCGGCGGATCGGCACGACGGCCGGCATTTCCCAGCGGCCGCTCTGCACCAGTTTGTTCGAAAGTGGAATTTTCCGGATCAACGCCAGTAGCAGCGCCATAGCGTGGTCGGAGACTTCGCGGATGCAATAATCTGGCACGTAATTGACCGCGATACCTTTTTCCTTGGCGGCGGGCAGATCGATATTATCGACGCCGAGGCCGAAGCGGCCGATCGCTTTGCATTTAGTCAGTTGGGTGAGGATGTCACGCGTGAGTTTGGCGTAAGTCACCAAGATAGCGTCGGCTTCCTTGGCGACTGCGAGAATGTCGTCGGCATTGGCGCTTTTCGACATGAGGAACGTCGGATTGAGCTTGGCCAGGGCCGTCTTGGCAGGATCAAGCGACGGGAAAACGCTATCGGTGACAGCAATCACAGGGCCGGCCATTGCAAACTCCAAATTCACGGCAATCGAATGCGGGCGGGAACCTACGTCAGGCAAGTTAGCCCGTCCACCGGCAGGCGGCCGCTTGGCCGCTGGCACTATTGCGACGGATATCAATGGCTTATAGGCTACGTTAACTAAATTTTAACGATAGCCGTACCGCTGCGAATTCCTCGGCTATCCTGAGAGAAATCAGGGAGACGGGGCAATGCTTGGCAAAATGGCCCGCGCGACGTTTCTGCTCATGCTCGCGGTAATGGTCGTCGCATGGGCGGTGTCGCTCGGCAAAACCGATTCATCGGCACAGCAGAACGATCAGCCGGCCGAAACTTGGACCATTTATTCCTGACGCGGCGCAGCGCAACGCGCGCCCGGCCGCGCACAGCTTGACCTCGCGCGTCATCCCCGCCACGTTCGCCGCCAACGTACGGGATTAATTCGATGGCAGGCTCGGCGGTAATTACGCCAGTTCCAGGACAATCACGAAATCCGACAGGCGTCGCGGCCGCCATCGCCGCGCTGACGGCGGCTTTCGGCAATCGCGTCGTGACCGCGCAAGCCGTGCGTGAGCAGCACGGCAATACGCTCACCTGGGTGCCCAATCAGCCGCCGGATGCGGTGGTTTTTCCGCAGACCACGCAAGATGTGCAGCAGATCGTGCGCATTTGCGCCAAGCATGGCGTGCCGGTGATTCCCTTCGGTACCGGCACGTCGCTTGAAGGCCATGTCAACGCGCCGCTCGGCGGTGTGTCGATCGATTTCCGCGACATGAACAAGGTCCTGGCCATTCATGCCGAGGATCTCGATTGCGTCATCGAACCCGGCATCACCCGCAAGGCGCTTAACGAGCACCTGCGCGACCAGGGTGTGTTTTTTCCGATCGACCCCGGCGCGGACGCTTCGCTAGGCGGCATGGCGGCAACGCGCGCATCCGGCACCAATGCGGTGCGTTACGGCACCATGAAAGACAATGTCCTGGCGATGAAGGTTGTGATGGCGAATGGCGAGGTGATGAGCACCGCGCGCCGCGCCAAGAAAACCTCCGCCGGTTACGATTTGACACGGCTGATCGTAGGCTCCGAAGGAACGCTCGGGATCATCACGGAATTGACGCTCAAGCTCTCAGGCATCCCGGAAGCCATCGCCGGCGGCGTTTGTCCGTTTCCCTCGGTTGAAGCCTGCTGCAATGCGACAATTACTACCATCCAGACCGGCATTCCGGTCGCGCGCATCGAATTGCTCGACGCATTGCAAGTACGCGCGGTCAATCTCTATTCCAAGCTCACGCTGCGCGAGACGCCGATGCTGTTTCTCGAATTCCACGGCACCGAGGCAAGCGTCGCCGAGCAATCGCAGCGATTCGGCGAAATCGCCAAGGAATTCGGCGGCGGGCCGTTCGAATGGACGGCGCGCACCGAAGAACGCAGCAAGCTTTGGGAAGCGCGCCACAATGCCGCGCTGGCGAACTTCACGCTGCGGCCGGGCTCCAGCATGATCGCGACCGACGTCTGCGTGCCCATTTCGCGGCTGGCCGAATGCGTCGGCGGCACGCAGCGCGATATTGCCGAGCT
>Ga0182030_10018069_pt1 | contig 13554 bp, 8 predicted proteins | sample 812S3MmetaG_FD_121299 | JGI IMG/M metagenome (GOLD analysis project Ga0182030, IMG submission 121299) | Permafrost microbial communities from Stordalen Mire, Sweden - 812S3M metaG (Illumina Assembly) | ecosystem: Environmental > Terrestrial > Soil > Wetlands > Permafrost | place: Sweden... | reverse complement strand
CGGAAACCCTTCCTCTCCGTCTTTGCTCAAATAGGTCAGCTCCAGTTTCGGACCGTGCTTGCCGACTTCGGCTTCTTCGACGCTCCAAACCACTTTGTCAAAGCCCTTCAAGCCGCCGTGCAGCGAATTGCCGTGGTTGTTGCCCGCGAGCGTGTAGTTCTGGCCTTCGAGCGTGAACTTCGCGCCGCCGATGCGGTTGCCGTAACGGCCGATCAGCGCGCCAAAATACGGACAGCCTTTGAGATAAGTGTCGTTCACGTAGCCATCCAGATTATTGAAGCCGAGCACCACGTCGGCAAAATTTCCGTTTTTATCCGGCATGGACAACGACTGCACAATGCCGCCGTAAGTCATGATGTGCGCCTCAGCACCTTTGGCGTTGCGCAGCGTATAGATTTCAACGGCGGTTCCGTCCGGCGTTTTGCCGAAGTCCGCTTTCGTGATGGTTCCCTTGGAAGTGTTTGACATAGTGTTGCAGCCGGTTAAACACGCCGCAAAAAGTCCCAGCGACGTGACAGTGATGAGTTGGTTGATTTTGTTCATAGATTGACTGAATGGTTGTTGGTTGCGGGATTATTTCTGGCCATAATAAGCACCCGGACCGTGTTTGCGAAGAAAATGTTTATCCAATAACACCGATTGCATCGGCTTTAATTTCGGATTGATTTTCAAGGTCTCGCTGGCGAGCTGCGCGATGAATTCCAGCACGCCGGCGTTATGCACCGCATCCGCCACGTCCTTGCCCCAGGTGAACGGCCCATGGCTGGCCACCAACACCGCCGGATGCTGCATCGGATCAAATTTAAATTTCTTAAAAGTGTCCGCGATCACTTCGCCCGTGTTCGCCTCATAATCATTTTTGATATCCGCCGGCTTGAGCAACCGCGTGCACGGCACGTCACCATACCAATAATCCGCCTGCGTCGTGCCGTAGCTCGGCAAACCGCGCTGCGCCTGCGCCCACGCCGTCGCGAACAAACTGTGCGTGTGCACCACACCGCCGATTTTCGGAAACGCGCGATATAAAACCAAGTGCGTCGGCGTGTCGGAACTCGGCTTCAAATTACCTTCGACAACTTTTCCATCGGTAAGCGACACGACGACCATGTGCTTTGGCTTCATGCCGGAATAAGGCACGCCACTCGGCTTGATGACCACGAGACCGCGCTCGCGGTCAATGCCGCTGGCGTTGCCCCACGTATCGATGACCAAACCCTTCAGGACGAGGTCGAGATTGGCTTTGCAAACTTCAGCTTTTAATTTTTTTAACATATTTTTTTGAACCGCTAATCCGCGCTAATATTCGCTGATGGAAAACTGATTAGCGCCAATTGGTGGTGATTAGCTGTTAAATTTATTTTCTCACGCGGCTGCGGATTTCGATGAGCTGCTTCATTACGCCAAACAAATTGCCGTTCCATTCCTTCGTGCCGAAGGCGTCGTGCAACTGCTTGTAAACCATGTAAAGATCATGGTAAACCGCGTGCGCCTTGGCACTCGGTTTATAAACTTTCGGTTTCAGGCCCGTCATCTTTTTCTGCGCAGCGGCGAAATCCTTGTGCGCCCCGGCGATGACGGCGGCAGCGATGGCCGAGCCGAGCGCGCAGGTCTGCGCCGAACGCGAAATCTTCATCGGCCGGCCCGTCACGTCCGCGTAAATCTGCATCGTGATGGCGCTCTTTTCCGCGATGCCGCCGCAGTTGACGACCTCGTCAATCTTCACGCCATATTCCTCAAAACGGTTAATGATGGTCAATGCGCCGTAAGCCGTGGCCTCGATCAGCGCGCGATAAACTTCCGCCGGCGTCGTGTAAAGCGTCTGGCCAACGAGCAAACCGGTGAGCCGCTGGTCCACGAGAACCGTGCGGTTGCCGTTGTTCCAATCGAGCGCGAGGAGACCACTTTCGCCGGGTTTCAAATTCATCGCCTCCGCGTCGAGCGCCTTGTGCGACAATTTTTCGCCGTGCGGCTGGATGTAATTCACCCACCAATTAAAAATATCGCCGACCGCCGACTGGCCGGCTTCAAGACCGAAACAGCCGGGCACCACGCTGCCATCCACGATGCCGCAGACGCCGGGAACATCCGCGAGTTTTTCCGTGTTCAACTTCACGCTGATGTCGCAGGTGCTGGTGCCGATGATCTTGACGAGCGTGCCAGGCTTGACGCCCGCGCCAATCGCGCCGGTGTGCGCGTCGAACGCGCCGACCGCCACCGGAATTCCCGCCGTCAATCCGGTTTTCTTCGCCCATTCCGTCGTGAGCGTTCCCGCCGCGGTGTCCACTGCGCGGACTTTTTTCGGCAGCCGGTCGCGCAGCGCGCCAAGCTTGGGATCGAGCTGCGACAAAAATTCTGCGTCAGGATAACCCTCCCAGCCTTCGTTAAACATCGCCTTGTGACCGGCGGCGCAAATGCCGGCGGTAAATTTCTCCGGCGCGAGCGTGCCGGTGAGCGCAGCGGGCACGAAATCGGAAAGCTCGATCCACGAATGCGCGGCGTTGAAAACTTCGGGCGCGGCACGGAGACATTTCAGAATTTTGCTGAAAAACCATTCGCTCGAATAAATGCCGCCGCATTTGGCGAGATATTGCGGACGAATTTTCGCCGCCAGCGCCGTGATCTCGGCGGCTTCGGCGACGCCGGTGTGGTCTTTCCACAACCATGCGAGCGCGGCGGGATTGCTCGCAAATTTTTTACTGAACGCCAGCGGCTGGCCGTTCGCATCCACTGGCAACGGCGTGCTGCCGGTCGTGTCCACGCCGATGCCGATGATTTGATCAGCGCTAAATCCTTTGACGGATTTCTTCGCCACCGCGAGCGCCTGTTTGATGGTGATTTCCGCGCCGTTGATGTAATCCGCAGGATGTTGCCGCGCGAGATTCGGATCGCGCGACAAAATCACGCCTGCCGTGCCGTGGGCGTAATTCCAAACCGCTGACGCGATTTCCGCGCCGTTGGCGACATTGACGATGAGCGCGCGAACGGAGTTTGTTCCGTAGTCCAAACCAATTGTATATTTTGCTGCCATAATTCTAATGTTGTTGTCGGTTCAAATTCATTTGCGGCGAAGCAAATGCAGGTCAAACAAGCCGCCGGCAAAATTGCCGGGCTGCGCCTGAAACTTCACCACAATCTTGTCCTTGCCGCGCGTCAGCTCCGCCGGAATGGCGTAGGTTGCGTCCCAAAATTCGCCCGGGCGGTTGTGCAGCAATTTCTGGGACACGATTTTGCTGCCGTCCACGAGAATGTCAAAATTGCGCTCGCCCGTTTCATCGCCCCACCAAGTGCAGACCAGTTCGTTGGTCGCGGCGGAATCAACTTTTAATTCATAGGAAAACCAGCCGCCGTCGTAAGCGTGGCGCAACTTGCGGCCGAGCGCTTCCACGGCATCGGTTTTTTCGCCCAGCTGTTTGTGGTCGGTTTCGGACTGCTGCTCGCCGGGATGCACGGCGTCGAGCGTGCGCGCCTCGATGGCCATGCGACTGGCTTCAGCCGCCGCCAGTTCCGTCGCGTGCGCCTGCCATTCGTCCGCCGAAAATAATTTCCAATAAACCGAGTAGCGCTCGCGGTGCATCCGGTAAAACGGAATCAGCGTCACGTCGTATGGCTGGCCAAGGTCGTGCGTGCGGAACGTCAGCGGTTTTCCGCCGACCGGTTTGATTTGTTCCAATAATTTTCTCGCCGAGGTCACGAAGACTGGCGCGTCCGGCGCGGGCAGATGGCTGAAGTCGGTCTGGTTGCGGGTGAAGGGAAAAGGCATCGCGTTCGCGCCCATTTCACCGGCCAGCACAATCGGCCCGTAAAGAATAGCGACGGTGTTGCTCGCGCCGGGCAGCGGCTCGGTGTGCAGCGCCATTGGAAAATGGATTTCAATCTTGTCGCCGTCATGCCATTCGCGCGCCAGCGTGAAATAACTGCCGGGCGCAGAAACGGCGGCCAGTTTTTTGCCGTTCACGGAAACCGTCAATCCAGCGCTCGCCCATGCCGGATGCCGGATTTTCAGCGCGAACCTGACTGGCTTCTCCGTTTTGATTTTCAGCACCGTAAAATCTTTTTCCGGAAATTTTGTTTCCTGCCGCACGGTCAAACCTTTCTTCGTCCACGTCAGTTCCGACGCGATGAACAAATTGACGTAAAGCGAATCCGCGTCGTGAAAATAAATCGTGTCGCCGTATTTGGCATGATTTTCCATGCCGGTGCCGACGCAGCACCAAAAGGAATCTTCCGGCGTCGAATACGTTTTGAAATGGCCGGGCTTGAGCGACATCAAGTAAACAAACATGCCCGTCTCCGGGTCCTGCGAGGCGAGAATGTGGTTGTAAAGTCCGCGCTCGTAAAAATCCATCTTCGCCGCGTCCGGCTTCAGCGCGAACAATTCGCGCGTCAGCTTGAGCATGTTGTAGGTGTTGCAGGTCTCGCAGGTGTCGGTGCTCAGATGCTTCACGAAATCATTGGTCGAAAAGAAATGCTCGTGGTCGCTGTCGCCGCCAATGACATAAGAACGGCGCAGCGCGACGGAATCCCAAAACGTATTGGCCATCGCCAAAAAGTTTGAATCGCCGGTGAGTTCATATTCGCGTGTCGCGCCGATGATTTTTGGAATTTGCGTGTTAGCGTGAAGGCCGTTCAAACGATCTTCGCCGCGGGCCAGCGGATCCAGCACACGGGCCTGGTTGAACGCGGCGGAAAGCTGCAAATAATTCGTGTTGCCCGTCACCGCGTAAAGATTGGCCAGCGATTCGTTCATGCCGCCGTGCTCGGTGTTGAGCGACTTTTGCATTTGTTCGCGGGAAATGTGGTCCACGCGGAATTTCACCCAGTCCGCCATTTTTTCCGCGACGGCCAGCGCCTGGGCGTTATCGCAAAGGCGATTCGCGTCCAGCAAGCCGGCGAGAATTTTGTGCAGCGTATACCACGGCGCCCAGACCGGTTTGCCTTGCTCCACGCGGTCAATGAACGATTCGGGAAAGGCCGACAAATAACCTTCGTGAAAACCCGCCGCCGGCGAATTGCTCTGGCACTTCGCCAGTTCGCCGACAATGTAATCCTCGCGCCGCTTGAATTCCGCATCGCCGGTGCTGGCATACATCAGGGACAACGCCGAGAGATAATGGCCGAGGCTGTGGCCGCGCAATTCGCAAGTCGGTTCTTCCCAGCCGCCGAGCGGCTTCGCATCTGAAGGCAGGCCGACGTTGACCCGGAAATTATGCAGCAGCCGGTCAGGGTCCAGCGCCAGCAGATATTTTTGATCACGCAACATCGCATCGCGGAACGGCCCGTCAAGCAGCCGCACGTCCGGCATGGCAAACGGCTCGGCCACGCGCGCGACTTTCACCGGTGCCGGATCCGCCAGCACTGCGCCGGCAAAAACCAAAAGGCCGGCGAGCACAGAGAAAAATTTGGTCAAAGAAAATCGCATTTTTTATTTGGTTTGCAGCCGCAAGACCGTGAATGAATTTCCGGGGAATGCTCGGGTCATACTTGCGCCGCTGAATTCTACCGGTTCGGTCGTTGGCGAAACCTTGGTTGGTTCGGCCAGGGAGTTTTCGTCCGCACCACTGCCCGAGGTCAGCACGGTGGCGGTCCCCTGTCCGGTCAGAGTTTTTGCACCGGACAAATCGAGCTGCGTTTCGAGCGGTTGGGTGCTGGCGTTGACGACTTTAACAATCACGTCCCCGGTCCGGTCGTCGTGCGACGCACAGGCATACAGGCTCTTGACACCGCCGGCTTTTTCGTAATCCACATCGTGAATCAGTTCGCCGTTGAGGAAACATTTCACGTTGCCACCTTTGACCACGAGTTTGATGTCATACCAGCGGCCCGTGTCGATGTGGCTCGGCTTCCGGTCGAGCGTCCCGCCAAACTCAATGCCGTCGGTTGAATTTTCCCAGCCGCCGATGTTCCACCAATTTCGGCCTTCGTCGCCGGCTACGTGGAACAAAATCAGGAAGCCTTCGCGGCCGGAAATTTTCCGCGCCTTGAGCGTGAAGGTGTAATTTGTCCAGTCGCGCTGACCGGCGACCGCCCGCACAAATTCTTTTTCCGCCGTTTCCCGCAGCGCGCCATCTTTCACCGCCCAATCGCCATCGCCAAATTTTTGCCAGATATTTGCTCCGCCGCTCAAATCCGCTTGCAGCAAAACGGTCCCGTCGGGTGCGGTCACTTTCATGTCCTTGAATTCCGCCGCCGTGTTCCAAGTGCCAACGCCGACCATGCCGCGGCTCTTTTCCACCTCGGCCATCGGTGATGTCACCGTCACCGGCAAAACTTCGTCACCGCGATTCGCGCTGAACATCTGCTGCACATAATAGCCCGGCAAACCATACCAGTTCGCGCTGTCGAAATTGATGAGGTCGGGATTCCACGCGCGATGATTCAGGTTCACCAGCAGCGGCGCGTAGCTGGCCAAAATCACCTGATCAGAATTACGTTCCATGCCGGTCATGAACGCCGCCTCGCCGATGGCCGCGCGCAGATTGCCTTTGCCGGCATTTTGCGTCACCGCGTATTCGCCGATGAAGATTTTCGGACCCTGGCGATCGTAGGAATCATACTGGTCGGCGCGGCGCATGAACGATTCCGGCGTTTCGTAATAATGCTCGTCCACGATGTCCGCCGGCGGCGCGGGTGGAAACGGCCGGCCGCGCAGATCCGTGTTCATGATGAATCTCAGATACGGATATTTTTCGCGCAGCGGGTTGACCAGCAGCGGCCAGCGTTCGACATAATCCGGCCCGCCATTTTCATTGCCAATTTCAATGTATTTTAAATTGAAAGGCACAGGATGGCCCATCTTCGCCCGGCGCCCGCCCCAGACGGAATTGGTCGGGCCGTTGGCGAATTCCACCGCATCGAGCGCATCCTGCACCCATTGATCCATGCGGTCCAGCGGCACCGTTTCCTTGTGCGACATGCCGACGTTGATGTCGAACAGCGGCTCCGCGCCGAGATCTTCCGCCATTTGAAGATATTCGTAAAAGCCGAGTCCATGCGTGGCGTAATAACCCCAGATATTCCACAACGGCGTGCGCGTATCAATGTTACCGATGGTGTTTTTCCAATGGTTCATGTGCGCGAAATCATCGCCTTCCACCCAGCAACCGCCGGGGAAACGCAGGAACGACGGATGCAAACCGGCCAGCGACTCCGCGAGATCAGGACGCAGCCCGTGATCTTTCCACGTTTTTTTCGGCAACAATGAAACCATGTCGAGATACAAAACCCCTTTGCCGTCGCCGGAAATTTCCAGCTTCGATTTTGGATCGCCGCCGGCCGCGGTCAAATCCAGGGTGTGATATTTCCAGCTGCCGCCAATGCTGAGAATCTCGCCGCTCGCAAGCACTTCGCCGTTGCTGCTCAAAATTTTCGCCGTGAGTCTGCCGACAAATTTTTCTCCGCGCGCAGCCAGCTTCAACGTGTAACCGTCGCGCGCCACGATGTTCATGCCCCAATAGCCTTCGTTTTGCAACGTGAACCCGCCGTTCGCTTTGACCCGAAGCGATTTGCGGTTAAACGCGTTCAACGGCGGCGGCTGGGCGTGTTCGTCCGCCGTGCTGATGGCTGCTTCGCCCTGGCCGTCGCCGACGTTGGCAAATTTCCAGTTCTCCGGCGTGTCCGCGTCCTCGAACGAACGGTTGCGCACGAGCTCGGGATAAATCCCGCCGTCCGCCGAAAGATTGATGTCCTCGAAGAAAATGCCCCACAGCGTCGGCGAGATTTTGTGGCCGGGCTTATCCACAGCCACGGAAATTTTCGCCGGCTGCGCGTTCATGGAAATGGCCGCCGCCAAAATTCCGACGGCCAGCCAGCGGTGCAATTTCATTTTCATGCAGGCAAAATTTCTTCGGGGAGTTTTAATTTCAATCAGGAAACCCAGCCGCTTTTCAAGCCGTAGGCGGCATCGTTCCAGAGCAGTTCCTGCTTGAATTGTCGCACGCGCGTGTCGGTATCAATCACCACCAGCTCGATGCCCGCGATGGCCGCGAAGTCTTCCAGCATCTCGGTCGTGACCGCCTGGCTGAAACCGGTGTGATGCGCGCCGCCCGCATGAATCCAGCACGCGCACGCGTCCTCGAAATTCGGCCGGCATTGCCAGACCGCCTGTGCCACCGGCAGCTTCGGCATCGGCTGCGGCGTTTTGACAACATCCACTTCGTTCACCAGCAAACGAAAACGATTGCCAAAATCCATCAGCGACGCGTTGAGCGCCGGACCGGCGGGCGTGTTGAAAACCAGCCGTGCCGGATCGGCTTTGCCGCCGATGCCGAGCGGATGCACCTGCAGCGATGCCTTGCCATCCGCGATGCTCGGACAAATTTCCAGCATGTGCGAACCCAGCACGAACTTGCCCGCCGGATTCATGTGGTAAGTGTAATCTTCCATGAACGACGTGCCGCCGGTGAGGCCGGACGCCATGACTTTCATCGCGCGCACCAGCGCGGCGGTTTTCCAGTCGCCTTCGCCGGCGAAACCGTAGTTGTCCGCCATCAATCTTTGCGGCGCGAGGCCGGGCAACTGCACCAGGCCGTGCAAATCTTCAAACGTCGTGGTGAAGCCCTTGAAATTTCCGCCTTCCAAAAACGCGCGCAAACCTAGCTCTATGCGCGCGGCTTCGCGAACAGATTTGTGGCGCTTGCCGCCTTTTTTCAAATCCGCCGAAATTTCGTAAACGGCCTCGTAAGTTTTGACGAGCGTGTCAATTTCCTTTTCGGTCGCTTCGTTGACGAGTTTAACCAGATCGCCGACACCGTAGCTGTTGACGGAAAAACCAAACTTGATTTGCGCGGAAACCTTGTCGCCATCCGTCACGGCCACTTCGCGCATGTTGTCGCCGAAGCGGACAAACTTCGCGGTCTGCCAGTCGGCCCACGCGGCGGCGGCGCGCGCCCACGCGCCGAGTTTTTCCTGCGTGGATTTTTCCTGCCAGAAACCAACCACCACCTTGCGCGCCAGACGCAGCCGGCTCCAGATGAAACCATGTTCGCGGTCGCCGTGGGCGGCCTGGTTCATGTTCATGAAATCCATGTCAATCGTCGCCCACGGAATGTCGCGGTTGTATTGCGTGTGCAGATGCGCCACCGGCTTGCGAAGTTGCTTCAGCCCGTTGATCCACATTTTCGACGGCGAGAACGTGTGACACCAGGTGATGAGCCCGACGCATTTCGCGGCGTTGTTTGCCGCCTGGCATAGCTCCGTGATGGCGTCCGGCGAAACCATCACCGGCTTAAATACAACTTTCACCGGAATCACCGGCGAAGCACTCAGCGCCTTGGTGATTTCCTGCGAATGCTCGGTGACTTTTTTCAAGGTTTCCGGCCCGTAAAGATGCTGGCTGCCGGTGACAAACCAGACTTCATTTTGTTTCAGGTTGATGTTCATAAACTTCAATTTTGTGTTCAGGCGCTGTTCCGCGCTCAGTTGTTTAAGCGTTTAACCATATAATGCGTTTTTTTAAACCGTTAGCCGCCAATAAATATTCCACGGGCGCTGGTTGAGTGAAAATATAGTGGTGGTGTTAATTTGTCAGGTTTTCGGCCGCGGCCACATTTGGTCGACGCCGGGCTGTTTCAAGTTGCGTTTTTTTCCCGCGGGAAATAGGAGGTTCGGCCTCCGGCACGATCAGCCGGTCAATGCCGACCGCGACGAGCCCGGCGGTGCGGCGGCGCGGGGCGCTAACACATTCTACTTCGCCAAAGCGCGCCCACATGGCGCCGCTCCGGATCGCGCTGGAAAAATGCCGCATCACTGGCGCCGGCAGTTCCGTCAGGTTGCCGGTGACCACCACCCGCCGTAAACCGAGGACGTTGAGCGCCGCCGCAATGGCCACCGCCGCCGCGTCCAGCGATTGCGCCAGCCACGATTCCACACCCGTTTCGGCCAGATGATTTTGCAAGACCGCCCAGCTTTTGGTTTTGCGCGGATGCGCGGCGGCAAAGCTTTTCAACAGGCCGGAGGTCGAAAGCAAGGTTTCCACGCAGCCGACCGCGCCGCAGCCGCAGCGACGCGTGTTGCCCAGTGCGGGCGTATGGCCGAATTCACCGCTGATCGGCAGCGGATGCGCCAAAGGTTTGCCGCCGACAATGACCGCGCCGCCGACGCCCTCGCCAAAATCCGCGAGCAGGAAATCCTCATGGTCGGGATGGCTGGTGTGATAGCCGAGCGCGAGGGCGCGTTCTTCCTGCACCAGTAAAACCGGCGCGTCCCATACCTTCGTGATGCGCGCACACAGATCCGCCGACTCGCTCCAATGGATGTTGGGCGAAAATAAAATGCGGTGCGTGGCTTCGTCCACGATGCCTGGCACACTCAGCACGATGCCGAGGAATTTTTTTGCATGCAGCCGGCGCTCAACGGAACGCAGTTGCTTTTCCCATGCCGCCGCCGGATTCACTGCGGCGGCGGAATGTTGGAAAGAAAATTGCCAGTCGTTGTCGTTGCCGGCACCCAGCGGGAGTTCCGCCAGCCGGGTTTCGTTGACGCCGAGTTGGATGCCGAGAAAGCTGGGCTGCGACTGGTTCAACCGCAACTGCCGGCCGGGGCGGCCCAACCGAGTCGCGCCGTGCCCGTCGGCTTCCGGCACATCCACCTCCTCGAAAATCTGCTGCGCCAGCAGCTCGTCCACGATCTTTCCCGCCGTCGGCTGGCTCATGCCGAGCGCCCGCGCCAGCCCGGCGCGCGACGCCATGCCGTCCTTCCGCAGCTGGCGGATCAGGGCGCGCTTGTTCAGGCGGCCCATGCGTGACGGGGAGAAAATCATTTAATTAATAAAACTACGGAAGTCCCTCACCCGTCAAGATTCTTCGTCAACAATTTCAGTTTGAACGCCATCGGGCGGTCCCGGTCAAATGACAGTTGCGCTGCCGGACGAAAAATGAAATCGTCCTGCTGTTTCTCATCATGAAAAAAATCATCGCTTTCCTCGTCGTGGCCGTGGCTGCGGGTTTCACCGCCGCCGCGCAAACCAACGATGCCACCCAAACCGAACTCCTCGTCCAGAAGGTTGAGGAAAAAATCCAGGCCGGCAAAAAATCCGAGGCGGATTACGCCGAGGAGTTGAAAAGCTTCGACGGCCTTGTCGCCGCGGAAAAAGGCGCGAAGACTGACGAGGCGGCGCAGATTGTTTTCATGAAGGCGATGCTTTATATTGAGGTGCTCAAAAACAACGACAAAGGCATCGAGCTCATCAAGCAGGTCAAGGCGAATTATCCCGACACCAAATACGGCAAGAATGCCGACCAGGTTCTGCAACAGCTCGCCGCCGCCGCCAAACATGATGCGTTGTTCACGACCGGCAAGCCCTTTCCCGACTTTGCCGTGGCGGGACTGGACGGCCAGCCGTTGTCGGTCGGCGCGCTCAAAGGCAAAGTCGTCATGGTGGATTTTTGGGCGACGTGGTGCGGACCTTGCCGGGGCGAACTGCCGAACGTCATCGCCACCTACCAGAAGCATCACGGTGCCGGTTTTGAAATCATCGGCGTGAGCCTGGATTCCGAGCGCGACAAACTGGACGCTTTTTTGAAAAAGACCGACGGCATGACGTGGCCGCAGTATTTCGACGGCCAGGGCTGGCATAACAAACTGGCCGAAAAATATGGCGTGGAATCCATCCCGTTCGCCGTGCTCATCGGTCCGGACGGCAATATCCTCGGCAAAGACCTGCGCGGCGAGGAGCTGGAAAACGCCGTCAGCGCCGCGCTCGCCAAAAAATAACGGTCAGCTTAATTTGTCACCGCACTCCGGACAGAATTTTGCGCCGGGCGCGATTTCGGCGGAACATTTCGGGCATTGCGACAGGACGGCGAGCTTGAAGCCGCATTCCGGACAGAATTTCGCGCCATGTGTTTCCGCCTTGCACTGCGGACAGACCAGTTGCCGGTCGCGTTTGACGTCAATCTGTGCCCCGCGCGCCTTGCCTTCGGCCTGCGCCGCTTCGCGCACGGCCGCCACTTCGCCGGCCGCGCGGGCCGCGTCAATCTCCACCTCGGCATCCGGCGCGCAATTGCGGCATAAGCCCTCGGCGGTGTTCCAGCAGGTGTCACAGTTGAACTTCAGGCAGCGCGCGCAGCGGTGAAAATGCTTCTGGGCCTGCTCGATGGCGGCGACGAAAGCTTCGTCATGAGCCTTGCCATAGCCGGCCTGCGCCAGGCCCTCGGCGGCCGTGCTGGCCTCGCGCAAAATGCCGCCGAACATTCCCGCCGCCTTGCCGATCCAACTCGAGGTCTGCTCCCCGCGATACGCCGCGAACTCCGACCGCCAGGCGTCGTGGCACCGTTCACAATAGAACTCGAATTGGAAGCCGGAATTGGCCCCGCTCTGCACCGAATGATCGCTGAAGTTCTTGCTGAATTTGATTTCGCTCATAACTGGATTCATCTTTAAGTCGGTTTTGATTTTCCGACCAAATTTTGACGGCGGCAACCAAAATTTTCCCGCTCGGAAATCCAGACAGCCTGTCGCCGACAGGACTACCGCCTTCAAGGTTGCAAATTGCGGACAAGAACCGCCGGCTTGATATTGGGAAAGGAAAAAGTGGGTGGAAAGCCCGGGCGATGGTCATGCTGCCGGTTAAAATCAGGACAGTTTATGACAATATCAGTCCATATTATGAACAAATCAAAGGACATTTTGCGAATATCAATGGTTTGGCGGTTGGCATGGTTGTGGCTGCCGACGCGGTGGCATGAGGCACAATTTCTCAAAACACTCCATCCGCCAACCCCATTTAAAATTGGGAATCATGACTCTTTGGTTGGGTTCACTTTTTCGAGGAGGCGGTTCGTTGGATGTTCTGGCCAACGGGATTTATGGCAACGGCGTCAGTGCCAGTTCGATGGGCATGGCGGGCGCGGATGTGGCCTGGGCGGCAGATCCGCTATCCGCCATGACTGAAAACGCCGCCGGCCTCGGATTTCTGACACAGCCGGAAATTGATTTGGGCGCGGTGGGCGGACTGTTCCAAGGCAGCTTCAGCAAGCCGGGCGTTTCCAGCGGCTCGCTCGATGAATCGCTCCAGGCTTTGCCGGACGGGGCCATTGGCATTCCTCTGAAAAATTGGCCGGTGACTTTCGGTCTCTCGGTCGCTCCGCAATCCGGCCTGCTCGCGAACTGGCATTACAACGATCCGCCCGGCGGATTGAATGGAACCACGAGCTACGGTTATCAGCAGGACCAATCCGAAATCCTGCTGCTGCGTTCCGCCTTGGGCGCCGCCGTGAAGATCAATTCCAGACTTTCCTTCGGTGCCAGCATCGGGCTGCTTTACAACCAGAACGAACTCGTCGCGCCCTATATTTTTCAGAATCTCCAGCCGGCCACGGTCAACGGGGCCAAGACCTTGTTGAACCTGAACACCACCGGGTTTGGCGGGGACGCCACCGCAGGCATGATTTTCCGGGCGACCACCAATCTGCAGTTCGGCGTTAATTATCAGAGCGAATCCATCATCAATTCCAGCGGCGGTGCCTCGGGTGATCCCTACGCCCAGTTCGGCATTCAACCGGGACCGCTGGCTTTCCATTACGACGCCGAGGTGAAAAATAAATTCCCCCAACTGGT
>Ga0182030_10018068_pt1 | contig 13555 bp, 9 predicted proteins | sample 812S3MmetaG_FD_121299 | JGI IMG/M metagenome (GOLD analysis project Ga0182030, IMG submission 121299) | Permafrost microbial communities from Stordalen Mire, Sweden - 812S3M metaG (Illumina Assembly) | ecosystem: Environmental > Terrestrial > Soil > Wetlands > Permafrost | place: Sweden... | reverse complement strand
TCGTACAACATGGTGGGCAAGATGATGGCGAGATCGAACAGCCGCGGTCGGGCCTGGTTGCCGATGCGTAGCGCATCCGAGAAACCGTTATTGACGATCAGCAGGGTGCGATCGCCTTTCCGCTCCAGCAGCGCGTTAGTGGCGACCGTTGTGCCCATCTTCACGGCGTCGATCAGGTTGGGCGGGATCGGCTGATCCGGCGCGACGCCGAGCACCGCGCGAATGCCGGCGATGGCGGCGTCGCGGTAACGGCCGGGGTTCTCCGACAGCAGCTTGTGGGTCGAGAGCGTGCCGTCGGGCGCGCGGGCGACGATATCGGTGAAGGTGCCGCCGCGGTCGATCCAGAACTGCCATTTGTCGTGCGTCATCGTTGGTACTCCATCGGGCGTCCTCGTTACGCGTGCTCCATCGGGCATGCCGGCCGGTTTCGTTTGTCCCACTGGCTTGTATAGTATTGCTCGAAGAATCCGAGAGGTCGCCGATCATGTCCCTGCCGAACACCACGATTGCCGCCGCTTATGAGGCGATGACCCCGGGCTCCGCTCGGCTGGCGGAGAAGGCGCGCGGCCTGTTCCCCAGCGGGCTGACGCATGACAGCCGGCATTTCGATCCGTATCCGCTTTACGTCACGCACGGGCAGGGGCCGGTGAAATGGGACGTCGATGGCAACCGCTATGTCGATTACTTCGGCGGTCACGGGTCGTTGATCCTCGGCCATCACCATCCGGCGGTCACGGCGGCGGTGCACGCGGCGTACGACCGCGGCACCCATTTCGGCGCCTGCACCGAGGCGGAAATCCGGTGGGCGGAACTGATTACCGCCATGGTTCCGTCAGCGGAACGGGTGCGCTTCACCAACTCCGGCACCGAGGCGACGCTGATGGCGCTGCGGTTGGCGCGGGCGTTCACCGGGCGCCAAAAGATCGTGCATTTCCGTGGGCATTTCCATGGCTGGCATGATCATGTGTCAAGCGGCTACTCGAATCATTTCGACGGTTCGCCCACGACGGGCGTGCTGCCTGGCATCGCCGATAGCGTGCTGATGGCGGACCCGAACGATGTCGAGGGGATCGACCGGTTGTTCTCCGATCATAAGGACATCGCCGCCGTGATTCTGGAGCCGACCGGCGCCAGTTTCGGCAAGATGCCGATCCAGACGTCGTTTTTGGCGCATTTGCGGGACCTGACGCGGCAGGCCGGCACGATGCTGATCTTCGACGAGGTGGTGACGGGTTTTCGGGTGTCGCCGGGCGGGCTGCAAAAGGTGATCGGGATCACGCCGGACATGACGACGCTGGCGAAGATATTGTCGGGTGGCTTGCCGGGCGGCGCGGTGGTGGGGCGGAAGGATGTTTTCGACCTGCTCGACTTCGCGGTGACGAAAGCCACCGGCAAGGAGAAGATCGGCCATCAGGGAACGTTCAACGCGAACCCGGTCTCGGCGGCGGCCGGGATCGCGACGTTGGAGATCCTGTCGACAACGGATGCGTGCGAGCGGGCGAACGCGTATGGCACCGAACTGCGGGCGAAAATGAACGAGGTGCTGGAAGAGGAGCACGTGAAGTGGGCGGTGCACGGCTCGTATTCCGGGATGCACATCTACACCAACCCGGATGGCGACGACATCGTGCCCTCGAAGTTCGACGCGGTGCCGTATATTTCCCGGATGATCAACAGGCCGCGGCATGACGGCATGCCGGTGAAAGTGCGGATGGGGCTGCTGGTCAATGGCGTCGATGTGAACACCGGCCCGTCCGGCACGATCTCGGCGATGCACGGGGAAGAGGAGATGGGGCTGACCGTCGATGCGTTCCGCGCGACGGTTCGGGCGTTGAAAAGGGAAGGGGCGGTGGCGTAACCGGGGTTACACCCAGTTCATCGACCGCTGCACCGCTTTCTCCCACGTCCGCCGCAATGTGTCGCGGCGGGCGGCGTCCATCGTTGGTTCCCACGTCTCGGCGACGGACCAGTTGGCGCGGAGATCGTCGAGGCCGGTCCAGTAGCCGACCGCCAGACCCGCCGCGTAAGCCGCGCCCAGTGCGGTCGTTTCCAGCACCCTGGGCCGCACCACCGGGACGCCGAGCATGTCCGCCTGGAAGCGCATCAGCGTCTGGTTCACGACCATGCCGCCATCGACTCGTAACGAGCGCAGCGCCACGCCGGAATCCTGTTCCATGGCGCGAACGACCTCCATCGTTTGATACGCTGTCGCTTCCAGCGCGGCGCGGGCGATGTGTCCGGCGGAGGCGAACCGGGTCAGTCCGGCGATGATGCCGCGCGCGTCCGCTCGCCAATGCGGGGCGTAAAGGCCGGAGAACGCGGGCACGAAATAGACGTCGCCGTTGTCGGGCACGGACGCGGCCAGTGCCTCGATGTCCGCGCTCGACCGGATCAGGCCCAGATTGTCGCGCAGCCATTGCACGAGAGCGCCGGCGATCGCGACCGACCCCTCCAGCGCGTAGGTCGCCGGGGCATCGCCGAGTTTGGCGGCGACGGTGGTCAGCAGGCCGTGTTTCGACGGTGTCGGTACGGTTCCGGTGTGCATCAGCAGGAAACAGCCGGTGCCGTAGGTGTTCTTGGCCTCGCCCGGCTCAAAGCAGGCCTGGCCCATCAGAGCGGCCTGCTGATCGCCCAGAATGCCGGCGATCGGGACGCCGTCGAGCACACCCAGACCGGTGCCGTAGACTTCCGATGACGGAACGATCCGGGGCAACACCGAACGCGGAACATCGAACGCCGAGAGCAATGAGTCATCCCAGTCCAAGGTCGAAAGATTCATCAGTTGCGTGCGGCTGGCGTTGGTCACGTCGGTCACGTGTTGTCCGGCCAGATGCCACATCAGCCAGGCGTCGATGGTGCCGAACGCCAGATCGCCATCGCGCGCGGCGTCTCGCGCGCCGGGAACGTGATCCAGCAGCCAGCGGAGTTTCAGGGCTGAGAAGTAACTGGCCAGCGGCAAACCGGTGCGCTCGCGAAACCGGTCCTGGCCGCCGTCGCGGGCGACCTCCGCGACCATTGGATCGACTCGCGTGTCCTGCCAGACCAGAGCGTTGTGCATTGGGCGGCCGGTGTGCCGGTCCCACAGCACCGTGGTTTCGCGCTGATTGGTGATCCCGACGGCGGCGAGGTCTGTCACCGTCAACGACGCGTCGCGCAGGGCTTCCTCGATGACCGCGCGAACGGCGAACAGGATTTCTTCGGGGTCGTGTTCGACCCAACCGGGTTGGGGAAAGATCTGGCGATGTTCTCGTTGCGCCATCGCGATGGTGGCGCCGGAGCGGTCGAAGACGATGAAGCGGCTGGATGTCGTGCCCTGATCGATCGCGCCCACGTAGCGGGTCATTGTCCGCTCTCTCCCTGGTGTCGTTTCGCGTCCACCGTGCCGAGATCGATGGCCGGGTCAAGACCTTGGCTTCGGTTGCCGGGGGGGAGGGAATTTTTCGCTTTCCCGTCATCCGTTGACGTTGAAATCCGAGGGGCGCGGATTCAAGCGTGCGGATGGGGTTGGTGCCGGACCATCGATGGTGTGCCGCCTGGCAACGCCGGTAAGTATTACCACTAAACCACTAAGACACTAAGTTCTTCCCGACACGTAGGGGCGGAGGGGGTAAATGAATCGTTCGGCTCACCTGATCCGGTATTGTGCAGCGATTCAATAATTTAATAATTGATTCATTAAATGATCATGGCCGAATCTGAGCGTTTATCCCCACCCGGAGCCTTAGTGTCTTAGTGGTAATGCTTTCAGGCGCTCAAACGGACTCGATCGTCGAACGGAGTCAATCTCCTCACGCCCAGCCACATGAAAACCAAAGGCGCGTGAACCTCTTGGACAAAATCGTGCAAAAGCGAAACAGTCACATTCCTCTCCCTCTTATGCCGATGAGGAGCGCCCATCTTTGGACAAAGCCCCTGTTCTACAACTTCAGCACCATCGTCACCTCATCCCCGCGCGCGTTCTCCGCCACGAACCCCAGTTCCCGCACCAGGTGCAACATCCGCGCATTGTCGCGCAAGACCGAGCCGACCAGTTGCTTCAATCCAACGGCGCGCGCCAGGCTGATGATCCGGTGCATCAGCGCGGTGCCCAGTCCGTGACCATGCAAATTGCTGCGCACGAGGATGGCGAATTCGGCGCTGACGTGGTCGGGATCGGCGTAAAGCCGGACGACGCCCAGCGGCATTTCGTCGCCATCGCGGAAGCCGATCAACGCGATTTCGCGATCGTAATCGATTTGCGTCAGCCGGATCAGCAGCGCGCCGCTGAAATCGCGCATGGCGCCATGGAAACGGGCGCGGATGTCCTCGGGAGAAACCGACTCCAGGAAGCGTTGGATCAATGTCGCGTCATCGGGGCGGATCGGGCGCAAATACATTTCGGTGCCGTCACGCAGGATCTCGGTGGTTTCCAGTTGCCTGGGATAGGGCACGATCGCGGATTGCGGACGCGTCGCGGGATCGCCCAGTTTGACGCGGGCATCGACGGCGATGACGCCCTCGGCGTCGGCGAGGATCGGATTGATGTCGAACTCGATGACTTCCGGATGATCCAGCATCAGCCGCGACACCGACACCAAAGCGCCGGCCAGCGCGTCCATGTTGACCGGCGGACGGCCGCGGAACCCTCGCAGCAGGCGGGAGACCCGGGTGCGGTTGATCATGATGCGGGCGAGTTCCAGGTCCAACGGCGGCAAGGCGAGGGTCGAGTCGTTGATGACCTCGACCCCGATACCGCCCTGGCCGAACAGGATCACCGGACCGAAGGTGGGATCGACGCTGGCGCCGATGATCAACTCGAAGGCGCCGGGCCGTTGCGCCATCGCCTCGACGGTGAAGCCTTCGACGCCTTCGATGCGGTCCAGCATCGAGCGCGCGGCGGCGGTGACGGCGGAGGCGCCGGACAGATCGAGCACGACCCCGCCGACGTCGGATTTATGCATCACCGTGCTGGAGCGGATCTTCAACGCGACGGAGCCGCCGATTTCCTCGGCCGCGCGTCCGGCTTCCTCGGGCGTCGCGGCGGACAGCACCGGCACGACCGGAATGCCATGCGCGGCGACGAATTGTTTCGCGTCCGCCGAATCCATCCACGGCCTTTTCGACGCCGCGATCAATTGGCGCGCGCGCGGCATGTCGACCGCCGCTTCGGCGCCCTCGCCCTGCGCCGGAACGCGCAACATCAGCCGCTGGTTGCGCGCGAACTCCGCCAGTTCGGCGCAGCCGCCGATGGCGCCTTCGATGGTGTCGAAGGCGGGAATCCCGGCCTCCCCGAACCGCGCGCGAATGGCGTCGGCACCGCACGAGGTCAGCCAGCAGGTGATCAGGTTGGGCGGCATGTATTTCGGTCGTTTCGCCCATGCGGAGAGCACGCCGTCGGCGGCCTCGGACGGGGAAGACACGCCGGTCGGACAGTTCAACGCCAGGATCGTATCGATCCCGGAATCGGTCAGCAGCGCGGACAACGCGGCCTGATAGCGTTCCGCTCCGGCGTCGCCGACGATGTCGATCGGGTTGGCGTGCGACCAGGTCGGCGGCAACGCGGCGTTGAGCGTCGCCATCGTGGCCTCCGACACATTCGCCATCGTGCCGCCGGCGTCCAGCCACGCATCGGTGGCCAGCACGCCGAAACCACCGCCATTGGTCAGGATCGCCAGCCGCTCGCCGCGCTTGGGGCTGACAGCGCGGGACAGGGTTTCGGCGGCGGAGAACAGGTCGCCCAATCCTTTGACTCGTACCAGGCCGGCACGGCGGAAGGCGGCGTTGTAGACGGCGTCGGAGCCGGCCAATGCGCCGGTATGCGATCGCGCGGCGGCCGAGGCGGCGGGATGGCGGCCGGATTTCACCACGATCACCGGCTTGCCACGGGCGGCGGCGCGGGCGGCGCTCATGAATTTGCGGGCTGAGGTCACGCTTTCGACATACAGCAGCACGGCCTTGGTGCCGGGATCAGTGGCGACGTAATCCAGCATGTCGCCGAAATCGACGTCGGTCATGTCGCCCAGTGAAATGAGGTAGCGGAAGCCGACGCCGTGGGCGTAGCCCCAATCCATCAGCGCGGCCGCCACGGCGCCGGACTGGGTGAAGCAGGCGATGCCGCCATCGCGGGCCGGCACCGAACTGAAACTGGCGTTGACGTGCGCGCCGGGGGACACCATGCCGAGGCAGTTGGGGCCGATGATCCGCAACATCGCGGGTTTGGCGGCGTCCAGCATGGCCTCCCGCAGGCGCATGCCCGCTTCGTGGCCGCCCTCACCAAATCCGGCGGTGATGACGACGGCGCCGGCGCAGCCTCGGCGAGCGAGTTGGGCGATCAGGCCGGGCACGGTGTCGGGCGGCGTGGCGATGACCGCGAGGTCCGGATCCTCCGGCAGCGAGTCGATGTCGGGGTAGACGCGCAGGCCTTCGATTTCGGCATCGCGCGGATTGACGGGCATCAATGTGCCGGTAAAGCCGGCCGCGATCATGTTCGTCAGCACGAGATGCCCAACGGCGCGAGGCCGGCTGGACGCGCCAATCACCGCCACGCGGCGGGGGGCCAGAACACGATCGAGATTTCGGATTGTCATGGTGGTGTCACCTCACGTTGTGACGTCACCCCCGGTTGGGGGGGCTGAATAAGGACGGCAGCCGCCGGAGGCAAGCGAAACCTTTGAGTCGGCTGGACCCGGGGCGGCGCTTCGGCCAAAACCGCCGCACGGACAAACAAGGGAGACCGATCATGGCGGGACGCTTCGCCGGACGCACGGCGGTGGTGACGGGTGGCGTGTCGGGCATCGGCGCGGGCATCGCCGCTCGCCTGGCCGCCGAGGGCGCGCGGCTGAGCCTGTGGGATTTGGACGCCGCGGGCCTCGCGAAATCCAACGAGGCGCATACCGTGACATTGGACGTCACCGACCCGGACGCCGTGCATCGCGCCGCGTCCGAGACCGCCGAAGCGTTGGGAACGATCGACATTCTGGTTACCTCCGCCGGGATCACGGGTCCGAACATGCCGATGTGGGAGTATCCGGTCGCGGCGTGGGACAAGGTGATCGATGTCAATCTCAAGGGGGTTTTTTACTGCAATCGCGCTGTGGTGCCGTTCATGAGGGCACAAAATCGTGGACACATCGTTAACATCGCGTCGATAGCCGGCAAGGATGGCAATCCGAACGCGTCCGCTTATTCCGCCTCGAAAGCCGGCGTCATCGGATTGACCAAGTCATTGGGCAAGGAACTGGCGGACACCCCGATCCGGGTGAACTGCGTGACGCCGGCGGCGGTGAAGACGCCGTTGTTTTCCCAGATGACGCAGCAGCAGATCGACTGGATGCTGTCGAAAATCCCGATCGGGCGGTTCGGCGAGATCGATGAGGTGGCATCGCTGGTGCTTTGGCTCGCCAGCGATGAATGTTCGTTCTCGACCGGCGGGGTGTTCGACATCTCCGGCGGCCGCGCGACTTATTGACGGAGCGTTCTCATGGATTCTGAAACGATCGGCTTCATGCCCGCGACCGAGTGGGCGGAGCGGGTGCGAACGAAGCAAATGTCTCCCGTGGAGGCGATGCGCGCCTTGCTGGATCGGATCACGGCGGTGGAACCGAAAGTCAACGCTTTTGCTTACCTCGCGGCCGAGCAGGCGATGGACGCGGCGAAGGCGGCGGAAAAGGCGGTGATGGGCGGGGAGAGGCTCGGCCGGCTGCACGGCGTGCCGGTGACGATCAAGGACCTCGCCTGGACCAAGGACATGCCGACGCAAAACGGCAGCCTGACGTCGAAAGGGTTCCAGCCGGTGGAGGACACGCCGGTCGTGCCGCGGTTGAAGTCCGAGGGCGCGATTATTCTGGGCAAGACGACGACCTCCGAGTTCGGCTGGAAGGGCGTGTCGGAGAGCCCGCTGACCGGTATCACGCATAATCCGTGGAAGCATGGAATGAACGCCGGCGCGTCCTCCGCGGGAGCCGGTGCCGCCGCGGCGGCGGGATTCGGGCCATTGCATCAGGGCAGTGACGGTGCCGGATCGATCCGCATGCCGTCGCATTTCTGCGGCGTGTTCGGACTGAAGCCGAGCTTCGGCCGGGTGCCGTATTATCCGGTCGGCACCGGCGATCTGACATCGCATATGGGTCCGATGACTCGCACCGTCGCGGATGGCGCGCTGTTGCTGGAGTTGATGGCGGGACCGCATCATCTGGACTTCACGACGCTGGAGGCGTGGCCGGCCGCTTATTCGGCGCGGCTGGCGGAGGGGATCAAAGGCGCGCGGATCGCCTATTCGCCGGATCTCGGCGTGGCGCGGGTCGATCCCGAGGTGGCGGCGCTGGTGAAAGCATCGGCGCTACGGTTCAGCGAACTCGGCGCGCACGTGGAGGAAGTGTCGATCCCGTGGGGTGGACCGGGCCCGGAACTGATCCGGTTCTTTTGGTCGGCGCATATGACCGTCCGCAAACCGCTGCTGGCGAAATGGGAAAAGCAAATGGACCCCGGGTTGGTGGCGTGTATTCACGACGCCGAGAATTTCCGGGTCGATGAGTATCAGGCCGCGCGCGAGCGGAAGATGCGGTACGTCGCCGACATTCATCGGTGGTTCGAAAGTTGGGACTTTCTGTTGACGCCCTCAGTTTCGGTCGCGGCGTTTCCGGCGGAAAAACTGATGCCCGATCACTGGCCCTCGCATCCCTGGGACTGGATTTCCTGGGCGGAGTTTTCCTATCCGTTCAATATGTCGTGGAACCCGGCGGCGAACGTGCCATGCGGGTTTACCGCCGAGGGGTTGCCAGTCGGGCTGCAAATCGTCGGCAAACGGTTCGACGACCTGGGCGTGCTGCAGGCGTCGGCGGCGTTCGAGGCGGCGCAGCCATGGGCGGGGAAACGGCCGGCGCTGTGAGGCGGGGCGCTGGCCTTTCGTCGTCGTGGCATGACGAGCGATGCGGTACCATTCATCCCTCGTCATGGTCCGGCTTGATCGGACCATCAGCACGAACACATCGGTGAGAGCGATTTTGGGGACACCGATGGCCCGGTCAAGCCGGACCATGACGGAGCAGGAACGGTGCCGTTGGGTCGTCGATACTATTTTCCCGCCAATGGGTTCGCCCGGGGAAGACCGGAAGAGGCTGACGTGAACCGTTCCGTTATCGTCATGGCCGGGCTTGACCCGGCCATCTGTCACCGTACATGCCGCTGACGAAACGAACGCGCGCCGACCTCAGTTGATGTTGTAAAGCGCCGCCACGTTGTCGTGCACGATTTTCCGCCGCGTGCTCTCAGAGAAATTCGCCAGATTTTCGCCCAGTACCTTATGCGAGTCCGGCCACACGCAGTCAGGATGCGGATAATCCGAGCCCCACATGATCCGATCCTCGCCGATCAGCGGAACGATCGGCTCCAGGAACTTATCCTGCTGATACGTGACAAAACCCTGACGGCGGAAATAATCCGACGGTTTCATCTTAAGGCCGATCGACTTTCCGCGATCCTCGTATTCGGTGTCCAGCCGGTCGAACACGTACGGCAGCCAGGTCACGCCCGACTCGCCGAGCACGAAATTGAAGTCGGGGAAGCGTTCGCACGCGCCGGACGCCAAAATCGTCGTCAGCACTTCCATCGTATCGAGCTGGAACAACGCCGAGCGGACCAGCCGCCATTCGGTGAAATACTCCTTCTCCATCTCGGGATTCAGCGGCGCCTTCACCGCCTTGAAGCCCGTGGAGTGGAACGAAATCGGGAATTTGCACTCGGCCGAGGCCCGCCACAGCGCGTCCCAGTCGCGGTGCCACAACGGGAGTTCCATTCCCTTGAACGCGAGGTCGCCGCCACGCAGGCCCATCTTCGCGCAACGGCGCACTTCCGCGGCCGCCGCTTCCGGGGTGGAGTTCGGCACCAGAATCAGGGGAAACACCCGGTTGGGGTCGGACCGCTTCGCGAAATCCGCCACCCAGTCGTTGTAGGTGGCACAGCAGAACTCGCGAATCGCGAGATCGCCGATGATCTCGTTCAGGCGCAGGCAGCCATAGATCACCTCGGCGCGAACGCCGTCCCGATCGAGGTCCTTGACCCGCCAGTCCGGGTCGGTCGGCCGCGCCACGGCGCCGCGCCGGTAGTCCCACTCGAACCCGAGATCTTTCATCTCGTCGATGTGTTTGAACGAGCCTTTCTGGTATTTCGTGAACCCCGGGCCGACGCCGTTCCACATGCCCTGATCGGCGCCATCGACGATCCAGTGCAGGCCGTCGTCCTTTTCCTCGGTGCGTGGCACCTGGGTCTTCCAGTTATGCGGCGCGGCGTCCGACCACAGATCGGGCGGGCAATAGGTCATGTCGATGTGATTATCCGCGGAGATCAATCGTTCAACCATTGGACGCTCCTGTGCTGCCGTTTCGTTGGTGGAAACGCTAGTCCGGGCTTGCCGCCGCGGCAAGCTCTGGCCGACGATGTCTGGATCGAGTAGGTTGCGGAGCGCCAAACCAACAACAGGAGAAAGTCCCATGGCATTTTCGATGTACGACGCGTCCGCGCCGATCTGCGCGCAACAACTGGGCGCGCTGGCGCATTTCATCGGCAAAGCCGCGGATCATTGCGCCACCCACAAGATCGACGAGGCGGCGCTGCTGACCGATCGGCTCTATCCCGACATGTTCTGTCTGGCCCGGCAGATCCGTCAGGCGGCGGATTTTGGCCGCTTCACCCCAGGCCGGTTGGCCGGCGTCGCGGGGCCGGATTTCGTCGCGGTCGATGACACCAGCTTCGCGGCGGCGAAAAAACGGGTCGAGGACTCGCTGGCGTTCGTCAACACGCTGACCCGCGCGCAGATCGACGGATCGGAGGACAAGGTCATCAGTTGGATGGCCGGCAGCGCGGAGCGGAAGTTGAAGGGCGTCGATTATCTGCGGCAGTTCGGGCTGCCGAACTTCTTCTTCTTCGTCACGACCGCGTACAATATTTTGCGGCATCGCGGCGTGCCGGTCGGCAAGCCGGACTTCCTCGGACCGGTGAACTGGCTTTAAGCTTCGAACGGGTCCGGGGCTTCGGTCTCGGACCCATTACGCTGCCTCACTGAGCGTCGAACCGGTGTCCAGGGTCGTGGCGCGGCGCAAATCGCGCGCTTTCGTTTCGTCGTGTGGGCGGCCGCGATGCATCGTGCAGCGGTTGTCCCAGATCACCAGATCGCCCAACCGCCATTTGTGGCTGTAAACGAAACGCCGTTGCGTCGCATGCTCGTTCAGGTCGAGCAACAGCAAGCGCCCGTCCGCCACCGGCCAACCGACGATGTGCGACGCATGGGCTGACAGGTACAAGGTTTTTCGCTTCGATCCCGGATGCGTGCGGACCAGACGTTGCGGTGACGGCGGATATTGATCGCGCTCACCCTGAGGGAATTCCGTGAACCCCACCTGGGCGCGCGACCAGAACACGTCATGTTGCACGATCAGATCGTTGATCGCGGCCTTTGTCGCATCGGGCAGCGCGTCGTAAGCGGCGCGCATGTCGGCGAACTCTGTTTCGCCGTTGCCGAACGGGGAGGGCGGCGGCAAGGCGACCGCGTGCAGCATCCCCAGCACGACCGGAACCGGCATGTAGGACGCGTCGGTGTGCCAGAGGCGATTGCCGAGTCCATCGAGGCGGCGGCGGTCGAAAAGGTCGCGGACCTGATGGTCTTCGTTGAGGTTCGAGATATCGCCGATTTGCGGGATCGCGAGGCGTCGGCGGCCGGGTCGCGCGGCGGCTCGGCCGATTTCCAACGGGCCGAAGCGGGCGGCGAAATCGCGAAGTTGCGCGTCAGTCAGCGATTGTTCGCGAAATACGAGCACGGAAAATTCATCGACGGCGCGCCAGATTTCGGCGATGTCCGCGTCGCCGAGCGTGGCGCCGAGATCGAGGCCGGTGAGCTCGGCGGCGAAGCGGTCCCCGATCGGGTTGATGGCGATGGACATGGCCGTTGCTCCCTTGGTTTGTCAGATGAACCCAGGCTGGACTATTGTGCTGGATAATAACAGGGCGGCGAGCCGGAACAAATAAAGGAGGCAGTCTCATGGACAGTATCCAGAAGCGGGTCGGACTTGGTTTTCTCGTGGCGGTCGTTTCGGTGTTGACGTTCCACCAGGGGATGTGGGCGTTGCTGCATTTTCTCAATCTGCCGGGAGGTCTGGGCATGCCGGCGCCGTATCCGATCGATCCGCTGCCGCCGTTCGGTGTGCCACGCATTATCAGTCTGTGTTTTTGGGGTGGTGTGTGGGGCGCTTTGTTTGGCGCTGTCTGGCGCGGCCGTGCGGGCACTTATTGGTGGGGTGGGATTCTGTTGGGCGTGACAGCGGCGTTGTTCGGGCTATTCGTTGTCGCCGCGATTAAAGGCCTTCCCATCGCCGGCGGCTGGATGTGGAACAACTGGGTGAAGTCGTTGCTGATCAATGGCAGTTGGGGTCTGGGTGTTGGCCTCTATCTGACGGCCTTGTCCACGCAGTCCACGCGGCGCGAGGAATACGCCAACCGCTAACGGTTGACGGGCGACGCGCGGGATGCCGAAATCGCGCGCGTCGCACGGAAAGGTTCAGGCATGGAATTCGGCGTTTTTCATGAATTTCCCTCGTTGGTGGGGCGTCCCGACTCGGATGCGTTCGAGGAGGCGTTCGATATCGTCGATGGCGCCGAACGCTGGGGGCTCGATGTCATGTGGCTCGCCGAGTTGCATTTCGATCCGCCACGCTCCGTGCTGTCGTCGCCGATGTGCATCGCCAGCGCGATCGCCGCGCGAACGAAACGGATCAAGATCGGTGTCGCGGTGCAGGTGCTGCCTCTGGGCAATCCACTGCGCATCGCCGAGGAGGCCGCGACCGTCGATCACATCAGTCACGGGCGATTGATTTTCGGTGCCGGCCGCAGCGGCGTGGCGAAGACGTATGAGGCGTATAACGTTCCATATGCCGAGAGTAAGGAACGTTTCAACGAGACGCTGGATATCGTCCGTCGCGCGTGGACCGAAACGAACTTTTCCCATTCCGGCAAGTACTTTCAGTTTGAAGACGTGACGGTCACGCCGCGGCCGTTTCAATCGCCGATGCCACCGATCCGTGTCGCCGCCACAAGCCCAGATACGTTTGTTTCGATCGGCGCTCTGGGCATGCCGATTTTTATCGCGATCCGGCATGAGGACGCACGGCATTTCATTCCGCAAATAGCGTCGTATCGCAAAGCGTGGAAGGAAGCTGGGCATAAGGGAGAAGGGCAGGTGTTCCTGCGCGCGCCCGGTTTCGTCGCGGCCTCGGCGGATGAGGCGAAGGCGCGGTACGAGGCAAGCCTGCTGCATTACTTTCACGCACAGGGGCGGTTGCTGGCGGATTCAGCGCATCGGTTGGGGTTGGAACCGACCAATCCTCGATTTAAGACGTCGGATGGGCTGATGACGATGACGTTCGATAAAGCGCTGGAAGGTTCGGTGATGATCGGCACGCCCGACGCGGTCGCGCGCAAGATCGAGGCGTTGCGCGACGACATGGGGCTGGACGGCGTGCTGGTCGAACTCAATTGCGGCGGCAAGGTCGTGCACGCGCACGAAATGGAAGCGCTGCGGTTGCTGTGC
>Ga0182030_10018067_pt1 | contig 13555 bp, 13 predicted proteins | sample 812S3MmetaG_FD_121299 | JGI IMG/M metagenome (GOLD analysis project Ga0182030, IMG submission 121299) | Permafrost microbial communities from Stordalen Mire, Sweden - 812S3M metaG (Illumina Assembly) | ecosystem: Environmental > Terrestrial > Soil > Wetlands > Permafrost | place: Sweden... | reverse complement strand
TTGAAAATTGGAGCGGTAATAAGCCAGTATGACTACCGGCTGGTTGGACGGCACCAGATCACCTGCGTAAATTCCAAAACTGTAAGGCTGGCTGAAATATAACGGGGTTCCGCCGACTCGTTCGCCGAAGGCCACAATCGGATTGTTGAAGGCAATCCGGTTGGCCACGTTGGTTTGCGGCGATGAATTCGCCGCACTGTAATGGTAAAATGTCTGGTTCGTCCACGATGTCAGTCCTGAATATAAGGCTGAACAGTTGCCATTCAGGTTGCTATACACGGTTCCGGTCTCGAAATCCAACGGCACGACGGTTGACCAGTAGGTCGGGTCGCTGCCGCTGCCGCGCCAATATCTTCCGACCGGCGACGATACGGAATTCGTCGTCGAACTGTTCGGCAAAATGGTGACGGTGGCGTTGGTCGTCAGTCCCGGAAAATAGGAGCTGCTGCTGGCAAGTGACAAGACAATCGTTTTTGCGGCGCTCACATTTGCATTGGTAACCGAAACATTGAGATTGGTGCTGGTTTGATTCGCTGCGAAGGTGACTGATGTCGGCATCGGGACATAATCGCTCCCCGCCGTGGCGGTGCCACCGACAACCAGATTTGCCGTGAGCGCATTGCTCAATCCGCCACTGCGGGTGATCGTGAATTGCCCCTGATAATAATTATTTTGAGAAGCGTAAAGGCCCGGAGCGGTGACGTTGAGTATCGGCACATCCTCAATAATGGTGATGGCGACTGTGATGTTTGCGCTAATCTGGTAAGTCCCGTTCGCGTCAGTTGTCAATGTTAGGGTGAGTGTTTTGGGGCTGCCCACATTTGCGTATGCTGCCGCAGTTATGGGAATGTCAACGTAGTTACTCCCCGCGTTTATAGTCGCGGTTGTGCCCGATAAACCAGTATAATCGGTGTTGGCTACGGCGTTGCCGCCCAATGTATAATTGACAGTTTGCGTGTTAAGCGAATCTCCACGAAGAATACGGATAGTTGCTACGTTGGGGCTTTCACTTCTAATGATTGTAGCGTTGCTATAGTAAATACCGCCGGAGACAATCACGGCACTATAGACAGAATTGTTATTGTAAATGGTGACGGTGCAATTGGCATTGCCACTAATCGTTCGAGCTGTGCCATAGAATCCCAATACAATGTAGCGGCTTGGAAAGTTGGTGTTTTGCAATATGGGAATGGGAATATACTGCGTTTGATTGTCCAAATTCGCAAAGCTGATAAAACCGTTGCCTCCTTGGTTGCCGCCAGTTGCCTTCCAGGTAGTATTCGTAGAATAATCTACAAACATTTTTGCGGTCGAAGGCCCCGGTGAACCTGAAGTTGTGCTATATGCTTGGATGCTCGCGCCAGCTCCATAGGTGCCGCCGGTGCCTACCACCGGCACATTGATCGTTCCGTCAGTTTGATGCACGGTCATTGAACTGGAACCGAAACTTACCGTTCCAGCACTTTGAGCGTTGGAAAACAATATTGCGCCAAAGAACAGCAGCGACGATAAAAACAGTGATTTCATAGTATGGGAGAGTTCTGATTAAGCTTATTGAAGCACCGTGCCATTGGCCGGACTGTCTATAAACACCGCCAAAATTCCCGCACCCGGATTATTGGGGTCGGCAGCTTCCCAAAGTGGCACGCTGTTGGTGTCAATCACCGCTCGATAAAATCCAGTTTGGTAGAGGGCCATGCTTACAGTGAAATTGGTCTGCCCTGGGGTTCCAATCCCTGCAAACGTCCAGGGATAATCCGGGTTGCCCAGCACCGGCGTCCACTGCAAATCATAATCGGTGATACCGACGCCGTTGATGATCGTGACTGAAAGCTGGTTCGTCCCCGTGGGCGCGATGGTCAAAACCGGGGCGCTTTGTGACCAAGCGGTCAAGGCGGTGGCAACAATGACCAATCCACCGCCGCAAATTCCCATTAACGTAATCCAATGTCTTCTGATGGCTTTCATGTGGTTTTTTATTGAGTGTTGATCGTTTACGAGGCGGGCGTATGCCGGATGTGTGACATTACGGTTATTTCCATCTGGCTCTGTTTCAAAAATTTATTCATTTGGCGGGGAAAACTGCTGTGGCAAAGACGTTCCGAAAAAGCTCCCGGCTTGGCAAGCGGAATCGAAAAATCTTTTCACGATATATGTATCGTTCATTTCTGGCATTAGAAAGCGATGTAATATGTCGTGGCAATTTCCAAGCAAGAATGGAAGCGAATCAAAGTCTTCGGTGCAAATGTGCGCCGGGAGCGGGTGCGCAAGAAATTGACGCAGGATGAACTGGCGGAACGCGCGGAAATCGCCACGCGCAATCTCCAGAAAATTGAGGCGGGGGAAATTAACATTCTAGTCACCACGGCGTTTAGGATTCAACTGGCGCTTCGATGTCCCTATCGGCGGCTGATGCCCTCCGAGTGACATGTGAAAGAATTCGCGAGCCAAAATTTCGCGCATCAAACGGTTTTGTGATGTAATCCACCGCACCAAGTCCAAGGCCACGCCGCACATCTTCTTCACCGGGACGCCCGGTAATAAAAACCACCGGTGCAGCGCACAGGCGCGGATTTTTCTTTAGGCGGCTGCAAATCTCGAATCCGTTTGCGTTTGGCAAATCAACGTCCAGCGTAATCAAGTCAAAACTCCTCTTTCCTGCCAATTGAATTCCCTTTTCGGCTGCGGTCGCAACCTCGACTTCACATCCGGCGCGCGCCAGCAAAGCTGCCATCAACATTGCAACCGGTATTTCGTCTTCAATGATGAGAATTTTGGTTTTGCCCGTCATAAAACTGTCGTTTTTAAGAAACAGGCAACCATGTAAGAATTCTGGCATCCCTTGTCAACCTTCTTTTTCGGTATTGCTTCCGTGTGCCGACCGACAAATTAAGCGACGCCATCAGTTCTCATGCGGCCTGTATTTTGAAAGAGGAGCGCGAAAAGCGCGGCCTTTCGCTCAAAGTGCTTGCCGAAAAGTCCGGCATATCGCGGCAAACAATCAGCTACGTCGAACACGAAGTGCAAAGTCCAAGTTTGGACACGCTGTTGCGGATCACTTCAGCCCTGGGTGTGGATTTGGCTAAAATTATTGCCCGCGCGCAAAAGCGGTCCTTAAAAAATTCCGCCGTAAAGCCAGCCGTCAAGAAGTGACGGGCTGGACTTCAACCTGCACGGCGTAAGCAACCACGGCGGTTGTCACTGCCAGCAACATTTGTGCGTCCAATTGGTCGAATTGAGGGGAGTTTGAAAGATGGTGAGGTTCATTCGTTGGCTTCTTGAGCGCAAGAAACGCCCCGTTCAACCAAATGTAGGTAGCCCTGCCTAATCGGTCTTCCCATGAAGGTTTCAATACCGGGACTCTACGTTTTTCGCCTTCCGGCATATTTTTTTCAACCGTCTCGAAGAATGGTTCTAAAGCCAGACGGCATTTCCCGACAGCATCGTGATAAAAACCCTGTTTGTATAATTCCTGCGCGTGAATCAAGGCATCGCAAGCAGCTTTCAAACCCGCACACCTTTCGATGGGAACAGCAGGCAGTTCGATAATGAGAATTTTTCCATACCCCGTTTGTGGCAGAACATTTTGCACCCAAATGGTGCGGGGAATTACAACATGAGCTTTTGCCTCAAGGCGGTGATGATCCTTCATTCCCCATACAACCGACGGAAAGCCGACTTGAATTTTTTTTACTTCAACGAGTTCATCCGCGAGCAATTCAAAATCAAAACGCAAACGCAAATCGCCGCCCTTTCGTTCCCGCTCCAATGTGGCAAGGCGAACGCGGTCAAGGGGAATTTCCACATGGATGAAATGCTCTTTCAATTCCCGAAATTCGCCTGTCACGCGCGCTTTGTGAATTGGAATTGGCATTGTCCACACCAGATACGCTCCATCATTAGGAGAAACGCGGCAACGAAGTTCGCGCAACTCAAATGCAAAGCCCGGTTCCTTGAACGGATAAGTCACATGGAACGTCAGGGGGAAAGCCAGTATGGGCAATTCGGCGCGGCCTGTTCCGATAATTTGATTTTCTTCAATCGTGAACTCAACGGCATTGAAACTTGCCACGGATGAGAAGGAATGTCGGCTCATAATTGATGTGTAAATTGACGCTGCCTGTGGATTTTGGCGAGCCGTTTTTTCAATCACCTTTGCGTGCGAGCGGGCGGCATCCGTTCCCAAAAGTTTTTCCACCATTTCGCGTTACGGCACAAATGGACATTTGAACTTCGGATTCGTGCGCGCTGGTCGTCAATGTTGGCTTTCATCCATATCATAAAAGCGTCTTGCCCCTGCTAGGATGAATCCTGACTTCCTCACGGATAGCCGCGCGGACTTTTGCTTCGATGCGGTCAACGAAGCTCATGCCAACGCGGCTGAATTTATTGGCTGGCCGGATAGCGGCGGCAATTTCCAGCGCGGTTTGTTTCACCTTACTCCGGCAAAGGTGCGGAGTGGTGTTGATGCTTTTTAATGTCTCTGTCATTTCAGTTGTTTCCATATTTCAATTTCTTGGTTGCGTCGCTGATTCATTCAACGACACCACTATTTTATCAGGCGCACATTTGCTGGACTGCGAATTTGGCAACCGAAGCCTTGCATACATTGAACGAAACCACTATTGCCGCCGACACTTGACACAAAAGCACGCTGCTTTTACGCGGGGCGACTCGGCCACTTTTCAATTTCGACACCGTTTTCATTCAATGTTTTCAGGGCAAAAATTATTTTTAGATTTCTTTCTGGTGCAAGCCGCCAAGCTGATTGTCGCGCAAGTTTGGGCATTGATTTTCTCATTGTTTCCATCTGCTGCCTGTGTCCTCCGGATTCGGCGTCGCGGAACGGAACGAAGCGCAAGCAACCGGCGGACGGGCGAAGGTCGGATGCGGTTGCGAAGTGCAGAGAAGTGAAGCGATCCCGAACCGGACGGACTCAGGCCCTGAATGGCGGAGGCAGTCTGCGGTTTTCAGCAGGTTTCGGAGAAACCAGCGGCGAAGCCCGGTGAGGAAAATCGCAGTCTGCCGACGATCTCTGATAGGTCATTTGCCCATTGTGGACAAGATAAGTTTGTGAAAATTAAAAAATTGTTTGCTTTGTTGGATTTGGATTGCTCGCACAACTATCCACATCCGCCCAGTTTCGGCGACTGCATCCATAAAATAAATTCAGAAAACGCAAAGCAGCCTCTGGAAACGGAGGCCGCTTTTTTAGGAAAAACCTCGGCTTGTTTGGCGGGATGGGTTCTGATTTAATCAAAACGGTTCCAAAAAGTGCATCCAATGAGCGCGCTCAATCCAGAGTCATTCAGTCAAAAGGACAAGATTGCGATTCTGTTGTCTGACGACAATATGCTTCGGCAGGAAGTCTTCACCCGGACAAATAACGGATTCCAACTCATGGCGGTTTATGCCGTGCTTTTTGTATGGTTGATGCAGGCAAGTCATAGCATCAGATTCCGGCTTGGTTTGATCGTTGTCACTTGGGCGACACTGTTTGCTACTTCAGTAACCGCTCAAGTCACGCTGACCGGAACCAATTACACGCAAAACTTCAACTCCATCACCAACAGCCTGCCGCCGGGTTGGTCGGTGCGGACCAACGCGACTGCGACCAGCCTTGGGGTGACCACCGCCTTCAACATTACTAATGTCACTTGGGGCAACGTTACCGGAGAATTCGCCAACTATGCCGCCGCCGTGAGCAACACTGGAACGAATTTCAACGGCATGGAGGACAGCACCATTCAGGCCAGTTGCACCAACCGCGCTCTGGCCATCCGGCAAACGGCTGCGTTTGGCGATCCGGGCGCGGCGTTTGTTTTTCAAATCGTGAATACCACCGGTTTCAGCAACTTCACTTTCAGCGTGGACTTGAGTTTGTTGAAATCGAATAGCAATTCCACGACCTGGACAATTGACTACGCCGTTGGCGATACACCGGCGTCATTCTCGCTGCTGGGAACCAATTCCGATCCGGGAAGTTTCAGCACAACCAATCGAACTTTCGCGCTTGGAACCGACGTGAACAATCAGCCTAACAATGTGTGGATCCGCATCGCGGCCCTGAATGCCGCCACTGGCGGCGGAGCCCGCGATACTTTCGGCATTGATAATTTTTTCATGAATTATGCCGGTTCTAATTTATCCACGGTAGATACGCAAAAGGTGAGTATTAACATTCCGCCGCAAAGCCAAACAGTCATTGTCGGCACAAATGTAACATTTGCAGTCGTGGCTGCTGGGGTGACACCAATTAGTTATCAATGGCAGTTCAACGGCCAAAATATCCTTAATGCAACAAGTGCCACTTTGACTTTGAATTTGGTCACGGTTGCCAATGCCGGTGTTTATTCTGTCGTCGTGTCCAATCCATACGGCTCGGTCACCAGCAGCCTCGCATCTTTGGTCATTCAAGGTAATCCGGCCAATTGGAATCCCTCGTTTGTCTCGGTTACTCCGCAATCCGCCCCGGCAGACGGCCAGCCCCATGTTACGGCAACCGTGACGTTGCTGGACAAGAATTACAATCCGCTGGTTGGCAGGACGGTCCAATTTTACGCCCAAGGTTCAACCGATCCCATCCCCGCGCCAGCGCATCCCACGGACAACAACGGGCAGACCACCACCACCATCACCACCAAAACTGCCGGCACCGTCTCCATTGGCGCGATTGACGTGAGCGATTCTTTCCCTGTTCCGAACCCGGCATCGGTGCAATTCACCACCGGCACCGTCCCGCCGGGAACCGACTTGAGCAACGCGATTGTGCAGCTTTACAACGAGGCGAGTTATGATTTGGGGACTTACATCCCGAATCAGGCATTGAATGAAGGCCAGAACGGAGATTATTTCTGGAGCCAGATCGGAAGCGACAAGGCGGACATCGCAACCTTTTTGATTAGTGGTGAATTGGGCATCATCACGCCATTCATCCCGGACAGCAACGATGTCATCAAAGATGCGGCGCAGAATCTTCTCATAGAGAAGGGGCAAGATGGATTGCAAGCTTACTTCGATGTCCTGGCTGCCAGCAGTTCAGGATGCACCACGCTGGCTCAAAGCATTACTGCCAAAAATGGAAACTACCAACAGATTTTGCTGCAACAAGAGCAGAGTCTGCTTGCGGGTGTCCCGCCCGCAGCAACCAGTCATGCTTCCGCTTATGTTTATGACCTGAACCTGCGTCAGCAGGCAAACCGAAATGTCCTGCGCAATGCAGTTATGGTATCACAGCAAAATTTGCTGGGCTTGTTATACACCAAATCCGCCAATGGCCAAATTGACATTCTTGGTCCAGCCTTTGAGCAGTTGGGGCACGTAGCCGATTTGGCTGATGTGGTCTGCACGCCGGCTGCCGGAATCGCCTTGCAGGAATTGATCAACACCGACCAAACGCTGATTTTTGGCGCGGCCAAGCAGCAAATTTTAGACGGGAATCAACAGTCCTACGCTACGGCCCTTTCCTCATTGACGGGCTGTTTCAATTATTCCGAGTCCATTTATACTAACACGTTTCTGGCCTTTAATGCCATTGCGCAGGCTCAACAACCGAATCCGGTTTCGGGTGGCATCGTGAGCGTTAATTCGCAAATGATGGCGGTGCCGGCCAACAATACAGTCGTGGGCGCAGTGGCAAACTGGTTGGGGCAATTGTTCAACGCGATCGTGTATGACATCACCGGTGAAAACACCTATGTGACGATAAACAACAACGGCACAGCGCCGGCAACATATACGGCCATTGCCATGTATAACCACACCATTTCGGTTCAAAATGACAATGCCGGCATAAGTGTATATTCGATGACTTTGCCAGTAATTGCCTCGGCGACAGTGCAAATTTATCCGCAGCAGAGCGGCCAATTGGACATCTATTATGGCGACGAAAATCACGGCATGTTGCCGGATGTGGGTTCGCCGATTGCCATTTATGTGGTAGGCGGAGATGGTCGGGGAAACATTTTCTATGTCGGTCAGTCCAGCACCTCAATGCAATGGCCTTCCACTGTGCAGAGCGCCATAAAATTTATCCCAATGGGTGGTCAGCCACAAACCTTGACGAACAACGTCGTTTTCCAGAATCCAATCCAATGCACGGTGAATGGCAATCCGGTGAATCAGACCTATCAGGCGAACATCGTGGTTGCCAATCCATTTGCCATTCCGCTCCAAGCCACAGTCACGCAGCCGGTGCCACCGGGAATGACAGTGTTGAACACGACCGGGCTGGTCAGCAGCGCGTCCATTGTCTGGACCAACACGCTCGCCACCAACGGCGTCATTATGGACAGCTTTACCTTCTCGTTGCCGGTTCCATCGGGAGTGCAGACCAACATTCCCGCGCCGACGCTGGTGTTCACGGATGGAACGGGAACCAACTCGTGGACGATTCAGGCGGCAACACCGGTGTTTAATGGCGTTTTTCCAGTCCAGTTGGGGACGCCTTCCATACCGGTGGGAACTTACGGAGTGAACACGCCAATCCAAATCGGGCTGACCAATCCGGCTGCCGCCGCAGAAACGGGCAGCATGACCGTTTCCATCACCGACGCGAACGGAAATATCGTAACCAATGTTACCGGCAATTTCTCACTGGCTGCCGGGATGGGAACGAATCTGATGTTTACCGCAGCGGGCGACCTGCCGGTGGGGCAATACTTTGTCACGGGCACCTTGAACATGAACGGGAGCAGCGGGCAGGCGTTCTCCGGGGTTTATGTGGTGTCGGCCATTCCGTTCATGCTGCAAGCCGGCTGGCCGGGTTTGCCGAATACAAACGGCATGAATTTGTCGCTCCAGGGGCCAATTGACTCAAATTACTTGGTCGAGGCTTCAGCAGATTTGGTCAATTGGACGCCACTGATTTATTTCACCAGCACGAATTCGCCATCCTATTTCACCGATACGACTACAACAAATTCAAGCGCCCGGTTTTATCGGGCGGTGATGGTTTCGTTCACCACATCTGCGCCAATGCTGCAAGTGCAGATTTCCGGAAGTAACATCATCCTTGCCTGGCCAAGTGCGGCGCAGAATTATAGCCTGCAAACCACCACTAATCTCGCTGACCCGAATTCATGGACAACACTGACGAATGTTCCGGCAATTGTGAGCTTTCAATGTGTAGTCACAAATCAAATATCCAGCGCAGGAAGATTTTACCGGTTGCGGAGATAGATAAGAGGGGCCGAGCAATGCTTTCCAAGGTTGGCTTGCAACCATTTGAAAATGTTCTTCTGTATTTGCATCGGTTGGGCATGTTGGTTCAAAATATTTTTCTCCACCACGGAAACCATCGGGCGATTTGTCCATTGGCTTCCAGCGGCGGCAGGGTCAAGCGGCGGTATCCTTTTTCACAGTGAACCAGCACGCATTCGTGGTCGCGGAGCGTGCGGAGTTGATACGGCTTAATTTTGTGTTCTTCAGTTTCGTTGTAATTTACGTTGCGCTTCCCGGCACTTGAACCCCACGACCGTTTGATGACACGCCTTTTGCCGAGAAAATCCGCCGCCTGAACCGCATCGGCTTCATCGGCGGAACGAAAAATCATCCGGTTGCGGAGATTCAACGTCAGCACTTTGGATTTGTCAGCGCCGAGTGGCGGCACAAGTGACGTGGTGGACTGCGCGGCGGCAACGATGGTTACGCCCGCCTCACGGATCACGTCCACGCAATTGTAGTCGCTGGTGCCGTCCTCGCTGGCCGTCATAAACCGCTGCGCCTCGTCCGCCCAAAGGATGAGCAGATTATTTTTCCCGCGCTGACTTTTGATCTGATCGAATCGGCGCAAAGCATGATTGTAAAAGAGCAGTTTCAAAAATGTGTTCACATAACGCCGCTCGGTCTGAAACTTCTGCGGCATGGTAACAAGGATGATTTTGCCCTCGTCAATAGCTGAAAAATCGAAAGTGCTTTCCGCCACGCAAAAGATTTCCGCGACTTCCGGCGTCAGGAAGTATTGAAGATAATTGCCGATGGTTTCGCGGACGCCGCCAAGCTGTTCCGCCGGCTGATCCAGGAAGCGATTTTTGAAATGGAAATTCAGGGCAACGCGGCGCGGGGTCTGCAAGGCTAGTTTGTTTAGAAATTCCAGCTCCTCGTCCAGCTTCGGCTTGCTGGAAAGCACTGCCAGCGCGCCGGAAAGTGTCACGGGCCTTTGCAATTCGGCGAGCAATTCCAGCGCATAAGCGATGTGCGTCTGTGCCTGATTTTTGAAAAAACCCTTGTCCCCGCCCTGGCCAAGGCTGGTGGCCGTGTCCACCACAAATTTCGCATACGTCGTGAAAGGGATGCTGCGGTCGCCGGTAAGATTGAACCGATGCGATGCTTGTCTGGCCTGCTCGTCGGCCTGAATCTGTAAATGAATCAAATCGTTTTCACGTTCGTAGTGCCGCGCCATTGCCGAAAGCGTTTCCCAATAGACGCCTTTTTCATCAATGCACAGGCCGCCCCATTTTTCTTCATTTTGAAATACCTGATGTGCCAGTTGATTGATGCCGGAAGATGTTTTGCCGGAGCCGGTGTCGCCGGTGATGAGCCAGCCGCGACAGAATTGGTTCCGCCTCCAAGTCAGGCCGCCAAGCTGCGCGACGGGACGCCGATCAAACAAAGTTCTCGCGGCGATGATGAACAATAAAACTGCGTATCCAATTCCAAAAGCCCGCAGCAATTGGAATGACGCTGGAAGATGAAACGCAGGGAATGGAATAAAATTGAGGTTCATAAAAATTTTCCGATGAGAAAACCGGCGAGCGCGGCTATGACGGCAGCAATAATGGCGGTCGGCAATTCCACCGCCCGGATTTCTTTGGTCACCCGTTCCTTCAAAATTGCCGCCGCTTCCGTCAAGGCCGCGATGTCCGCCTTAAATTTATCAAGCGAGGGCATTTGCCGGTCGCGCATTTCATCCCAATGCGCCTGATGAACCCGAAACAAATCCAGCAACAATAAAACCGGGTCATCATCCTTGATTTTGAACTGCTCCTTCCATTTGGCGACGGCCTGCAACAAATCCTCGTCAAAGTCGGGCGGCGTGGACTGATTGGACGCGCTCATGATTTTATGGGCAGCAGCAGGTCGGCGACGGATTCGATTTGGCCGTAAAATTTGTGCTGCCAGGTTTGCAGCCGCTGACGGTCCAGCAAGTGCATGTGACCGCCGGCCACGGCCGCCGTGATGGTCAGATTGTGGTGGCTCAATTCCTCCACGAGCCAGGGTTGCATTTTGGACATGGTAATTTCCTTTGCGCCAAGCTCCTTCAGCAACCGCTTGCGGATGACCGTGTTTTCAAACAGAGGGAAAGTATCGCTGTGAACGGTGTTCCGCAGCACGACGTAAGAACAAACGTTTTTCAGTTTGTCGGTGATGCGGTTAAGCTGGTCAATGCTGTCCGCCTCCTGGTTGATGGGCATGATGAGCGTGAGCGCGGTGGACAGATTTTTGAGCGTCACCGCCAAATCAATCTCGTCGAAATAATTGAAGAACACCTCGGTGGACGCGGCGCGGCAGTCCACGACCACGAGATCGGTTTTCCCCAGCGCGTGAATCATGGCGTCCAGTCCGCGCGGATGGGACAGATCCAAAAACTGCACGTCGTCGCCATGAAAGCGTTTCAACGTGGAATTTTCGTTGTCGCAGTCGCAGGCGGTGAACGGGATGTTTTTGTCCTTAAGGTATTGGACAAAGTTGACGGCAAAGAAACTTTTGCCGACACCGCCCTTGCCGTTAAAGATTAAATCAAGGCGTTTGGTCATATTGTTTCTCCGGGTGGCAGTTGTTCAACTTTGGCGATGCGCGGCCCGCGCGACGTGAAAGCGGAAGTTTCCGCCGGCACGGGCGCGGGTTTTGGATTCATGGCCGGCGCGGGTGGCGGTGTGACTTTGGCCGGAACAACCGGCGCGGTTTTTGACGAGCTGGCACGGTTAGCACGGTTCGCCTGACGGCGGTTAGCAGATGATTTGCGCGGGCGCTTTTCACTCAAAAAGCGGTGGCAGAATTTCATAACAGAAACATCGGATGTGGGGATGCCATTTTGGGTTAGCAAATCGCTAATGGAGCGGTAGGAAACGCCGTGCTTGCGGAGCGTGGCAATCTCTTCTTTAAGGATTAGCAGCCGCGAAGCACGCGAGTTAGCATCCTGGGTTAGCAGCGACGCAGCATGACGAAAGCGATTGAGTGCGTCAGGTGGGATAGCAGTCAGGTTCATAACGCGATTAGCACGGACGCAGCAAAATGGTTGGTAGCCAGCGCAAGCAATGCGTTAGCACTTTGGTTAGCATTTGAGTTAGCAACTGGTTAGCATGGCGATTAGCACCAATGTTCGCGGGCCGGTTTGCACGCGAATAGCAAATGCACCCCGACGCGGTTAGCGCAGAATCCTTCGGTGACGAAGGGGTAACGCGTGCGCTTGAAAAAGGGTTCCTTCTCATACTGATTGAGCCACCTGCTGTTTCCGCTGTTGCAGCAATTCATCGCGCCAGTTTTGCAACTGCATGGCGACTTTTTCAATGTGGCTGGTTTGTTCGATGGATTGGTCTTTGATGTGCGCGGCATAAGTGCTGCCCAATTCAGTATCCGGCAGTTGATTTACGGAATGGGTGGCGTGGTCGTGAATGCGCTGGTCGAGCATCTTCAAAACTTCGACGGCGGTGCGTAATTCGGCGGTGGTGGGTTGCATGGTTATACGGGGTTGTTCCGGGGACCGTGTTGCCGACTCCCGGATGGATTTGGTTTGTTCGGTTGTGAGGGGATGCGCCCAGGCACTACTCAAGCCAAGTCGGGCGGCGGCTTCCTCGGCGGCGATTTTCGTTGGCGCTGCAACAACCGCACGCAACGGGTCGCCCATCTCGCGGGCATATTCCCGGTCGGTGAAATAGATTCCCCACAGTTGTTCGCCCGGCTTCGGTGTCGGAAATGTGAACTGGTTCGTTTCCATGCCTGCCAGTAAAACAATTTTTGCCGGTCAAGTTGTGTAACGGGTTACACAACTTGAAAACGAGGTTTTGGCAGACTGTCTCCGATGGTCACAGCCAAGACGCAATACAATTTGCAGAACGCAAAGGAATACTTTCAGGAACATCTTTGCGTGGGGGATTACTATGACGAAGGCCAGCGGGTGACAGGTCAATGGTTTGGGATCGGCGCGGAAAAGCTCGGCCTGTCAGGCAAGGTCGGCGCGGAAGCATTTTTGCATCTTTGCGAAAACCTGCACCCAGCTTCGGGCGAGACCTTGACGCAACGCCTGAACACCATGCGGATGGACAAGTCCGGGGGCAAGGCCGCCAATCGCCGGATTTTTTACGACTTCACGTTCTCGCCGCCCAAATCGGTTTCGGTCGCGGCGCTGGTCGGCGCGGATGAACGGATTCGGGAAGCCCACGCCCAAGCCGTTCGCTCCGCGTTGAAGGAATTTGAGGTGTTCGCCACAACGCGCGTTCGTATGGGGAAGGAAAACTGTGACCGTTCCACCGGCAATTTTGTTGCCGCCACGTTCACGCACGAGACCTCCCGTTCTTTAGACCCGCATTTGCATACCCATTGCATCGTCTTCAAT
>Ga0182030_10018064_pt1 | contig 13556 bp, 8 predicted proteins | sample 812S3MmetaG_FD_121299 | JGI IMG/M metagenome (GOLD analysis project Ga0182030, IMG submission 121299) | Permafrost microbial communities from Stordalen Mire, Sweden - 812S3M metaG (Illumina Assembly) | ecosystem: Environmental > Terrestrial > Soil > Wetlands > Permafrost | place: Sweden... | reverse complement strand
GACTGCCCTATCCGAAACGACTGCCCTATCCGAAACGACTGCCCTATCCGAAACGACTGCCCTATCCGAAACGACTGCCCTATCCGAAACGACTGCCCTATCCCAAACGACTTCCCTATCCCAAACGACTACGCGGCTCTGGGCTGATAGAACAGCGCATCTACATCCACGATCAGCGCGATGCGTCCATCGCCCAGAATGGCGCCTCCGGCCACGCCCGGTACATTCTTCATGGAATCTCCCAGGCTCTTGATCACCACTTCCTGTTTGCCCACCAGACCGTCCACCAACAGGCAGTAATCCACGCCGCGGCTTTCGGTCAGAATCAACAGGCTGTCGAGCGGATCTTCGGTCCGCGGGGTCACGCCGAACCGGCGGAACAGCCGCACCACAGGCAATACCTTGTCGCGCACCAGCGCGATCTCGCGCCCCTCCACCGTGCCGACCATACCCTCGGTGGGCCGCAACAACTCCTTCACGGCGAAGATGGGGACGATATACCGTTCCTTGCCAACTCCCACCACCAGGCCGTCGATGATTGCCAGCGTGAGCGGCAGCTTGAGTTGGAATTCCGTGCCTTTACCCGGCGTCGTGTGGATCTCGGTCCGCCCGCGCAGCTTCTGGATCTGCTTCTTCACCACGTCCATGCCCACGCCGCGGCCCGAAATGTCGGTCACCTTTTCCGCCGTGGAGAAGCCCGGCTCGAAGATCAGGTTATAGACTTCGGCATCGCTGAGCGTCGCGCCCGCCGGAATAATTCCACGCTCCACAGCTTTGGCCAGGATCACGTTGCGGTTCATGCCGCGCCCGTCGTCGACAATCTCGATCTGGATGTGCCCGGCGCGATGCATGGCGCGCAGTTCTACCCGCGCGCAGGCGGGTTTGCCCGCGGCCACGCGCACCTCCGGCGGTTCCACCCCGTGATCCATGGCGTTGCGCACCATGTGCATCAGAGGATCCGCCAGTTCCTCGACGATGTTGCGGTCGAGCTCGGTGTCTTCGCCCACCGTCACCAGTTCGGCCTGCTTGCCGGATTTGCGGCACAGGTCGCGCACCAGCCGTGCCATCTTCTGGAATAACCCGGCCACCGGAACCATGCGCATCGACATGGCCGTCTTCTGGACTTCGGTGGTAATGCGCGAGAGCTGCACTACATTGCGCATCACTTCCGGATTCTGTATCGCCGCCAGATCGGGATTGTGGCGCACCAGCGATTGGGCGATCACGATCTCACCCACCATGTCGACCAGAAAATCGAGCTTGGCGGTGTCCACCTTGATCCAATTGGTGCCGATTTCCTTAGCCGCCCGCTTCGAGGGATCCCCGCTGAGGGCCTCGGGCGCCGGTTTGGATTCCACCGCCGGCGGCTGGCTGGCCGGAGTCTCGACGGGGCGCGGCGCTACTTGGGCTGCGGGCGCTACCTGGGCTGCGGGCGCTGCCACCACGACAGGCGATACCGGCGGAACTTGCGCTGCCGGGGCGGCCTTGTTCGGCATGGCCGCTGCGGGCGCCGCAGGTTTTACTTCGGCTACCGGTCGAATATCGGGCGCCTCGACGGCCAGGGACAACGCCTGCAAGTCGGGCGAGGCCTCCTGCCCGAGGCTGCGTACGACCACCGCCCGCACATCCGCCAGCAAACGATCGGTCGGCGCGCCCGACACGGCCTCACCGGACGCGATGCGGGTCACTTCGCGGTTGAGATAGTCGGCCGCCGCCAGGATGACGTCGATCACCTGCGCCGTCAGTTTCAGATCGCCGTTGCGGGCGTGGTCCAGCAGCGTTTCGGTTTCGTGCGAGACTTCGCGGATATCGCCGAGTTCTAAGAAGCCGGCGATTCCTTTAATGGTGTGAAACGCCCGGAAAATAGCGTGGATCGGTTCCGTGGAATCGCTGTTCTGTTCCACCGCGAGCAGATTCTGCTCGATCGCCTGCAGATGCTCACGGGCCTCCACCACGAAGTCCGCGATGAGTTCGGGATCGTTCGCGATTCCTAGCGAAGGCGGCTCGGGCCGAACCGCAGCCGCCGACTGCCGGGCTTCCACCGCTTCCTGCAGGCTCTGCACTCCCGCCTGCGCCATCTCCCCAAACTCGGCCGATTCCGGATCGCGCGCCAGCAACTCGTCTCTGAGCCGCTTGGCATCGGCTACCAGTCCGTTCCACCCTAACTCGCTGGCGTGTCCCACCACTTCGTCCAGCGAATGGAGCCAGGCGGGCGGGCCGCCGGGTTCCTGACCGCCACCCACCACGAACTGCATCGCCATGTCATTGACCAAATTCTGCAGGTCCGCCACGGGATCAACCGACGTATTCTTCTTAGCCATGTGTGTCTCCGACAGGAATTACTGCGAGGAGTTTTGTCGTGGGGGCAGACGAAGCCGCCTGCCCCCACGAAGGAAGTCCGAAGCCTGTTTGTGAATGGCGCACCCCCTGGCGCTTTCCATTCTGACTCCTGACTTCTGACTCCTGACTTCTTCTTTCTTCTTAGAACTTCACGAATTCACTATCGTCCATCGGAAATTCCTGCTCCGCATGAGCTGGCGGCGCGGAAAAAGCCTTCGGTTCATGCTTGCGCACAGGTGTCGAGTGAGGCTTGGCGAACTTCGGTGTTACCGTGGCCGGCCTGGGCTCGTGCGCCACCGCGGGCGCGGATTTGCGCACAGTCTGGCGATTCAGGTCATCGTTGCCGCCCACCAGATCGTGGAGTTGTCCCACGGCGTGGCGAACAGTGTCGGCGTGGATGCTCATTTCCTGGCTGGTCGAAGCGCCCTGCTCAGCGCTGGCCGCGGTGTTCTGCGTCACCTTCTGCATCTGGGCGACAGCCGCGGAAATCTGTTCGATGCTGCGCGACTGTTCCTGGCTGCGGGAGTTGACGTTCTCGACAATCTCCTTCACCTTGGTGGCCTGCTGGTTGATGCCTTGGATCGCTTCCACCACGCGGTTCAGCTGCTCGCTGCCGGTGTTGGCGGTCTGGATGGACTCTTCGATCAGGGTCGCGGTATCCTTGGCTGCCTGGGCGCATCGTTGCGCCAGGTTGCGGACTTCGTCCGCCACCACCGCGAAGCCCATGCCGGCCTCGCCTGCCCGCGCGGCTTCTACCGCGGCGTTGAGCGCCAGGATGTTGGTCTGGAACGCGATCTCGTCGATCACCTTGATGATCTTGGAGATTTTGTTGCTCGATGCGTTGATCTCCTGCATATGCCCCACCATGCGTTCGATGGTCGCGTTGGCCACCTTCACCTGCTTGTCGGTCTCAGCCACAGACTCGGATGCCCGCTGGGTATGTTCCACGTTCTTGCGGGTCATGGAGGCCAGGTCGTGCCCCGATGCCGAGGTCTCTTCCAGCGAAGCAGCCTGCTCCGAGGAGGCCTGTGCCAGGGACTGGCTCACTGAAGCCACCTGCGTCGCGGCGGCCGCCACTTGCGAGGCGCCCTCCGACATAGTGGAGGCCAGATCGCGCAGCACGCTGGTGATGCTCCGCACGATCACCACGATGACCGCCCCTACCGCCAGACATACCAGGGTGAAGATGACGATCATCCACTGCCCCGTGGTAGCTTTCGACTTGGCCTCATCGCTGGCAGTTTGCATGCGCGCCATATCGTGCTGCACCAGTTGCTTCGCCTCGGTGGTGACCACCTCGGCGCGCGGCATCACCCGCTCATCGGCCACCTTCTGCACCTGGTCGAACTGCTGCTTCTCCATGTACTGGACCAACTCCCCGTGAGCGTTGGCCAGATCTTCGTAGGCGGTGCGCACGCGGTCGAAAGACGCGTGGTCGCTGGCATCCTCAATTAGCGCCTGATAGTCGGACAGGGCCTTGCGCCCGCTCGTGGCAGTGTCGCCATAGGATTGCTTCAGATCTTCCGTTCCGGCGCCCTGCTGCATGATGGCGCGCAGCATAATCCCGCGATCCAGGGATTGCATTTTCAAAGCAGCCCCGTAGATATCGTTGGCAAGGTTGCGCCGCTGAGCCGCGACGTTCACAGCGTAGTCCATGGACTGGCCCAGTCCGCGAATTACCAGGGCGGAGGAGGTGCCCAACAGGATGGCCAGCCCGAGGATGGTGCCCACGCTGCCGATGAGTTTGGTGCTGAGTTTCATATGAGATGTCATGGTTGAGCCCCTACTTTTTCTATAGATTGAAAACTACAGTTTGAATGTGAAAGCTACGTTGGCGATGAACTTGATGGGCTTGCCATCTTCCGTCATCTTGCTGAACTTCCATTTTTTTAACGTGTCAGCCGCCGCCTTGGCCAGAATCGGGTTGCCGCTTACAACGTCGGCCTTCTCGACCGTGCCGTCCTCATTGACCGTTGCGTTCAGGTCCACGGTGCCTTCCACCTTTAGCTGCCGGGCAACCTGCGGATAGTCGGGTTGGGGTTTGCTGACTGCGGCGTTCAACGATTCCGAATGGCTTAACTTCTTTTCTTGCGCCACCAGGACCGAAGAGAATGCCAGGAGAGCTCCAGTGAGAAGCACTCCCACACGCTTCGACGTAGTGAATGACTTCATGAATGTTCCTCCTTAGAACATGGCTTCAGAAGATCGGGATTTCTGCCGCCGAGACGCTTATCGGACGGATCGCCCCGATTTACGGGATTTTGGAATTGCGCGGAATGGCTCTTTTGGAAACGGAGATTACTAACGAACGGCCGATGAGTTGAATCATCCGGTGAATGAAATGTCGCTGACCGAAGGGCCCCTGAAGTCTTTACCCAGGGACACCGCCCTAAGAGAACATTGCCGCCGAGTAGCAGGGCTCTCCCAGTTGGTTGCTCATCACCTCCGCCTGCGTGCCGAGGAAACCGAGCGCCTGTACCCCGCCTGCATGCTCCACCACTCCGATGAGGGCCTACTGTCCGGGCGCGCGACTGTGCACCTGCTCCATGACCTCTTTTATGACGCCCCACATATCGTCGGCGAAGTCGAGCCGATCCCGGAAACCACCCGTGCCTTGCTGTCCGCCTGGCGCAGACCCGGATCCGGCAGCGAGGCGGAGCAAAAGCTGGCCGATATCCTGCGGCTCTGCGATGCCTTCGACCAGGAGTTCGAAGCCCAACCTTTTGAAAGGCTCAGCGCCGGTGAAATCCTTGCCGCTCTGCGCGCTGGGGTAGGCCAAGGGTTATGGTCCCAACGGGCCATGCAGGCGCTGGAGGATTGCACCCGGCCGGAAGCGGTGTTTTCACCGGCGGGCTGGAGGATACCGGTATTTCCAAAGGCAGCCGCGCAGACGCTCGACGCCATGCGCAATCCCGCGGTAAGCCTTAATATGGTTGTCGAAGCGGCGCACCGGGACCCGGCTACCGCCGGCGCCGTGATGACCCTGGCTAACTCGGCGCTCTTCGGAGATCGCGGGAACGTCTCCACTCTTCGCCTGGCGATCATGCGTCTGGGGTTCGAAACGGCCCGCCGCGTGGTGCTCTCCCTGGCCGTCCGGCCGCTGTTGTATCGGCCCAGGCCCGCCACCCTCTGGCCGCATTCGGTCGAGGTGGCCGATCTGGCGGAACAGTTGGCCAGCCGCGCCGGGGGAATCGATCCGGGCGAAGCTTACCTGGCCGGGCTCTTACACGATGTCGGACGAATAGCCTTGCGCGAGGCTCCGCTCTACGATGCCGCCCGCCTGCAGGGGCTGGCGGCATCCGGCTGCCCCGCCACCTATGCCGAGGAACTGATCCTGCGCACAAACCATGCGGAGTTGGGGGCGCGGATCGCCGGCGAATGGAGGCTGCCGCAACCGTTGATCGGCGCCATCCGCGAGCACCACCACCCGGAAGCTGCCACCGGCAGGCTGTCCCACGTCCTCTACCTGGCGGAATACCTGGCGTGCTCTAACGAAGACCTCCCGTCGTCGCTCCGGCTGGCTTTGTCACTCCAGAACCTCGGGCTGTCCGAGGAAGAAATCGAGAGTTGTGGCGGGTCGCAGGTCAGCGCCTGGCTGGCCGCCGCGTAGGAGTTGCTTCTGCAAAACCGCTTCCTGCGGCCGCGGCCCGGAAACGCAATATGCCTCAGACTGAGCCGCGACCAAAGGGAGCGGTTTTCCGGCCGCGCATGCAGGCGGCCTTTTAGTTCGCCGTTTCCGATACGCGGAGAATTTTTCGGGCTTCAGCACCCCGCCCCCTGGCCGTAGACGAAGCCGAAGAAGGTCGGGCTGAAGCGGCTGACGCCCGCCCCACGTCGCGGTTGACCGAACGCCGAGAATGGCCAAAGCCCAGAGGCGAGCAGATCTCACCCCTGGGTTGAGTAGGGCTAAAGCCGCTAAAGCCTGCCCCACAAACTACGCCAGCGTGCTACCCGGCTATCGCATTTACCAGGTCGTATACGTCCTTGATGTTCCCGATCAGGCCCGAGCCCTCGGTGAGGATGGTAGAGACATCCACCTTGGCGATCTTCTGCAGAATCGTCTCATCGTTGCAATCCATGCCCATGTCCTTCAGTACCGTCTGGGCTTCATCCAGGTATTTCACCGAAACGTCCAAGGCTGCCGCCATCTTCGTCACCTTGGTCTTCAACTGCATGCAGGCCGCGCCGATCTTCACGCCCTCTTTCAGGGTAGTGGCTTTCTTCATCTCCGCCATGAGCTTGTCCGCCTGGGCGGAAACCTTGTCGACCTTCTGGCGCATCTTGGTGGTCTCCTCGCGGTAGGCCTTGCGCGCCTTCTCGACATCGTTATACTTCGCCATGACTCCTTTGATGACGAAATTCTTGATTGCGCCGGCAACCTGGCCAGCGTCTTTCCCCTTGAAGGTCTCCTTGCCGGTGGCGATGAGGCGTTCCGCGACCACCTTGATGCTCCCCGGGAATCCCGGGAGGCTGCCGGTGTCGGTCAATCCCTGGCTCTTAGCGGCCTCCATGACTTTGGTGGCGCGCAGGTCCAGGTAGGCGTTGATTCCCACGTCCAGATCTTTCCTGAGCTGCTCTTCGTTCTTGAGATTTTGCTTGATCTCCATCCCGATTTCGAATACGGCCTTCGCGATACCGTAATACGCCGTTACATCGGCGCCGTGGCTGCCCACTAGTTTGACCGTATGGGTGGCGATCTTGATGCCCGCGAAAGTATAGGTCAAGGCGGTCTTGACCTGTGCTTCCTTGAGCAGCTTGTCCTTTTGCCCCTCGGCCTTGCGAGCCTCCTCCACTGCCTTGGTAGCCGCGCCTTCCACCGACGCGAGCGCGTTCTTGACGGCATGGTTCACCGTCTCCGCCATGGCCGCCGCTTCTTTCTCCTTGCCTTCGTTCACCAGGGCGTCGATCTTCTTGCTGAACGTCGTACACTCTTCGGTGATGGTTTTTTCGTATTTGTCGAGGACACCCTGGGCGACGGCCTCTAATCTTTTCATGGCGGCTTCGGGCGCCGGCTTGGGTGTGCCGATCAAAGCCGTAGTGGTAACCTCAATCACTACCTTGACGCGCATCGGGGGCACGTCGAGCAGGGGAAAGAGCTTGCGGTCGCGAACCAAATCCACAACATCCAGAGTTCTCTTGGTGACGGTCTTGTTTGCCATGCTTTCCTTTCGATGGGACACCCGTGGGACAAGGACCTGCTTTCCAAGCGGGGTCAACCTTGCCAGTATATGATTGGCATCCTTCGGAAGACAAGCACTTCTGGCAGGTGAAGTACCACGTGCCGTTGCGCCTTGCCCGGGACTGGCCGCGAGCCCCCGCGGTATGGCGCCCTGTACGATCCAAGCTTGCGGCTTTGCGCGCAGTGCCTCTGCGGTGAATAATGAATCGCAGCCTTCGCTCTGACCGCTCTATCGTTCGATCCGGAATATCGCACAGCCGTGGGCCGGCAGCTCCACGTGCAGGGCCGCCGCGCTCGGGACGTGGAACTGACTCCATACTTCGTAGACCGCGTGCGCACTCCCTGCCAACGGCGGCGGCCACGCCAGATCTCTTTGCAGCGGCGCATCCTGCAGATTGAAGACTGCCAGATAGCGCTTCGGCTGCGAACCGCCCGTCGAGGCTGACCAAACGCGAAGGCGCGTGGCATCCGCGGCGTCACCCGCAATCTCGGCGCTGGCAACCGCACTCTGGTCGATCGCGATTACTTCCTTGTTGGTGATCAGCGACCGCGTGAACTCGTCCAGCTTAGTCAGGTTGGCGCCCAGGATCAGCGGCGACCGCGACATCGCCCAGAGTGCGAACTGGGTTCTCTCTTCATCCTGCGTGACGCGCGACTGGCGTGGCTCTCCCCAGCCCGGGTGCGGCGTGAGCGATCCCCACGGAAGCATGTCCGCGTCCGGCCAATTGCCGGGCTTGGCGAACTTCGCCCACTTCGCCAGGTTGTCGAATGCCGAGCGGATCCCGTTGGGAAATTCCTTTCCGGGGAAATCCCAGCCATCCCAGATGTCGTCGGCGATACGCCACATCTGCGAGTATTCGGCTACTTCGGCGGCGTGACTCAGGTTCGTCGGACCCGGCGAGAGACTCAGCTCAATCGGCCGCCCCGCCTTCTTGATCGACGCGGCGATCATGCGAATCTCGGCGCCCTTGTAGGGGTGGTCCGCAATGCAGTCTACCTTCAGGAAATCCAGGCCCCAACTGGCGTAGAGCCGCATCATCGAGTCGTAGTAGGCCTGGCCTGCCGGGTTGTCGCGCACGCCGTAATTCCCGTTGTCCCACGGGCAGGTGTCGCTGGTATCGGCCACGTCGCTCGCATGGAAACCGGAATTTGCTACCGGCCGGTTCTCGCCAACTACCCCTTTGGGAATCCCGCGTACGATGTGGATACCGAATTTCAAACCCTGCGAGTGAGTCCAATCGGCCAGGGGTTTGAACCCGGCCCCCGCAGCCGCCGACGGATAGCGCACCGCATCGGGAATCAGGCGTCCCTCGGAGTCCCAGAACGACTTCCGCGCCTCCGGCTTGGCTTGCGGATCCTCGAAGTACCAGCCTTCGTCCACCACGGCATAGTTCCAGCCGTAACTCTTCAAACCCGCGAGCACCTGTGCATTCGCGCGGAACTGCTCCTCGTTAATCGTCAGGCCGTAGGCGTCCCAACTGTTCCACCCCATGGGCGGCGTGGCAGCCAGCCTCTCCGCCGGAGCCGCAATCATGGCGAAAACGGCACACAATACGATGGCATTCAAACCGCGAATCAGCATGAGTAGACACATACCATATCTCGCTTTCGGGAGCCCGAGAGCAAACCGTGAGTCTCACCCGTGTATACTCGCATTTGGCGCCGCTCACGAAGGCGCCATGACGGATTGCGGAACCTGAAGATGCCCGGTGAACCACATGTACTTCCGCCCCCGCAACCGTCGGGCTTTTTGACCCTGCTCCAGATCGTTGCCCTGGCATTTGGACTGATAGCCGCGGCGTGGGGGATCTTCTGTATTTACGGGGCTGCGTTTCCTGGAACCTGCGGCGACAACATCGGTCCCGGTCTCGGTGTAATTGAGTCGTGGGCGCTCGATATACCGGTCGGCCTTTTGGTCCTCGGCTTCGGCTGGTTTATCAGGCGAGGGTCAAGCCGGCTACGCACTCTCTGCATCGTCACCGCGCTTGTAACCTTGTGTCTTCCTGCCATCGCCACCGTCTTGTTGCAGCGCTGGCATTGCCCATAAGCCGGCCCGGCCGACCGGTACCATCGCGGCTCACGCGACGGTCACTGTACTACTAAGAGCGCGCACATGAATAACTTCACAGCAACCGACGTGGCAAAGACTCTCGTTGGCCGCAGCGCCGAGACTCGGAACTCCTGAAGTCGCGCCGCAATTTCGATGCGCCATGGAAATTAAGCTGACAACATGCTTCGCGGAAAGAGGAAATTTGGCCGCCGATGAACGCCGATTAAGAACAGCAACTCTTCTTATCGGCGTTCATCTGCGTTCATCGGCGGCCAATCATGTTTTTCTGGTGCGCAGGTGGGCTCACTTAATTTTCACGACTTCAGGAGTTCGGAGACTCGTCTCGATCCCCTCTTCGAGAGCCAGAGCAACCGCGGGGAACGTCGAGATGAGCCTCGGCGCTGCAGACTGAGAGTCTGCGCTACGTCGGTTGCTGTGAGGTTATTCATGTGCGCGCCCTAAGGCGCCGCGCGAGAATAAGCTTGACATTCAGACTCTACCGCTTGCTTACGCGCGCGGCTCGGCATGCGCATTTGGCAGAGCCGCGACCTGACTCTCCGTTTCTTTGCGGGCCGCGAAGACTCCGTGCTGGCCGTCCCCGCGAGTCCGCCAACTCAAAAGTCGAAGGCCAGCACCCCGAGAGCTGAGCGCCGATCGCTCACAGCTCGCGGCTTTGCCGCCCTGTGACCCCATACTTGGCAACGTACCAGCCGGTCCCCATCGGGACACCGTCAGCGCGTTTGCGCACGCGCAGTCTCACTCCTGGGTTCAACGACAACATGCAGTCCCTTGCGCTGAAGAGTTCTCCGGCCTTTATGCCGGAATCGGTGACCCGCGGCACGACATCTTCCCTCGTGTCGACGAATTTATCGCCAGAGGCCGGACGCCAGAAACCCGGCGAGGAATCCGCGCGCCATACACAACGCAGCCAGTGATTTCGGTCTCGTCGTCTTGGAGCCCTCCAGGAAGCCTGACGCGCGGCGCCTTCCACGTGTTTACTTCCCTTGCGCCGGGCAGGGCTCCTACCCAGTACTCGAACCGTCCGATGCCGTTCGGGATGCTGGACAGCCCGGTGTACAATAGCACGAACGGAAGGGAAATCATGGCGACAAAAGACTACGACGTTGAATACGAAGGCTCGGTCACGCCCACCGGCACCACGTTTTTGAAGTCCCAGCCTCTGGTCATGAACTTCAAAACCCAGATCAAGCTCGACGAAACGGATGCCGCCAACCTGGCAAATGTGCAGAAGGCTTTCCAAAGCGAAATGGGAACCCGGCTGAAGGCCCAACTCAGCCACTTGAACCAGTGGCTGACGGAAAAGAACAAGATCGTCAGCGACCTCGTGAAGAAATACGAGGCCCTGAAGAAGGCCAATCCATTCCCCTCCACGCCACAAGAGGCGAAAGCCTACGAGCAGGCGATGAAAGAAATGGAAACCCTCGCCAAACAAACGCAGACGCTGACCGACGATTACACTAAAATCGTTCAGGATTGGGCCGTGAACGCTCGCGAGCAGCAGGGGCGCGTCTGCATGGTAACCGCGGTCAAGAACGCGCGAGTGAAAACCTTCGACGAGAAGAGCTTCCGGGTTCGCGCCGGTCAAGTCATTAAAGTGGTGCTGGTGGTGGCGGCAATTGCCATCGCCATTGCCGCGATTGTCCTGAGTGCCGGCTCCACGGCGCCGTTATTCATCGGTCTGGCGGCCGCCGGCGCCGCGCTTTCCGGTATCTCTTCCATCGCCGGGCTGGGCAAGATGTTCAAGGACAATGCCACCATCGAGAAAAAACTCATGGCCAATCTCGCCAAAGACGTGGAGACGGTCCAAAATGCGCTCAAGCCCCTGGACGTGTCGAAGAGCAACATCGCCAAACACGTCACCGAGTTGCGGAACCTGATGAAGATACGCCAGGACAACATCAGCAAATACAAGAACGAGGTCATGAAGCATAAGGCTTCCGTCAAGGGGTACATGGACGGGCTTAGTCAGTTGAAAAGCAAACAGGGGGTCGAGGCGTCTGAGATTGCCAAGCGCCAGAAGAGCATCGACGCCGTGAATGCCGACCTGAAAGCCTCCGAGGAAAAGATCGCGAAATTAGAGCAGGAAAACGCCGCGGGGCAAAAACTGCTTACCGAATTGGATAAATTGGGCGTCGATTTGGAAGCGATTTCCGGCCGGGCTGCCAACTCGATTGCCGGCAATTTGAAGGAGCGCTTCACCAAATTGGACGGCTGGACCGATCTCGGGAATACCGTCGGCGGCCTGGTAAACTCGGCCAGCGGCCTCCATCACTAGCGCGCCGGCCGCTCACGGAGTTTCGGCTCAATTGAAAAGTTCTGGGCCCGAGCCTCTCTTGCGCGGCCTTCGCAGCTCTTACTCTTAGAAATAACGATCGCCGCGAGACTCGCCGTTTGCCCCGCCTTGACAAAAGAGGAGACTGTCACTCTTTCATATTCTCTCGTGGATTTGCAGATGCCCATACATTCGAGCACACCCCCAAGCGCTAGCCCTCTCGATGCTGGGGGTACGGCTTGGTCAACGATCGCCATGAGCTCTGCCTCTGTTGTGGGTCCCCAGATAGTAAGTACGCACGCCTCGCCTTTTGAACCGGCGGATGTGGCTATCGTAACTCCAGGACGAACCACATAGCTCCCATCCACCGGCTTGCCGTACAGGCTGCGCAGGCTCGCCTCGCTGACCTGCCCGAAGGCTGGCATTCCAAGGGTCAGCAGAAAAATAAACCCGCACCAGCGCCGCTTCATAGTTCGCCCTCCATATCGAGGATACATGATTCGAATGGTGGGGCAGGCTTTAGCCTGCGGCGGACTTCCGCCTGTCTCAGCTTTCACATCGTTAGCGGCAGGAGGGCTCATACTGACGACTCCTGCCCCCACGAATAATCCTGAGGATTTCCGACGCACCGCACGAATCGATTTGCGCTGCCCTTTCCTCCGCCGGCTGCCAGTATCGGCACAGCCCGGCAAGCGCTCGGCTCGCACAAAGAAGCTCGCACCACGTCTCCAATCGACGCATGCTATCGTCATCGGCATGAGACTCCTGCTCCTCACGATGCTCCCGCTGGTGGCGCTTACTGCCGCTTCCCCGGCGCCCCCCGTTCGCGGCCTGCACTTGATGGCGCCCACGGCCGAAGATGTCCCCCTTGCGGAACGCTTCATCCGGGAGGCCCTCCCCAAAGAGGGCGTCAACGTCCTGGTGCTGGAATTCGACTATCACTACCGCTTCACCACGCACCCTGAGGTCGCCGAGGCCGACGCGCTTTCGCCGGCCGACGTCAAGCTCCTCGCCGCGGCCTGCAAGGATGCCGGCGTCAGACTCATTCCCGAGATGGATCTGCTGGGGCACCAGTCATGGGAAAAGGCCACCGGTGGCCTGCTGCGCGCCCATCCCGAGTTCGACGAGACACCTGGCAAATATCCGCTCAATCAGGGCATCTATTGCCGAAGCTATTGTCCGCTCCATCCGCAGGTGCATACCATACTCTTCGACCTGATCGACGAACTGGCGGACGCCGCCGGCGCGGATTCCTTCCACGTCGGCATGGACGAAGTCTTCCTACTGGCCGAACCTGATTGCCCGCGATGCAAAGGGAAGGACAAAGCCGGCTTATTCGCGCAGGAGGTGACCGCCCTGCACGATCACCTGGCCCAATCGAAACGCACCATGTGGATGTGGGGCGATCGTCTCCTCGACGGCGAGAGTACCGGCTTCGGCGAGTGGGAAGCCAGCATCGATAAGACCCACACCGCGCTCGGCCGAATCCCCAAAGACATCGTCATCTGCGACTGGCACTATGAGCGGGCGCTGCCCACGCTCGAGTACTTCGCTGTCCTGGGCTTTCCGGTGCTGGCCTCTCCGTGGCGGAAGGCCGACGTTGCCTTGAACCAGTTGGACGCCATCCGCCGCGTGCGCTCCCACGCCACCGATGCAGTCGCCAATCGCATGCAGGGCGTCCTGCAGACCACCTG
>Ga0182030_10018063_pt1 | contig 13558 bp, 10 predicted proteins | sample 812S3MmetaG_FD_121299 | JGI IMG/M metagenome (GOLD analysis project Ga0182030, IMG submission 121299) | Permafrost microbial communities from Stordalen Mire, Sweden - 812S3M metaG (Illumina Assembly) | ecosystem: Environmental > Terrestrial > Soil > Wetlands > Permafrost | place: Sweden... | reverse complement strand
GACACCGTTCGAGATCAAGTGCGGCGTTTCGCCGAAGAGCGCATCGCGCCGCGCGCCAACGAAATAGACCGCAGCAACATCTTCCCGCGGGACTTGTGGCGCGAAGCCGGCGATCTGGGATTGCTGGGCATGACCGTCAGTGCCGAGGATGGCGGCGCCGGCCTGGGCTATCTCGCTCACCTCGTGGCCATGGAGGAGATCTCGCGCGCCTCGGCTGCCGTGGGCTTGAGTTACGGCGCACATTCGAATTTATGCGTGAACCAGCTGGCGCTCAACGCCAACCCGGCGCAAAAGCAGCGCTACCTGCCGAAACTCCTCAGCGGCGAACATGTCGGAGCGCTGGCCATGTCCGAGCCGGGCGCGGGCTCGGACGTGGTCTCGATGCAGCTCAAGGCGGTGCGCCATGGCGACCGCTACGTGCTCGACGGCCGCAAAATGTGGATCACCAACGGACCGGAGGCGGATGTGCTGGTGGTGTACGCCAAGACCGCGCCTGAAGCCGGCTCGCGCGGCATCAGCGCCTTCATCATCGAGAAGGATTTCAAAGGATTCACCCCTGCCCAGAAGCTCGACAAGTTAGGGATGCGCGGTTCGAGCACCAGCGAACTGGTGTTCGATGGCTGCGAAGTTCCTGCCCTCAATTTGTTGGGCCGCGAAAATCAGGGCGTCAACGTGTTGATGCGGGGCCTGGATTACGAGCGCGTCGTGCTCTCCGGCGGTCCGCTCGGCATCATGGCCGCGGCGCTCGATGTGGCCGTGCCTTACGTGCGCGAGCGCAAGCAATTCGGCCAGGCCATCGGCACGTTCGAGCTGGTGCAGGGCAAGCTTGCGGACATGTACGCCTCTCTCAACGCCTGCCGCAGCTACGCTTATATGGTGGCCGCGGCCTGCGACCGCGCCGATGCCACGCGCAAGGACGCCGCCGCATGCATTTTGTTCTGCGCCGAGGCGGCCACCCGCGCCGCGCTCGACGCCATACAACTCTTGGGCGGCAATGGCTACATCAACGACTATCCCACCGGAAGATTACTGCGCGACGCGAAACTCTACGAAATCGGCGCCGGCACCTCGGAAATTCGCCGCATGCTGATCGGCCGCGAACTGTTTGGGGAGGGCTCATGACCGCTCTGCCAATGACCGATCTATTCGTACCGTTGGATGATCATCCGGCCTACCGGCAAATTGCCAATCTCATCGAGCAGCGCATCGTCGCAAGATCGCTGCGCACCGGCGACGCGCTGCCCTCCGAGACCGATCTCGCACGCCAGTTCGGGGTCAACCGCTCGACAATTCGTGAAGCCATTCGCGAACTGGAGATCCACGGATTGTTAGGGCGGGAGCGCGGCGAGAAGCGCCTGCGGGTTACACGGCCGGAGCCCCGCCGCGTCAGTTCGGGCGTGAGCCGCGCGCTTGCGCTTCACGATGTTACCTTCATGGAATTGTGGGAAGCCATGATGGCGATTGAACCGGCTGCCGCCCAGTATGCGGCATCACGGCGCACCGCCGCCCAGCTGCAGGGGCTGACTCGTGCGAGCACCCGCTTCAAGCGCGAGATTACCGACACCCCTGCCGCGGTCTGCGCGGTGGTGGATTTTTTCACTGCGGTCGCGGCCGCGAGCGCGAATCAGGTACTGGCGCTGTCGCAGGCGCCCCTGAATCTGCTGCTGATTCCTGCGCTGACCACGATGATCGATCGCGTGCCGCAGGCCAGAGCGCGAATTCAAGCCGCGCAAAGCAAGATCATCGATGCCATCAGGCTCAAGAAAAGCGAGCAAGCCAGAAGCTGGATGGAAAAGCACATCCAAGATTTCAAGCGCGGCTATGAACTGGAAGTCTCCGAGGATGAACCCGTACGGGCGTCATGACGGCCGGTACAAGGCCGCGCGTTCAGTCAGGCTGAGAGCGACGCTTTTAATCGCGGGGAGGTTGGACCATAGGCTGGCCTGCGGCAGGAATTCGATTTGGCGTCCCAACTTCGAACGCTCACGAAGCCGGACAGTAATCCGATGGAAGCCGCCGCGGCTTGTGACTTCGGCGTTGGAAACATTCGACAGCGGAATAGTTTCCTCAATGCGTCCCCTTCGAACCTTGAGGCTATCTTGGCAATCCAACACCTCATCGGCCAGTCGGTGCGTTTGCGTTTTCCAAAAAAAATACACCAGGGCCGCACACAGAAGGCCGATGGCGATGGCGCTCGGCATCGGATTTCGCCACAGGTTTCCATCGACCGCCGACGGCGCCGCCACGAAGGCAATCAATGCGGCTGCGCTCAGCCAAATTCCACGCTTGAACAGCCTGGTGTTTTTGAAGGAGATGGCCTGCATGAGAGGCGCCGCAACTGCCTAGAGAATCTGCTCCCGCCGCGTGTCGGCGCCTGCGGGATCGTGCAGGTTCGTGCTGAACGACACCAACACCATGGCGGAATCACCGGTGTTGCGAAACGCATGAACCACGCCCGGCGGTATGGTCAATCGCAGTATCTCGCCCGCCGGCACGCCGATGTCGCGAATGGTCCCCTCCTCCTTGAGCCGCACCAAGCAGGGTCCCACCACGGTGGTGGTTTCCACGGCGGTGAGGTGCACGTGATTGCCGCGAATTTCGCCGGGTTGAGTGAGCACGACATGCACATTCTTTTGTGCCTGCAGCTCTGCATCCGTCAACGGCTCGAACAACGTGCCGCGCGCATCCCGATGGGTTTTAACCGATTGCAAAGTAGCGGCGCGCAGCGTGGCATTTGTCATCCCGCTGATTATACAGGCGCCGCTTGAGGCGTGCCGTTGCGAAAGACTACGGCCGATTTCGTTTGGCTGCGTGTCCTCGGACGATGAGCAGAACACCGGTAATCAACATGATATCCAACCAATCCGTCGAACCCCCGCCCCCGCCGCCACCGCTGCTGCCTCCGCTACTGCCGCCACCGCTGCTACTGCCGCCGGCCGCAGCGACCGTCAGTGTCGCCGATGCCGGCGTCGCGTTGCCCCCGGCAGGGCCGGTCATGAGGTCATTCGAAGCAACCGAGGCGATGTAAGTCCCCGGCGTGGCGCTTTTCACGCTCAACGAAATATTGCAGCTGCCGTTGGCCGGAATGTTGGCTGCGGCAAGCGTGACGCTGCCGGTGGTATTGGTCAGCGACAATGCGGCACCGCTGCAGGTGCTCGCCGGCGCCTGCGATCCCAGCGTGAGGCCCGCGGGCATCGATAACGTGATGCCTGACTGAGTCAGGACAAAGGCGTTCGCGTTGGTGAAAGACACCACGAGCGTCGAGGCCGCGTTCGGGGCTACGCTAACCGGCGAGAACGCTTCGCTGACCGTCGGCGCGGCGGGCGTCACGGTCATGTCCGCGATGCAGGCCGAAGCGGCGGTGCCGGCGACGGAGGGTGCCGCGCTGGTCGCGCCGCTCGCCCTGAAATTGACGACGGCCGTATCCGTGTTGCCGGCCGAGTCCGTCACCACCAACCAAAGGGTTCCTGTGCCGGTGGACATGACATTCACTGCGGAGCTTGTCGCGCCTGATGCAATGTGAACCGCTCCGGTGCGGGTCCAAGCATAGGATGCAATCGTGGCACCGCAAGCGGCCGCGCTGCCGCCGGCATCGAACGTGGCGCTGCCGGTGGTAAAGCCCGTAGGTATCTTCACGGCGGCAATCGGATTGAGCGCCGCTTTCACGGCGCTCAGGGCGTTGACCATGCCCGCACCGCATGTCACCGTGGTGCAGGCGCATTCAACACTGGACGTCGAACCAGCAACGCATTGCGCCAGCCCCGCAGGCTGTGGGTACGGCGTCGCGCTGGCCTTGATGCGCGTGATGAGCTGCGTCGGCGTGAGGTTCGCGTTTGCGGCGCGCATGAGCGCGGCAATGCCGGAAACAATGGGCGCGGAAAAGCTGGTACCGAGATTGGAATTGGTCTGATCGGTATAAGAGTTGGCCGCGGGAATGGTAAGTCCCTCATTGACCGTGGTATCGATGGAGCGCAGGCATGGGCTGCCCTGTGCGGTATTGACGCAGTTGCCCGCGGGTGCCCCGATGCCGACCTCGGGACCTAGGCTGCTGTAGCCGACCTTGGTGCCGACGTTTCTCAATCCTGCGACCGCCAGCACGCCGGGGCAGTTGGCCGGTATGTCGACGGGACCGCTTTCATTGCCGGCCGATGCAACCACCAGCACGCCCATGTTGGTGAGCGTGCTCACGAGATTCTGATAGTCGGAGGGACAACTGCCTCCGGTTCCGCCGAGACTTAAATTGATAATCTCGGCGGGGTACGGATTGTCAGGCACGCCGTTAATCGGCATGCCGACAGCCCACTCGATGCCGGCGATGATGTCGGAATCCAGACCGCCGCATTTACCCATTGCGCGCACCGGCAGCAGGTAGGGATTCCAGGTCATGCCGGCGATGCCGGTATCGTTATTGGTCAGCGCGCCGAGCACACCCATGACCCGGGTGCCATGCCATGAACTGTTCTCCACGCTGCAATTCTTGCTCGGGAACACCGTTGAATTCGCAAGATCGTTGCTATCGATCCAATCGCCGGGATCCGAGGGGTCAGGATCCCAGCCATCACCGTCGTTGGCCACCAGAAAGGTGCCCAAGGGGTTGCTGTCGCTGGCATCTTCGTCTTGGCCGACGAAATCATAGCCGGGCAGCAAGCGCCCGCCGAATCCGGCTCGGAGCAGGTCGGGGTGGTCAAATCGAATCCCGTTATCGACATCCGCAATCACGGTGCCGGAACTGCCTTTCGTAATATCCCACGCAGAAACTGCGTCGGTGGCCGCGGCGTCGCTGGTCGCGCTGGAGGTGTCGGGCGTCTGCATGTACCACTGCCCGCTGGCCGTGGCTGTCGGAACAAACAAGGGATCATTGGGCATCGCGTGCGGATAGCGGCGTTCATCGACGTCCGCAAATGCCACTGCCGGATCCGCCCGCAATTGGCTCAGCGCTGCATCGACATCCGCTCCGTACAAAGTCTTCTGAAGAAATACCACATGCATGCTCGGGGTAAGCTGGCGTGATCTCGACACAGCGACCCCGGTTCGCAGGCTTAAGGAGTTCACATCCGCCTCGGAAGTCTGCGCCTGGGTAATACTCACCAGTTGGGTCCTGGCGCGCGAGCGAATCACCCTGGTTGCCGAGTTGCCTGAGGTCGCTCGAAAGCCCACGACGAGCCGGCTGGCCTGCGGGCCAATTTCCACAGGATGCGAACGCACCGGATTCCATTCCGCCGCCGCCCCGGCCGTCACGGCCGAACCCAACATAAGGCCCAATACTCCGGCAATAGCGGGCTTCAGGAGCAGAATTCTGATTTTTATCATGGACGGAAGCCTAGCAACTAAAGAGGGCCCGAGATGCGAACCACGACCGTAAACTCAAGCGAAATCATGACAGTTACGGGGGCCTCGGCAATAGTCGGCGGCCGGAGACAATAATTCACGCATGATCTTACACGGCAACCGATACGGTCGCTTAAAGCCGCCTGCGCAGCGCCCTGCCAGCGGGTAGAATATCGGCGGAGACTTAACCGAATTTTGAAGGGGCTTTGCGATGACATATGACAATCGGCAGTTCTACATCGATGGCGCTTGGGTGGATCCGGTCGAAGCGAAAGAATTGAAGGTCATCAACCCGGCAACCGAGGAAGTCGCCGGCGTCATTTCCATGGGAAGCAGCAAGGACGTCGATCGCGCCGTCATGGCCGCGCGCCGCGCGTTCGACAGCTATTCGCGCACTTCCCCCGCCGAGCGACTGGCGCTCATGGAACGCATTCTGGTTGCCTACAAGGCTCACTACGACGAAATCGCGCAGGCCATTTCCACTGAAATGGGCGCGCCCATTACGCTCTCGAAAGGTTCGCAGACGCGAATTGGCGTGGGCCATATCAGCGCCATGATCGATGTCCTGAAAACGTTCAAATTCGAGGAGCTGCGGGGCACGGTTCGATTGGTTCAGGAGCCGGTAGGCGTGTGCGCATTGATCACGCCGTGGAACTGGCCTATGAATCAAGTTGCCGCCAAGGTCATACCGGCACTGGCTGCGGGCTGCACCATGGTGCTGAAGCCTTCGGAGTATTCGCCCTTCAGCGCCATCATCTGGGCCAAGGTCATGCATGAGGCGGGCGTCCCCGCCGGGGTCTTTAATCTCATCAACGGCGACGGCCTGAGCGTCGGCGGTCCGCTGTCCTCGCACCGCGAAGTCGATATGGTCTCCTTTACCGGATCCACACGCGCAGGCACCGAAGTCGCCAAGAACGCGGCGGCGTCCGTGAAGCGTGTCCACCAGGAACTGGGCGGCAAATCGCCTAACATCCTGCTGGACGACGCGGACTTCGAGCGTGCAGTCAAACAGAGCGTGCTGCATGTGTTCCAGAATTCCGGACAATCCTGCAACGCGCCGACGCGCATGCTGGTGCCGGCCGCCAAGATGGCGGAAGTCGAAGCCATCGCCAAGCGTATTGCGGAAGGCGTGATAACGGGCGATCCGGCTTCGGACAAGACGAACTTGGGCCCGGTCGTATCGAAGGTGCAATTCGATCGCGTCGAAGGCTACATCGCCAAGGGCATCGCCGAAGGCGCCAAAGTCGTCATCGGCGGCTCTGGAAGGCCCGATGGGCTCACCAAAGGCTACTTCGTCAAGCCGACCATATTTTCAAATGTGCGCAATGACATGACGATCGCACGCGAGGAAATCTTCGGGCCGGTGCTGTGCATTCTTCCTTACGACAGCGAGGAGCAGGCGGTGCAGATCGCGAACGATACGCCGTATGGTCTCGCCGCCTATGTCTGGTCTCAGGACAATCTGCGCGCGCGGCGAGTGGGCGCTCGGATTCGCGCCGGCCAGGTTACCTTGAACGGCGCCTCCGGCAATATGAATACGCCGTTCGGCGGCTTCAAAATGTCCGGCAATGGGCGCGAGTATGGTGAGTTCGGATTGCGCGACTTCTTGGAGGTCAAGGCTGTGATCGGAGTCGACGCCGCTTGAGGCCCGTGGGCCGCGGTGACTGATCCCGTTCTTCGGCTTGAGAGCTTAAGCAAGCGCTTTTCGAAAGATCGGCCCGCGATCTTCGAGGGCATCGATCTCGAACTTCGCCAGGGCGAATACCTTGCCATCATGGGCGAGTCCGGCGTCGGCAAGTCGACGCTGCTCAATTTATTGGCGGGACTCGACACGCCCGATAGCGGCCGCGTGGTTCTGGAAGGTGTCGATCTTGCCACGCTGGACGATGACGCCAGGACGCTGTTGCGGCGCCGCGCCGTGGGCTTCGTGTTTCAAGCCTTTCATGTGCTGCCCTATCTGTCGGTCGAACAGAATGTGGCGCTTCCCTTGGATCTGCTCGGAGTCGCTGAACCCGAGCGCGGCCGACGCACACGGGAAATGCTGAGCGCGGTGGGAATCGGGGCATTGGCTCAACGTCATACCAAGGAACTCTCGGGCGGCGAAGTACAGCGTGTCGCCATCGCGCGCGCGCTGGTGCATCGGCCCCGCCTCGTCCTGGCGGACGAGCCGACGGGCAACCTCGACACGCGCAGCGCCGCGCAAACGCTCGCACTGCTGCGTGCGCAGGTCAAAGCCAATGCCGGTGCAGGCATCCTCATCACTCACTCGAGGACGGCGGCGGAAACGGCCGATCGCATCGTGGTGCTCGATGCGCATGGACTTCGTCCGCTGGAACTCACGTGAGCAACGCCGGCTCATTGAGGATTTGGCGGCTACTGCTGTTGGCGCAGATCCGGGAACAACCGGGGCGATTTCTGATCACCGTGTTGGCGCTCGCACTGGGGGTAGCGCTAGGGTCTTCGGTGTACCTGGTCAATACGTCTGCTCTGAATGAATTTGGTTTGGCCACCAAGCGATTGGTGGGCGAAGCCGACATCGTGGTCCGCGGTCCGCGCGAAGGCTTTCCGGAACAGGTGTTTGCCGACCTGGCTCGCAATGCTTCGGTGAGCGCACTCAGTCCGGTGTTGGAACTCGACGTCGCGCTTTCCGGCCGCAGCGAGACACTCAAAGTACTGGGGCTGGATCCGTTTCGCGCTGCTGCTCTGCAGCCGGCCATCATCGGCGACATCGGTGAAGGCGTGTTCCAGCTATTTGATCCCGACACGATTTACTTGAGCAGCGCCGCGGCGCAACAGCTGAAGCTGCGGCGCGGCGACCTGCTGCAGGTCACGGTTGGAAGTTCGGCCAAAGCCCTTCGCGTGCTCGGCATCCTGGCGCAAGGCACGTATCCGCAGCCCTTGGGGCTCATGGACATCGCCTCGGCGCAGTGGACTTTCAACGCCCTCGGCCGGCTAAATCGCATCGATGTGCGCCTAGCGCCCGGCACCGATGTGGATTCTTTTCGCCGAGATCTCGGCGCAGCCCTTCCCGGCGGCGTTCTGGCCATCGCGCCGCAGGTCGAGCGCGACCGGGCCGTCACGGTGACGAAGGCATATCGGGTGAATCTCAACATGCTGGCGCTGGTGGCATTGTTCACCGGTGCCTTCCTGGTATTTTCCACTCAGTCGCTCTCGGTGCTGCGCCGGCGCCGATCACTTGCGCTGTTGCGCGCGCTCGGCGTGACGCAGGGGCAGCTGCGCAACGCCCTGCTCGGCGAGGGCATCGTCCTAGGCATCGTCGGTTCGATGCTCGGCGTGGTGCTCGGCGTGTTCATCGCGGCGCTAATTCTACGATTCCTCACGGCAGATCTCGGCAATGGCCAATTGCGCGCGGTCGGTGCGTCGCTTCGTGCGGCTCCGCTGCAACTGCTGGCATTCTTTGCGATCGGCATTGTCGTGGCCGGTATCGGCGCATGGATACCGGCACGCAACGCTGCCCGCCAATCGCCGGCACGCTCGCTCAAGGGCGGCGACGGCGACTACAAAGTGGTTGCGAGATCCAGCTGGCGCTTCGGGGTCGCGCTGCTGATTTTGGGGTCCGCCCTCGCTTGGCTGCCGCCCATCGGCGGATTGCCCCTGTTTGGCTATGCCGCGATCGCCGCACTGCTGTTCGGCGCGGTATTGTTGGTGCCCGCAGCCACCATGACGGGCTTGAGTGTGGCGCCGCGGACCCATCGCATCGTCTTGGACACCGCCGTGTCCCAGCTGCGAGAAAACGTCGGTTTGTCGGCCTTAAGTCTCGCATCCATCATCGTGAGCTTCAGCTTGATGGTGGCGATGGCGATCATGATCTACTCCTTCCGTGTTTCATTCGATCATTGGCTGGGCAAACTTTTGCCGGCGGATATACAGCTGCGCGAACCCTTTGGCAATGACACCGCGTTTTGGTCCAAAGATGATCAGGCGAAGCTCGGCGCGGTACCCGGCGTGGCTCGCGTGGAGTTTCGGCGAACTCGACAAGTGTTTCTGGATCCCGCGCGTGCGCCGGCCACCTTGATCGCCCGCGGTGCCAATGACGGCGACACCGCCGCGGAGTTGCCGCTGATACGCAGCACCCCCATTGAGCCTGTCGAGAAAACACCGGCAGCGTGGATTTCAGAGGCGCTGCAGGATCTCTACGGCTATAAAGTAGGTGATACACTCGAGATTCCGCTGGTGGGCCGGACGCAGAAATTTAACATCGCCGGCGTTTGGCGCGACTATGCTCGCCTGTCCGGATCGATCGTCATCTCGAGGCACGCTTATACGGCCATCACCGGCGACGAAAGCGCCAATGAGGGCTCGATGTGGCTGAATACCGGCGCCGATGCGGGCGCGGTCGAAAAGACGCTGCGCTCGGCGGTGGGCAACGGCGATGCACTGGAGATTATCAGCAGCACCGCCCTGCACGAGCGCTCGCTGCAGATCTTCGATCGCGCTTTTGCCATTACTTATGCACTCGAAGTGATCGCAGTCATCATCGGACTGACCGGCGTGAGTTTTGCGGCGAGTTCAACCGCCCTCGCCCGCCGCGCGGAGTTCGGCATGCTGCGACACATTGGCATGCTGCGCAAACAAATCATCGGCATGTTGGCGGATGAGGGAATTCTCACCGCCGCCTTCGGCGTGGTCTACGGCCTCGGCCTCGGCATGGCATTGAGCCTGGTATTGGTCTACGTCATCAATCGGCAGTCTTTCAACTGGAGCATCGATTTGGCCGTACCGGTATGGCAGTTGGCGCTGCTCAGCATCGCACTTGTCGGCGCCGCGGCCATCACGGCCATTTGGAGCGGCCGCGCCGCGCTCAGTCAAGACGCGGTGCGCGCCGTGCGTGAGGACTGGTGAGAGCGCTGCGGATCCTGGTGGCGGCCTGCTGGATGGCGAGTTGCTGCTTGGCGAGTTGCTTGCTCTGCTCCGCGGTTGACGCGGCGGCGAGTGCCTATGCGCCGGTGACGGCCGGCCACGCATTGGTTTTTCCGCAGGACTATGGCAGCCATCCGCAATTTCGCACCGAGTGGTGGTATGTCACGGGTTGGCTGAGCACGCAGCAAGGCGAACTCTTAGGCTTTCAAATTACATTTTTCCGCACCAAGCCCGATGTCGACGAGAAGAATCCGAGCGCTTTCGCGCCGCGGCAACTCATGATCGCGCATTGCGCCATCAGCGATCCAAAGCGCGGCAGGCTGTGGCAGGACCAGCGCATTCGGCGTGCGGGCTTGGGCCTCGCGGATGCCGCCGAAGGGGATACCGATGTGTGGATCGAACGCTGGTCCTTGAAGCGCGACGGGGGGCGCTACGTCGCCAAGATCGATGCAGAGGAGTTTTCCTTCGACCTGGCGCTTTCCGAAACTGAAGGCCCGCTCATCAATGGAGACGGCGGTGTTAGCCGCAAAGGACCGGCGCAGCAAGCGGCGAGCTACTACTACAGCTTGCCGCACATGCAGGTGGCGGGAGCGATCTCTCGCAATGGCACCTCAGCTCGGGTGAGCGGCGAGGCGTGGTTCGATCACGAGTGGTCGAGCGAATATCTGGACGCGCAGGCGACAGGGTGGGACTGGATTGGCATCAATTTAAATGACGGCGGCGCGTTGATGGCATTTCAAATTCGCGGCGGCCAAGCCGAGAAGCGCTGGGCCGGCGGGACCTACCGAAGCGCCGACGGCAAGATGCGGATTCTTCAGCCGGCGGAGGTGGATTTTCACCCGGGCCGCCGTTGGGTTTCGCCGCGCACGGGCGTCAATTATCCGATTGAGTGGCACGTACGCGCGGGTTCGCGCGAATTTGATCTCAAGCCGCTGCTGGATGATCAAGAAAACGACACGCGCTTGTCGACCGGCGCGATCTACTGGGAGGGCGCGGTCGAAGCCTACGAGCGGTCCGCGCTCGCCGGCCGCGGCTATCTGGAACTGACGGGCTACGGAGAGCGATTGCGGCTGCGATGAGGTGCTTCATTCATGAAGCACGCGATGCACCTGCTGAATGCAGCCGGATCCTTCGCCCACGGCGGCCGCCACGCGCTTCACACTGCCGCAGCGCACGTCGCCGACCGCAAACACGCCGGGAATGTTGGTCTCGAAGAATTCCGGCTGACGCGCGCTCGTCCATTTTTCTTGGGGCAAGTCTTCGCCGCGCAGATCCGGACCCGTTCGAACGAATCCTTTGTCATTGAGCGCGATGCAGGGATTCAGCCATTGCGTGCAAGGCAGCGCGCCGGTCATCAAAAAAACGTGGCTTATATCATGCGTCTCGGACACGTTGTCGGGACCGGTTTTCCACGTCACCTGCGCGAGCTGATCCTGCCCCTCGAACGCGGTGATCTCGGTCTGTACCCGCAGCGTAATGTTCGGTATCTCCTGAATGCGGCGTATCAGGTATTGCGACATGCTGTCGGCCAAGCCGTTAGCTCGGACCAGCAGGTTGACATGCTTGCACGTGCCGGCGAGGAATATCGCCGCTTGCCCGGCAGAGTTGCCGCCGCCGACGACGATCACCTCCGAGGATCCGCAGCGCCGCGCCTCGGTCGTCGTGGCAGCGTAGTACACGCCGACGCCGAGAAAGCGCGACGCGTTTTCGATGGCGAGCTGGCGATAGTCGGCGCCCGTTGCGATGACAATGGTGCGCGCGTGCACCGCATGGCCATTTGCAAACTCGATTGCGTAGGGGCGCCTATCGCAGTTCAAGTTCAGCGCCGAGTACGCCGTTCTGATTTCGGCGCCGAATTTCTGCGCCTGAATCAGCGCACGCGCGGCAAGTGCTAAACCGGAGATGCCGGTCGGAAAGCCCAGGTAATTCTCGATCTTTGAACTCGATCCGGCCTGGCCGCCCGGCGTTCCGGTCTCCAGCACCAGCACGTCCAGCCCTTCAGACGCGCCATACACGCCGGCCGCCAATCCCGCCGGTCCCGCTCCCACCACGATGACATCCCGAACTCGGTCATCATCGATGGTCTGATTCATCCCTAGGCATGAGGCAACCTCCTCGTTGCTGGGATTTTTCAAGACAACCGAACTCCGGCATACCACGACCGGAATGTCCTCGACCTTGACGTGGAACCTCTCCAGCAAATCGCGCACGGACGGATCGGTGTCGACATCGAGATTGACGAAGGGATAGGTGTTGCGAGTCAGGAACTGCTGCAGCCGAAGCGTGCCCGAAGAGCGGCTGGACCCGAGCAATATTACGTCGCTGCTCTGAGTGCTGATGAGCCGCACGCGCCGCAAGATGTAGGCACGCATGAACAGTTCGCTCAGCTCCGAGTCGGTCTGAACGATGGTGCGCAGGTGCGCCTCGTCGATCGCCAATGCCTCGCCGTCTTCGCCCGCCCGTATGCGTATGGAAGTGCCGATGCCGCGCAAAGTTCCCACATCTCCGGAGAATTTACCCGCCGTGTGCACGACCACCGGCACTTCGCCGTTCAAGCCGGGCTGCACGATCTCGATGCTTCCCGATAAAACCACATACATGGGAACGCGGTCGCCGGGCTCCGCCAGCACTTCACCCTTGCGCAGCGCGAGTTTGCGGCCGTGCAAACTCAGCCGAGCTATTTGCGCAGGATTGAGCCGCGGATACATCTGCGCTTCGCGCCCCTCGTAGGGTGATTTAACGACGGACTCCGCGAGGTTAACTTCTGTGTTCATGGCCTAAGTACAGCACTTCTGTACGAATCCCGCAAAATCATCTGTGGGAAATGAAAAGTGAGGTCCGTGCCTTATGCGGAATCAGAATTCGCGCCTTTAGGGCCGTGGCTGTCGGATTTTCGGCCCACGATAGGCTCGGGATGGCAAATTTGCTTTGCAAAAGAGCCACGCAGCCGCATCACAAGTAAGATCTATTTCATGAAAGATGAATCACTTGCGATGAGCGAGAAAACGTTCAACCGCCCGGCCAATGCCGATGCGGAGATTGAACTTTTGGCGCGCGAAATGCATATGCCGCGCGAACTCGTCGAAACACTTTATACCAGCGAACGCGCGAAACTCGAGAGGACCGCGCGAATTAAGACCTATATACCCGTGCTGATCCATAGCAACGTCAAAGCCCTATTGCAGGAACAACACCGGGCTTAGCTGGGGTATGGGATCCGCGACATGACGACGACCCCAACGCCCTATCCGATCGGCACGCCCGGACTTCCCTGGGGAGAAGCGGAAGTGGCTACCTGGCTGTCGCGGCAGACCGTCAAGCGCAGTTACGAAGCGGACGTCCTGCGCGT
>Ga0182030_10018061_pt1 | contig 13560 bp, 9 predicted proteins | sample 812S3MmetaG_FD_121299 | JGI IMG/M metagenome (GOLD analysis project Ga0182030, IMG submission 121299) | Permafrost microbial communities from Stordalen Mire, Sweden - 812S3M metaG (Illumina Assembly) | ecosystem: Environmental > Terrestrial > Soil > Wetlands > Permafrost | place: Sweden... | reverse complement strand
GAACTCAATCCCCGCGCGCTCGTAGATCTCTTTGCCTTTGGCATCTACTTCCTTCTCCAGACGCGATGACATCGCGGCCAGGGCAGCTCGGTCTATTTTCACGCCTGCCTGCTCCATGCGCGCTAGAACCGGGACCAGCGGCAAATCAACTTCTTCGTACAACTTCAGTAATCCGCCGTCTTCAATATCTTTGCGCAGAGCCGCGGCCACGCGACCTGTGATATCCGCCGACTCCGCCAGTGTTCCGGACAGCTTCAGGTTGAAACGGCGCAGCGCCACATCGGCCAACGTATGGGATGAATAAGTTGGATCGAGCAAATAGGAATACAGCATGGACTCATGGCGAACTCCACCCAGGGCGATGCCCCGTGAGTCCAGCGCATGGATGGCAGCTTTGTAATCGTGGATGCTCTTGGGCAGGGCCGCATCGGCAAGTGCACCCGCCAGCCGCCGTCCGGCATCGGGGACATCACCGGCGACCATTACTGCAATTCCGGACGCCGCAGAAATTGCGATGTTAGGGGGCCAGCTTTCGGCGGGAGGTTCCGCCGTCAGCGGAAGCATGTTGGCCTGCGGGTCGTCTTCCTTTTCCGAGTCCTGCTCTTCCCCAGACGTTTCTGTTTCGACGGCCACCGCCAGTGACCCACTTACGGCCCTGAGCACGGCCTCAACGTCTTCCGCCGATTTCGCTTCGGTGTAATGAGCATCGCCCACCTCCACCACCGGCAGCAGTTCCTTCAGCAGAGATGTGAACTCCAACTCGGTGAAAAGTGCGCGTAGGGTCTCGACGTCAGGCGCTCCGACTTTCATGGCGTTTACATCGAGTTCAACCGGCACGTTGCAATCTATGGTCGCCAGTTGCTTGCTCAACAGGACAGCTTCTCGATTATTCTGCAGGGACTCCCGATAGGTCTTTTTCTCGACCTCTGCCGCACGTGCCAACGTTTCCTCAACCGATCCGAAACGCTTGATGAGTTCGACGGAACCCTTATCCCCGATGCCGGGCGCGCCGGGAATATTGTCAATGCTGTCGCCGCGCAGGGCCATCACGTCCACGACGCGTTCAGGCGGCACACCGAGAATTTCTTCGACCTTGGCGGCATCGCAAATCAAATTGTCCTTGGGCGGATTGAGGACGTGCACCCGCTCGTTGACCAGTTGCAGCATGTCTTTGTCGCTGGAAACCACATAGACCGAGTACGACCGCTCGGCCGCCTGGCGCGCTAGAGTACCAATCACGTCGTCCGCCTCATAACCCGCAAGTTCGAGGATAGGAATTCGATACGCTTCGAGCGCGCGCCGGATAGAGGGCAGTTGCAGCACTAATTCTCCCGGCATCTCCGCGCGATTGGCTTTATAGCCGTGATATTCCACCTCCTGAAAAGTCTGCGTCTTCAGATCGAAACGGCGCACCGTGGTGAGAGCCTCTGCCTGCTGATCGCGGAAGGTGGGTGCGGCTACGTCAAACACGGCAGCCAAGTATTCTGGCGAAAAGTCGTCGCGCAACTTGCGCAGCATGTTGACGAAGACGTAGGTGGCCGCCGTGGGCAACCCCGTCTTGGTGGACATGCCCCGTTGCCGCGCCATGGCATGGTAGGCGCGGAAGATGAAGGACATGGCATCAATCAGGAAGATGCGGTTTCTGACGGTGGGGGGAAGGGGTGGCTTGGGCGCAGGGGATGGTTGTCGCACAGTCGGAACTGGGCCTTCCGCCGTGACAATCGAGGATTTTTTCTTGGGAGACAATGCGGCTAGTTTAGCAGCAGCCTTTGGACTGCGTTGAGACTACTTGCTCAGCAGCAGTGCCTCAGTTTCGGCAAACTCGTCAATTTCTAGAGCGGTTTGCCATTGCCACCTCTGCGACTTCTGCCGAAGTTCTCGGCGATCTCCGCGGTTTAAGACCTTGTTTCTGCCGGAGTCGAACCCAACCCTTACACCGCTGAGAGCGCTGAGAATAGTCGCAGAGGACGCCGAGAAACGCGAAAGGGAGAAAACCAAGTTTACCCTACTCGACCAACATGCAATCTCCGTAGGAATAAAACCGGTATTTCTCTTCGACCGCATGCCTGTAGGCGGCAAGGGTGTGCTCCTTCCCCGCGAATGCACAAACCAGCATTAGCAAAGTGGATTGCGGCAGGTGAAAGTTGGTCAGCAATGCGCCAACCACGCGAAACTCGTATCCCGGATAGATAAAGATGTCGGCATCTCCGCTTCCGGCCGTTACCCTTCCATCTTTTGATTGTTGCGCCACGTATTCGAGCGTACGCACCGTGGTTGTCCCGACTGCGACAATGCGGCGCCGCGATTCCAAGGCACGATTGATGGCCCCCGCGGCCTCATCGGAAATGGAATAGGTCTCGCAATGCAGCTTATGATCCTCCACCCGTTCCACGCGAACCGGCTGAAATGTTCCCAGCCCCACGTGCAGTGTGATCTCCGCTGTCTCGATGCCCCGCTCCTTCATGCGAGTCAAGACTTCCGGCGTGAAGTGCAGGCCCGCGGTAGGAGCAGCAACAGAGCCGCGCTCGCGTGCGTAAATGGTTTGATAGCGCTCACGGTCGTCGGAAATATCTTCCCGGCTGATGTACGGAGGCAGCGGCACGTGGCCGAGATGCTCGACAAGGCCAAAGAAGTCGGCGACTGGCGCAAAGCGAATGCGGCGCTCGCCAAAGCTGCCTCGGCCGATCACCTCAGCTTGCAGGTCATTCGCCTCGCCGAAAGACAGTCGTTCTCCGATTCCAATCTTCCGCCCTGGACGGACCAGACATTCCCACTCGTTCGGCTGGTGAGAAATTTGGCGGACAAGCAACACCTCGACCCGGCCGCGAAGAAACTCCTTTGCAGCTGGATTATGCGGGCTCAGCGCCTGAGCCTTTTCCCCGCTTCTCCTACCGTAAAGGCGCGCAGGAAAAACGCGGGTGTTATTGAACACGACCAGATCATCAGGCCGCAAAAGGTCGGGAAATTCGCGAAACCAGCGGTCACGCAGTTCGCCCGATTTTCGATCCAGATGCAGCAGTCGCGAGGCCGACCGGTCAGTCAGAGGCTCTTGCGCGATGAGTTCGGGAGGAAGCTGATAATTGAAGTCGGAGACCAGCAACTTATTGACCCTGCCAATGCATTCCGCATGTGCGCACAACACCGCATGCCACGACGCGGAGGAATTTCGTCACCTAGATCAAATCCCACCCATCAAGCTCGGCAAAGAGAAGAGGGCGATCCACAGCCATCAATGATAAACGTCCTCTGCTCGGTCCCGCCCCGAAGGATTGAAATTCGTTTTAGCCCTCATTCACTATGCCGGGCAAATTCTCCGTGAGTACAATTGCTGCCGTCGGCAGTTAACGTTTGTCGCCATGCAAGAGTCCTTCGGCCCGGTAACGCCTTTCGCTTACCATAGCGGACATGGAAAAGAAAACCTCCAGCATCGGTGAACATCTGCGCCGCACGACGGTCTCATATATCTCCGTGTCGGTTCCAATGGACAGAAACGTTATGAAGCGAGAGCCGGAGGACGCGCCCAGATTCAGATCCGCCTTAGTCCGGGCCTATGGTGTGTTTTCACTTTTGGCTGCGATCGCGATGGCCGCTTGGGGCGAGGCCACTCCACCGCAATCCAACGTTGTGGTCTCGTCGCAAAGCATATGGTCGCTCGTTGGAATCAACGGAGAGGTGCGGGAAATTTGGGGAGGTCCGGAAGATACCAATGGAGCCCCCGCAGGAGAACCAAAGGATGTACTGAAGACCTCGGGCTACGGACAGATTCGTTCTGACGGACGTTGGACGGATCTTCGCGATCTTTCATACTCTCACGCGGGATCGCGCCCAGGACGGCTTGTGCTGGCGAGTCGAGATGGCAAAGTACACATCTTCTTCACCACCCGGCGATCTTCAGCCGAGAGCCCGGTGTTCATTCGATATGTATTCTCTTCTCCGGTGGATTTTCGCTTCCGGCTTGAGTTGACAGCGAATCCAGAAGCGACCCGGTCAGAAGCTCCGGCCAGTTCTGGATCCAGTTCGCTCCAGATCCACAAGTCACTGCAATTAAACCTGGCGACGAATCCGCCGGGCGAGGAAATTCTGGAGAATGAATCCCGCTCCCTCGTTCGGGAAGTGAAACAAGCAACCGAAATTATTGTGTGCTTGTATCTCGAGGATGGTGTGTTTTCCTCCAGCCGTGATGAAACCGCCGTCCAGTCGTGGATTCGCCGGGGTGGCGGGACGGAAGACAGCGATGCGGAACGAATGCAGCATCGTCTCACCATCAATACCGGGCTTGCGGATTTTGATCGGCTGCTGGAGTACTCCGTGGATGCGGTCGAGTCCGCCCGGTTTCGATCCGGTGCGTTAATTGCCGGTCGTGATGGCTGGTACAAAAACACCTGGATACGGGACGGCACCTATTCCACCATTGGCACAGATTTATTCGGCCTGCACGCTCAAGGGGACGCGTTCTATCGCTATTGGATAGGAAATGGAGGCTACTCTTGGGGCGGGGAGAATGAAGCTCAGCAGCCGGCCATCGCGATTTTGGGAATTTGGTTTCATTCGCGTCTGATTGAAGACGACGAGGCCTTTTTGAATGCCTCCTTCGCTTATGTAACCCGGTTCGCCGACTACTACACCCAGCGCACCCTGCGGGAAGGCATGATTAATACGGCCGAGGAATGGATCTGCCAAGTCCCCACAAAGACGGCATGGCCTAACGCAGAGATCTATGCCGGGTTACGGGCAGCCGCAAAAATCGCAACTCGCTTGGGACATTCAACCGAAAGTACGCAGTGGAATGCGGCGGCTCAAACCCTGCAAGCGGCCATTCTGGCGACTGCCTATGATGAATCGCGGCAGAGGTTCATTCCTTTGGCAGGCCCAGCGGGCGGTTTCTATCGGGATCAGCAGGATCCTGCCAATACCGAAACCAGTGGACCCATGCGGGACGAGCGCGTCGATTCCGGGATGTTAATGCTGGCACGGCTCGAAGTCTTGGGACGTGGGCTCGGAGCGGTTGCGGTGGACGACCCACGCTTTGCCGCCACCCAGGCTTGGATTCACAAGGTGCTGGAGCAGAGTGACCATTCGATTTCCCGCTTCGAGGGCAATCCGGCTTCGTCGCATTATCCGCAAGGCGAGTGGCCGGTATGGCCCCTTACCTCAAGCGTGGCGTCGGATGTGGAATTGTTGCGCGGCAGAACCGACCGCGCCTGGCGATACCTTCTTTCCGGATTGGTACGCAAACGCGGGTATGACGCTGACGCTACCGTGTACGCGCTTCCAGAACAATGGCGCTTCAATGGTGACGCAGTGAGTACTCGCCAGCTAACCTGGTCCCATGGCGAGTTTCTGGCCAGCAGCGTTCTCTTGCTTACGGGTCTGCAAGTTGATGTCGCGAACGCTGATCTAGCGCTGGCGCCTTCTCTTCCGCCAGGGGCGGTCACGGCGACAATCAAGAATTTCTATTTTCGAGGCTGGAGTCTCGACATGAAGTTGGATCGCGGAAAGAATAGCGTACACGCGACAGTCGAAGGTCGTCGCAGTTCCGGGTCTAAGGCATCCGGACCGATGACAAAAGATTCACTGCTTGTTTCCGTTCCTGGACGGGTGATAGAGCTGCAGCCCAACAAACCAGTCAGATTTGAAGTACGGTACCCTGAAACCGAAGGGGGGCGGGCAGAGAATGCCTGGGCTCGCGCTCAGGTGGTGACCCATATCTTGCTCAATCAAGATCTCTCACCGGAACTGCAGCACGCAAGCCGGGAAGAGTTGGAGAATCGCATTCGGACGGCAGAGGATCAGTTTGATCGTGCGAAGTGAAGCATCTGAGGTCGACGCGAACCGGTCGCTGCTGCTCGAGAAGGAATCGGAGTAACTGTCGAAACCTGTTGGTTGCAACAGTATTTCCTTCCGGGAAGGTGCGCGTGGAGCGATTTCATGCCGCGCGATGGCCAGGGCAACGTTATTTGCGACTCGCGGACGGGGAGATCTCCGGAAGTAGGTACGGCACTGTGGTCGGAGCCTTATCCTCTGCACTCGGTGGAAAACGTTGGTAGCACCCCGTTGCGTGTGATCGCAGTGGAGCTCAAGTCAACCCGACACTGACGCAAGCAAGCATCAGCCTAAAGTGTATGCATGTAGGCCAGCAGATCCTGGACCTGTTGCTCGCTTAGGGCTTGTCCAAAAGCCGGCATCATGGTGCGGCCCGCGCGGATGATCTCCCCGACGCGGTCATCGTTGGCCGGAAGGCCGCTCTTGCGGAGATACTGCTTTTGGAAAACGCCCTGCAAACTATCTGCTTTCTTTGAGCGCGAGGAGTACGCCTCGTGGCAGCGCTCGCAGTCCTGATCGTAGACGCGCCGGCCAGCCGCCTGCTGCGGATCGAGTCCGAGTTCCGCGTCGCTTTTGCGGCGTTCGGCATCGCAGGCCGCCAGCGAGAAAACGACCACTCCGATAGCCCAAAGCCGCAAGGCCGCCCCGAAAAAGAACCCACGCCGCAAGTTTTTCATCGCACCCCCAACAACGCTCGCGCTTCACACGTACAATCATAAGACATTGTGATGCCGGTCCGAGCCAAACAAATCCAAGTGAAGCGAGTTTACGCGAAGTCCGTACCCGGGGATGGAACCCGCGTCCTGGTGGACCGCCTATGGCCGCGCGGCGTGAGCAAAGAGCGCGCCGCCGTGGATGCCTGGCTCCGTGATCTGGCGCCCTCGAATGACTTGCGGCATTGGTTCCATGCTTATCCGCACGCCTGGATGCTCTTCCGCAAACGCTACCTCAAAGAACTGGGTGAGCCCGAGGCGGCAGATGCGCTCAATGAGCTTTACCGGCTGGCCAATCAACCGCAAAAACTCACACTGCTATTTGCCTCCAAAAATGAAGAGCACAACAATGCAGTGGTTCTGAAAGATCTCTTGCAGGATATGCGAAAGCCTCCCACGGGCACCGGCCGGGGCGCGCTGCGAGGGGTACGCCTCCGCGAGGCCAAGCGGATGCCGCGATAGAAGTTCGAGCGCTCGCCGACGCATCAGGATTGCCCTAGACACGGAAAATTACACCTCTGGTTGTTTCTTGACACGAAGAACTTTACAATACAAAGTATAGCCATGATTTCTGCTGAAGAGCCCTTTTGGCATCCGACGCGGAAGCGCTGGATTCCTCCTGAAATGACCACGCCGCCGGCGCTTGGAGCCGACGCGGCCGATTTTTCCATCGAACCTCGCTACGCCCTGCTCATCAATCCCTTTTATCCGAAAGATCCCAATGCCAGCTTTGGCAAGCACGTGCTGACCCCGAGCCTCGCTCTGACCAGTTTTGCCGCAACCACTCCGACCCATTGGCGAGTGGAGTATTGGGACGAAAACTTGTTGCACGGGCGGCCGCCTTTTCAACCTATGCCGCAACTGGTGGGCATTACCGTGCACTTGACCTTTGCCCGGCGCGCCTATGCGCTCGCTGACTGGTACCGCCAGCACGGAGCCAAGGTTGTCCTCGGAGGCCTTCACGTCCTGTCCTGTCCGGATGAGTGCGCGCCTCACGCCGATGCGCTCGCCGTGGGGGATGGAGTGCAACTATGGCCGCGGATTGTGAGCGATGTTGAGACTGGAATCCTTCAGCCCCGCTACATTGCGACCTATGAGAATAACTACTCTGACGATCCGGCGCCGCGCCGTTCCCTTCTCCCGCGCAACAGCTTCTTGACCACTACCAGCCTCATCGCCACGCGCGGCTGTCACAACCGCTGCGGTTTTTGTTATCTCGCAACCGACAGGTTGCGGATGCCGTATCGAATGCGCCATCCCAGCCAAGTCGCTGCGGAGTTCCTGAACGACCAGCAACCCTATGCTGTGTTCGTTGACAACAATCTCGGTGCGCGCCGCGACTATCTGCATTCGTTGTGCCGCACATTACGGCCCCTCGAGAAAATATGGAGCGCCGCGCTTTCGCTCGACGTGACAGATGATCCCACCCTGATTCGCGAGATGGCATTAGCAGGGTGCACCGGGGTTTTTATCGGGTTCGAATCGCTCAGCGACGAAAACCTGGCGGATGCATGCAAGAAAACTCCAAGAACCTCGGATTATGCGCGCCGCATTCGTATGCTGCACGACCACGGCATCCAGATAAACGGCTCATTCGTGCTGGGCTTCGACTACGATCGGAAAGATGTATTTGCCCACACTGCCTACTGGATTGAGGAGAACCGGCTGGAGTGCGCCACTTTCCACATTCTCACGCCGTATCCGGCAACGCCCCTTTTCCAGCAAATGGAGACGCAAGGACGATTGCTGCACCGCGACTGGTCTCTCTACGATACCGGGCACGCAGTCTTCCGCCCCAAACACATGTCGCCGGAGGAACTGGAACAGGGCTACGCGTGGATGTACCAACGGCTATTCTCCCTCCCATCCATTTGGCGGCGACGTCCCCGGGAGTGGCAAGCCGTGCCACCTTACTTAGCGATGTCCTATCTCTACAAGCGCTCGAATCGCTTTTGGCATCAACTGATCAAGCGCGACTTGGTGCGTCCGGTGTGGCGGCCGCTGGTGGAGATGACGCGCTGGCGCCACGTACGCTACCGGCGGCGTCTTGCGCAATGTGACAAACCTGCCAGAACTGCTGGACAAGTCGTGTCAGCGGGAGCCTAAGGAGTGTTTGGGACTCAATAAATCAGACGCGTCCCGAGCAGTTCCTCTGCCTACTTTTTCTTTTTGGGCTGGCCGTCCTCGACGATGGCGGCAACGATGTCATCAATGGCGTCGGTTACGCGCTTGCCGGGAAGATTGAAGTTGTTGGAGAGAATGGCAAACGCCACGGGCTCGCCGCTATCGGTCGTGGCGTAGCCTGAGAGAGTCTTCACCCCGCCCAGCGATCCGGTTTTCGCCTGCACGCTTCCCTGAACCCGCACATCGCTGAAGCGTCCGGCCAGGGAACCATCGACGCCTGCGACCGGCAGGGTATCACGGAAGCTCGCGCCCCAGGGCTGGCTCGTGCAATAGCGTAGTAACTGCACCACCGCGTCGGGGGTCACCAGATTCTGCCGTGAGAGTCCCGAGCCGTCGTAAAAAATGTACTGATCGCTGGGAAGACCCGCCCGGTTGAGGAAGCCGCGGACGACTTCCAGTCCGCCCTCGACGGTGCCGGCAGTTCCTTTCTCCCGGCCCAACAGCCGCAGCAGGATTTCCGCATGCAAATTCTGGCTGACTTTGTTGATTACTTGCACGTCTTCGATCAGCGGTTTCGATTCGTGACTGGCCAGCACGAGTGGTTGATTCTGGAGGGCCCGGGATGGCTCGTCGCCGCCGCGCGCCGGCGCGAGGGCGGTCACGGTGAACGTGGAAAGACTGGCAAGATCGGTGTGACGTGTGCGTTGCCCGCCGTATACCACGATGCCGCGCTTCTGCAGCAACTGACGGAAAAGCGCCGCCGCGAATTCGGCCGGATCCTCAATGGCCAGAGCTTCGTTCGCGCCCGCGTCGTCCAACGGCATGTTGCCCCAAAGGGTCAACACGGTCGAGCCGGGTTCGCGATTGATGAAGATCCGTTTGCCGGTACCGGGCGGCGTGGTGATAAGCCGGTTATCAATGTGGTAGTAATCCGCGAAGGGCGTGATGTTCACGAAGGCGTGTTCCCCCGCGCGGTCAGCCGGCAGAATACTCACGAAGACCACGTTGTCGTTAATGGTGAGCGCCGAAACCGGGGCGCCGTCGGCCCAAACCAGATCATCCTGGCTCCAGCCTTCTCCGTAGCGCTCGAAGGCGAAGTAGGAGTCGTCCGCCACGACGTCTCCGTCCACATACTTCACGCCCTTCCGCACCAACTCATCCGCCAGTTGTTCGAGAGCTTCGATGGGATGGTCGTTGCGCTCGGTGCGCAGCGTGTAAGGCAATTCGCGGCCAGAAAGATTGGGGTCGCCGCGCCCCACCAACAGCAAATCGCCGGTCAGCCGCCCGTGTTTGTCGAGTGTGCCGTTAGTCTCCACCGTGGTGTGGAAACTGTAATCCGGCCCGATGAGGGCCAGCGCCGCCGCCGTGGTGAACAACTTGGTGTTTGAGGCGGGAGTGAAAAGCTTGTCGGCATTCTGCGCGTACAGCACTCTTCCCGTGGAGAGAGAAACCACCTCAATCCCCCAGTAACCGCGGGCCAGATCTTTCTCGGACAGGACGGCCCCGATTCGACCCGACAGCGTGTTATGCGGGGCAGCGGAAAGTTGTACGGCGAATAATACACAAAACAGCGTCAGCGAAGATGGGCGCAAGCGACGCATAAAGAAAACCTGATTGTAGCACCGGAAACAGTGCATGCCCCGGCCAATGAGCCACTGGGGTGTCTTTGCAACCACCAGCGTTCAGCCACACCGCCAAAGTGGGCTTCTGTTCCATAGATGCACTTTCGGCAGCTTTGTGCTGTCTGCGTGGTTTGCGGATGCAATTGATTCAAGCCACTAGGTTAGAATCAGCTATATGCGTCCGGTCTTTGAGTGGAAACTGGCATCACGTTCTGTCGAGCTAGGTAAGCGGACCCTGATCATGGGGGTGGTCAACGTTACGCCGGATTCCTTTTCCGATGGGGGGTTGCACTTTGATCGCGAGCAGGCCGTGGAATACGCGTTGCAATTGCTGCGTGACGGCGCGGACATCATCGACGTGGGCGGCGAGTCCACCCGGCCTGGAACCAAGTTGGCGGCGGTGGCGGGAGGGGACAGCAAAGAGCCGGCGGCTAAAGTCACAACTTCAGCGAAGACTGCCGTGACCGAAAAAGAGGAGTTGGAGCGCGTGATTCCGGTCATCACATCACTAAAGAAGAAACGGCCGGATGCGCTGATTTCCGTGGACACCTACAAAGCGAGCGTGGCGCGCGCTGCGGTGAAAGCGGGGGCGGAGATTGTGAATGATGTCAGCGGATTCCGCTGGGACCCCCTCATGCGCAAAGCGCTGGCGGAGCTGAAATGCGGGGCCGTTCTGGTACACATGCGCGGACGCCCCGAGGAATGGCGCACCCAGGCACCGGCGCCAGGTATTGTGACGCTGGTCAAACGGGAACTGCGGGAGTCCGCTGATGCCGTCCAGATGGCGGGAGTCAAACGGCAGCGTATTGTCCTTGATCCAGGCTTTGGCCTGGGCAAGAATTTCGAAGAAAACTATCCCCTGCTCAAACATTTTGAAGAGTTCCTTCAGTTGCGTTATCCCCTGCTGGCGGGAGTTTCCCGGAAGTCCTTTATCGGAAGAGCGCTGGCGCGCGACGGCAAAGACGCTGCCGTCACCGACCGCCTCTATGGCACACTGGGCGCGGAAACCGCGGCCATTCTAAAAGGAGCCCAGATCATCCGTACGCACGATGTACGCGCCTGCGCTGACGTGGCAAGAATTGCCGATATAGTCGGCTGAGCAATCCTGTTTCTTCCACCCCTCTGACAATGGAAGCTCGGCCGCAATTCGTTGTCTGACCTGCGCCCTGACCGATTCCGGCTCGGCACATCTGACTACGCTACTCATTCCGCTAGAATAATGTGGTGCACCGATTTGATTTCGGAGGTCGAATGCGTCCGTTCCATCTTGCTGGCTGGTTCCTTCTTGCTGCGGTTTTCTTTTCGAACTCCTGCATGCGATCTGACGATTCCAAAAGCTTGGAGGTGCGGCGCAATCACCTCAAGCAGCTTCTCGCCGAGGAGTGGGAATACGAACTCCGCGAGAGTCCTGAGTTGGCAACCACCGTCGGAGACTATCGGTATAACGATCGCTGGAGTGATTGGTCGCTCGCCCACGTGCGAACCGCGCGGATGGATTCGGAAGCGTGGCTCCAGCGCTTTTCCGCCGTCAATACCAATGGCTTTCCGGAACAGGAGCAGCTGAATCAGTCGCTCATGGTGCGCAATTTGAAAGACCGCATCAGAGGAATTGATCTCAAGACCTATGAAATGCCGGTGGACCAAATTGGCGGTGCGCAACTCATGCTTCCCCAGTTCGTGGACCTCATCCCTTTTCAAACGCCCAAACAATACCAGGACTATCTGGCACGGCTGAAAGCCATCCCACATCTCCTCGACCAGTTGACGGAGATATTGCGGCAAGGCGAAAAAGACAAGCTCATGCCGCCTCGTTATCTTTTGGAAAAGACCGTGGGGCAGTGTAAGGACATCGCTTCACCTGCCGGTGAGGGCAATGCGTTTGGGCGCCCCGTCGAGCATTTTCCCGATGGTGTGCCGGAGAGCGACCGCAAGCGCCTCCATGACGACATTCTGGCTGCAATAGACCAGGATGTTCGCCCCGCCTACAACAAGCTGGCTCAATTCATCGCCAAAGATTACGCGCCCGCAGGCCGCACTGACTTCGGAGTTTGGGCATTGCCCAGCGGCGACGCGCTTTACCGCTTCGACATCGAGCAGCAAACCACAACCATCATGGATGCGGACGCCATCCATGAGCTCGGTCTGAAGGAAGTCGGTCGAATCGAAAGCGAACAGCTGGTAATCGCGAGGAAACTCGGTTTCTCCGACCTAAAGAGTTTCCGCGCTTCGCTGAACAAAAATCCTAAACTGATTCCGAAATCGCGAGAAGAGATTCTGGACAAATACCGCTTTTATGTCGGCGAGATGCAGCCCAAGCTTCCCCAGCTTTTTGGTCTTCTGCCAAAAACGCAAGTGGAGATCCGTCCCGTCCAAAAATTCCGCGAGAAAGACGCGGCTGCAGCGGAATACAACCAAGGCACTCCCGACGGCTCGCGCCCGGGAATTGTTTACGTGAACACCGCCGACTATGCGCACCGCTCGGTGATCGAGATTGAATCCACGGCTTACCATGAGGCGATTCCGGGGCACCACATGCAGACTTCCATTGCACAGACGCTGCCGGAGCTGCCCGCCTTTAGGCAACAAGCCGGTTACAACGCGTACGGCGAAGGCTGGGCGCTCTACGCCGAACGGCTGGGCAAGGATATCGGTCTTTATCAGGATCCTTATTCCGACTACGGTCGTCTCGCCGGTGAAATGCTGCGCGCCGTTCGCCTGGTGGTGGACACCGGCGTCCACTACAAACACTGGACTCGGCAGCAGATGGTCGATTTCTTCCACCAACACTCCTCCGAGGACGAACCGGATGTGCAAACCGAAACCGACCGCTACATTGTCTGGCCGGCGCAGGCTTTAGGCTACAAACTAGGCGAGCTCGAGATTCTCAAATTGCGGGAGCGCGCGCAGTCCGAACTGGGCAGCAAATATGACATCCGCAAGTTTCACGACGAAATTCTGAATGGCGGCGCACTGCCGCTGGATGTTCTCGATGCGCGAGTTTCAGCCTGGATAGAAACGCAGAAGACTGCCCAAGCCGCGGTGGGACAGTAGAAGGGACATGGTGCGAAGGTCTCGCTAGCGAGCGGTCAGAAAGTCTTGGTCGAGTCGATCAGTATCGTGACCGGCCCGTCATTCACCAGCTCCACTTGCATCGTCTCTTGGAACTTGCCGGTTTGACAGGGCAGTCCGGCGGCCCGAATGCGGCCCACGAAATACTCGTAGAGTTGCCGGGCCTGGTGCGCCGGGGCGGAGGCATCAAATGATGGCCGCTTGCCGCG
>Ga0182030_10018060_pt1 | contig 13560 bp, 18 predicted proteins | sample 812S3MmetaG_FD_121299 | JGI IMG/M metagenome (GOLD analysis project Ga0182030, IMG submission 121299) | Permafrost microbial communities from Stordalen Mire, Sweden - 812S3M metaG (Illumina Assembly) | ecosystem: Environmental > Terrestrial > Soil > Wetlands > Permafrost | place: Sweden... | reverse complement strand
GGCTTTGACCGTAAACACCCGCTGACAATCCTGACATTCGCCCCGGGGTAGGGCGCTGGCAATTTCCGATTCCAACTGACAGACATTCAAGTGCCGCCACGTGCGCTCGGGCGCATGGTCGTACCCGTCGTGGCTCTCGACCGCACAAAACACAACGCAGCTGTCGCCCTGCTTAAGCGCGACAGCGAGATCGTCTCAGCCACCGTGGCATTCCGCGCCAACCAAAGCGACTTCGAAGATTTCGGCAACAACGAGGACCAAATCGACTACGATTTGGCGAATGTCTTCAAACAGTTCGAGGCGATCGACCTGATCCTCGACTGCCGACTATGCACCGGCTTGAATGTCTCGGAAACCGCGCAGCAGATCGCAGCCTTCGCGCAGAAGTTTTGCGCTGCCTACAACAACGTTCGGCGCGTGATCGTTACTGGCTCTTCTATCCCTGCTACCATCGGGGACGTCATCGCGGTGGACAGCACCGTGACCCTTATGCGACGCGAGCTAGAAATCATCGCCAAGGCGCGCAATCTCTCCGAATGTGAGTTGGTTGCCGGCGACTATGCGACTGTAAGCCCGTTCTACTCCGACGCAGATCTTGACCCTAAGCTCATGCAGACCGTCATGACCCCACGGCTGATTTACCCCTTCAAAAGCTCCTATTTCGTTACCCGTGGCGTGTCCATGAAATCAGGCGGCCAAGATCAGTATGTCGGACTGACCACGGAACTGTGCGGAAAAGATTTTTTTCGTTCGGGATATTCTGCTGGCGAACACTATTTTTACGAGAAGAGCAAGGGCATCGGTAACAACGCCACCAACGGCACGGTGGTGAAACCTTCCGTCGTCGCCCACATCACCTACATGGTGCTCGGGGCAAAGACCTGAGCCCGCTCGCGGCGACCGAGAAGCAGATTGCAAATGCTCATGCTTAGTTCGAGATCACGTCGTGTCTCAGCGATCAACTGTGCCAGCAGCTTCCGCGGCTTGCGCTCCGCGCCCGGCTCCGATACCAGCTCTAGCATCTCGCTCTTCCAGAGAGTCATTGTTGCCGACTGCTTCTCGAAAGTGGGATTCAACCTTGCCGCCCGGACATGGCGGAATCGCACAGTCTGGCCGTCGGCGATCGCCACCATGATGCCCCAGAATTGCGGTGCCAGCTCCAGAGCTCGCCGCAAATTGCACTCGGTCGTGACCAGAGTGATCCGCCGAAACGCCGCATTGTAATACACGCCTTGAACCGTGATTCTCTCGATGCGGTCGGTTGCTCCCTTGATTTCGTAACAATGAGCCTCCGCATGCAAAGTGACGACGTCGGCGATTGCCTTGCCGTTATGCACATGCAGTTCCTGAAGCACTGCCCGCGGACGGCTCTTCTGTCGCTCGAGTTTAAGCAACAGAGCCTCGCGAATAGCGGAGTCATTCAGGTTTATCATTTTGTGAACGAGATTTCGATGAAATGGCCGCGTCTCATCATGGGACTTTGCAACCTCATGCCCTAGAGCAGAGTTCGGCTCCTGCCTCAGCAAATTCGCGGGATTTCTGCTCCATTGCATTCTTCAGCGCCACTTCTTCGGCGATGCCTTGTTCGGCGACGTGTTTGCGGAAGTTGGTTTTCATCTGGTGGGAGCAGTTTCTCCGATTCCGCCTACGGTGGGAAGCCAATTTCGCAGTTCACCTCATCCGCTTGATTTTTCGTCATTTCGCCCGGAAAACTTTTAATCCTTGGGCGTGGATTCAAAACTGATTTTCGAAGCGGCGCGCGGGACACTGGACGCCACGTTATCGTTCCCCGAGGTCGTCGGCCAACTGCTCGCGGCGGCCGTGGAATATTATCACGTGGATTACGTCGAGCTGCGCAAACGGTTTTACAGTGCGGAGGGCGAGATGATGGCCACGTCCATCAATTATGAGGGCCTGCCGCCCGTCGCCCCGGAGTTCGATGCCGCCGCGTAGCGCGCGAACATCCTGGACAGCCAGCGAAATGGCCAGAAGTATCGCGAGTTCACCCGGCGCGCGATGGCGGGCGGCGTGCAGGGCTACATCGCCTTTCTGCGCGGCAAACGTGTGACCTATTGGGGTCGCACCGGCGACCAGCACACGGAATGGTTTCCCGGATCCGCACCATCCAAGAGTGCTTCGGAGTGATTCTGTTCGGAATAAGGGCGGTGGCGAATTCCGCTGCTGTCGGTTACGGCAATAATACCAACCCCAAAGCCAGAGGCTTGCAGGTGTGCTTCGTGAATTCCTAACCAGCCGCAACTTGCGACGTGAGCATTGGCAAGGAGGAACGAACCGGCGAGTGCTGATGTTTGAGCCGGTTTCGTAGTGTCCTTGCCAAGCGGAACGGAGCGGTATCATCGGCGGCGTAATTCACGAAGCCAGAGGGCGGAAATGCGTTCGTATCTGCGATACCTCGCCGGGTATGTCTCACAATTCAAATGTAATTGGACGAAACGTGGCCCTATTTCGATACCAAAACGGCTGGTCGCAGGATTTGCTTGTCACTAAAATGCAACTCTTGGGGATTTATATCACTCGCGACATCCTGGCTAACATCGAAACCTTGCGCTCAATTGCAACCGACAAACAAATAGTGGTTTTCGCGGACGTTTTCGGTGTACCGGTGGGCGATCTTTTTCCACCAAAACAGAAATCCAGCGGACATATCGTCGGATTAAAAAGCGGTTAGCTCACACGGCCAACTGTGCGTAAGTCAAGTGTAAGTCAAGTTTTTGGTCAAACACGCCGATTTCCAGGCCAACCAAAGTGGCAGCGAAAAGGCCGCATTATGCAGACATTTTCACACCTCTTACACCCCAGCAGCAGGACGGTCAATTGGGTGCTGATTTGCATTAGCCCAGAATTTTTCCTCTGAACCGCGCATCATCAAAAGATGCGCTATGACTTCGTCCGTTGGACACATGACTCCGGCCCAAGTATCACCATAATAGCCAATCGGGTGCAGACAAAGCGCGCACAACCAGTAGGAACCTGCTTCGCTCTCTCGCATCGCGATCGTTGGACGACCTTTACGGAACAAGTAGGTCACTTGACTGCGCTTGCTGGTTTCAGGGAAATGACCCGTCAGCAAATATAGCTCGAATAAATTCTCGGGGATAAGGCTGGCGAGCTTTTTCTGGGCCTTTTGTTCGGCCTCGATCGGCCAAGCAGCGGCGGCTTCCAAGGTCCGAAGCGTAAACGACAATTTGTCTTCCTTGATAAAGTCGGGCTGGGCGTGCCCCTGTTTGTCCTGTAACACAATAACGGTCACCTGGTATCTGTCGCTCCACCAAGAATTGACTCTTCTGAACTTAGACACCTGCGGCTGTGGCTCTTCAGGGATCGCGTGGCGGACACCATTCTCGTCGTAGCATTCTTTCCAACTAAAGGTTTCCATGGCTTTATGCTTGTACCGTGGTTCAAGCACCAGACGCAAACCCGGGACCGGAATTGGCAATCCAGACCAATCCTGCCGCCCAATACATGATTCGGCCAAGTTTCGGGAGGCTTGTGCCAACGTCACGAGATCCTTGCCGACCTCAAGCTTCGCTTCTTCACCCATGACTAACCTCCGGCTGACCGGCCTACAGCAGTTGCCCGCGCTTCGGCTATCGGGACTTCCTCAGCCGGCGTGCTACCGATAATGTAAACATTCTTGTCGGCGTCAAATTTGCAAACGCGGAATGTCTCCTTACCTTGTTTGACAAAAATGGCATAGCCGCGTTTGAGCATGTCGGTAATTTATCCCACGCGGACGAGTTCATTCTCCGTGTGCTAGCGGCGGCGCGGACCGGATGCAAACCTGGCGGTTGAGAAAGGAACGATTTCTTCTGGGGGAAGCCGGCATGAAAAAGGCCGATGGATTTCTCCACCGGCCGGCGCTTATGCGATTTTCTTGGCTTAAGTGTTCTTGTTTTAAGGTTCCTCGATTTGATCTTTCATGCGAAAGCTTTTGCCTTCGACGATCACGGTTTCGGCGTGGTGCAATAATGGCCTTGGTGCTTGCCCGCATGGTGGTAGTAATCCCGCTGTAACGGGAAGCGGCCAAAGATGCCTTGCACCGCCAGGGTTTCCCGCCCCTTGCGCACATCTCCGGGCTTGGCTTGATAAGCCCCATCCGCACGGTCGGCCGCCTGTTGGAGCAACCAGCCGACCAGCTCGTTGGCGGATTTGAAAACCGCCGTGCGCACCAACACTTCCAGTTGGGCGACCGCGTTGCCCTGTAAATCCTGCGCCTGAAACGAGGCGATCAGCCGCTGGATTTCTTCCTCCTGCGCCAGACGGATTTCCGGCGGGCAGGCTTTTTTTTTATGCCCGCGATGTTTTGGCGGGTTTCCGCAATGATCAAATCGGCATATTGCTCGGTCAGTTGCCGGTACCGGGAGTGGCCAGCCAGGGCGGTCTCCACCGCCGGAAGTTCCTCCGCCGAAACATAGCGGGTGTGATTTTTGCCATCCCGCCAATACTGAAGCTTGTGGTAGGGACCGGAGGCTCCCGAACGATCATTGAATGTGTAGGCGGAGACTTTCCCATCTCCATGGCTTCAATCGCAGCGATTTCTTGAAGAATAGATGTTTTGGTGGGTGGATTCATATTGTGCCTAGTATACTAGTCACAGATCCCCCCAAAAAACAAGCCCTGTTTTCCAATTTGAAAATTATTGTCTCACACCCGGCCACAAATCGCTGCGACTTCTGTATTGACAATCGGAGGTTGTGTGATAATTCGTTGAAACGCACACCTGACACGGGCCGGCCCATTATGTTTGCCTACATTGATTTTGGAAAACCAAGCTACTACAGCGCCAGAAGCACCCTATTGTTGGTCATGCTTTGTTTTCTCGCGTATCTCGTTTCGCCCTTCAATCCAATGCAGCGAAAGGAGCGGCAAGGTCTTCTGCTAGTTTATCCGGCAATCATATTTATTTATTGGGTGATGTTCCAGGTCAGGTTGATGTCATTGGATCCACATGTGCATCACCATCTGGGGCTGACCGGGGTTTATTCGTGGATGACTAATTCATTCATTTGCCTTTCATTTGGAGCGGCATTCTCCTTGGCTATTTTCTTTACACCTGGCATCGGACGGCGTTGCTACGGCGGTTTGTTTCTGGCCCTATACCTATTGCTCATATTTGGCGGCAGCTTGATCCGTCCACCAGTGATGAGCACCTAGTTGTCATGAACGATACTGTTGCCAAATCGGGCGAGACCAGCGGCGCAGGTGTGCGGCTTGTCAAAATATATGTGGCTTCCGCCTTTGCCGCCTGGAAATTAAGCTGCCTTTACATTGACGGCGATGCCGGAATCTCTCGCAGTTTCACGTCTTCGCCTTGGTCCGTTGTGGTCGGCTTGGGATATATCTTCGGGGTGGCTATCTTGCTTGGCCATGCCATCCATAAATTCAAATCGAAACAATATCGGGGCATCACTTCATCGCTGATATTTGCCGCGCTGGGCCTGTTGGCACTGGCGTTGGGTGCCGGCATTTCAAGTCTCACCGTGAGTTCCGTTGGTTCCATGGCCGGCTTGGGGATAAACGCTTTGATGTTGTATTATTCGTTCAAGGGCCGGCGATATTTTAAAAACCGGGCGTTCGTTTTTTGGGTATGGGGTTACGCGATTAAGCTGATTGGCGAGATTGGGATGAAATTTTACGTCACGGCCAACACGCCTGCCTTCGCGGGCGGAGGAAACCCCGGCTGGTTCTGGCATCTGGTGCAGGACTTCGGCGTGAGCGCATTGCACGCCGAATGGTTTCTGGAGTTTTACTGGCTGGGGCATATCGTCTCGGATGTCCTCATTGCGGCAGGATTGATTTTGCTCGTCCGCCAGACGGGGCCAAAAGTTTCCCAATCATTATCCCCCAACACCGCCAAACATGTCGCCTTGGGCGTTTTGCTCATGCTGGTCGGCATATATCCATCGCTCGTATATTTTGGAACACCCGGTTTGGTGAGCAACTTTGCCGTGAATGCCTTAATGCTCGGTTTTTCATTGGCAGCCTGTCGGCGGTCCAAAAGCCTTTGCTTTATTTTGTGGGCATGGGCATCCGGCATCACGTTGCTGCTTACGGTTGGTGGCCAGTTCCATCGCAACTGGAGTTATCCTCCGCGTGGCTCTGACCCGGTCATATTGGAACTGATGGTGCTCGGAGGGTTGGTTGCCGGAATTTTGTGGGTGGTCGGGCTGATGCTGGCGCTGCGGCAATTGGCGCCTGAAAAATTGCCGGAAGAAGCAAAGACCGAAACCGTTCCACAGGTGGCGCTATTTCCAAAGCCGCCCGGTTGGATGAAAAAGCGGCTGGCCATCATCGTCGGCGTTGGCGCACTGGCCATTGGCATGGTCTGGTTCCGAAGTCATGATCCCTCCCAAGTTTTTTCATTGGAACCCAAGTATGAAGGCCAGACCTTGAGTTATTGGATGGATCACTGGTATTTGAATCCGTGGGGCGGGACGGTCAATGCCGAAGCGCAAGCTGCCATCAAGTCCATGGGCGTGATGGCGGTGCCATACTTTGTTGATTGGATCGGACGGCCATACAACTCTTCTCCCGGAATGAATTATCCCGACCGGGCGCTAAAAGGATTTGAGGTGCTTGGTCCGGTGGCCAAACCAGCCGTGCCCAAGCTGATCAAAATGATCGGGCGTGGAGATTATCCGATACGTGCTCTCCTGTGCATCGGCGCGGATGCGGTTCCCGCCTTGGCGGACAACTATGTGGAAACGCTGGCCTATACGAATCCACCCATGATGAACTGGCGTGATTCGCGTTACACGACGAGCCCGGCCCGCATTCAGGAAAATATCATCCAAACGTTAGGCCAGATGGGAACAAATGCGGAGGCCGCCCTGCCCGCCCTGATCAAAGGCATCCAGAGCAAAACTCCGTGGACTCAAGCGGCCGCAGCCATGGCCTTGGGGAACGTGGGGCAAAACCAATCGGACATGGTCATTCCTGTTTTGATAAAAGTATTCACTAACTCTGACCCCTACACGATGGCGGCCGTTGCCGAGGCGCTGGCATCTGTGGGAAAAAACCGTCCGGACCTTGTCGTTCCGGTGTTGATCAACACGCTTACCAATGCCAGCACGGATCCAATGAGCCAGGGAGTGATTGCCGGAGCTTTGGCTTCGGTCGGTCATGACCGGCCGGCGGTAATCGTCCCGATGCTGGTTCAAGTGGTCACCAACCCGAACACCAATGCGGTTCAATCGGCAGCAAGCCGCAGGGGGTTGCCATTTCGGCCCGATTTTTACTACCGGATGACTAGGGCATTTAATTATGATTTTAACGCAAATGCTCAATGCAGCGTGGTCGATGCGCTGGCCACATTTGGGGCAGAAGCCAAGACTGCCATTCCATTTTTGTTGGTGGCAGGTCAAGGCGCGGATGCAAATCTGCGCGCTCATGTGGCGGTGGCGGTCCAGAAAATCGCGCCATGGAGATCGGACGCACTCGCACCTTTGATAAAAAATCTCACCGAAAAAGACGCGCAGATCCGACGGCAGGCATTGTGGACCCTCGAATCCCTTGGCGCCAATGCAGCGGAAGCCCTGCCCATGCTCGTTGCAATAACCCGGAATGATCCCGATTTAGAAGTCCGCAAAGGCGCGATAGACTGCATTTCCAAAATCGGCCAGGTCAATGAGGATGTCATCCAGGCCATGAACGAAATACTTGCCGGCAATAATTCATCGGATGCCTACGCGGCCTATGAGGTTCTGGCCGGATTTTCCGAACGCTCCAAGGAAGCATTCGTCTCGCTGATCAAGGCTATGCGGACTTGCCCAGATCGTGAAACCAGACAACAGATCAAATACCATTTGCAATCAGCCGTGAGCCGGAATAATACCATGTTGAATAAATGTGTGTTTGGAGCCGACCCGGACGCCCGCTATGAAGCCATGCAACTGGCGGATCAATTTGGACTGGATAATTCCGATTCCAGGATGCCGTTGAAAATGATGCTGCGCGACAAAAATCCAGAGGCGCGGATATTGGCAACCAACATGTTGGTTCAACTCGATAGCACCCTCTATGGCAGGCCGGTGGCGGAATTGCTTATCCGTGGTGGTGACCTCAATGCGACGAATGATCAGGGGCTGGCGGCTTTGCACGTTTCCGCTGTCAGTCATCAAGTTGCGGCCATCACGGCGTTGCTTGCCGCCGGGGCGAATCCAAACGTAAAAGACAATCAAGGTCGCACTGCCGTCCACCTGCTACTGACCGAGAAATGGCCATGGGACGGAGTTGTGGACACGCTTTCCGCGTTGGTAAAGGGCGGAGCAAGCCTTTCGGTTCCCGATAACAGCGGTAAAACCCCGCTGCATTATCTCGCGGCGCTGGGAGATCGGAGCCCGTTCATTTTCATGCGCGGAATCAGCAATGTTTTTGAATCAACAAAGATGGATATTGAGGCGCGGGATAACGATGGAAACACACCGCTGCTGATCGCGACAAAAACTGGAACCACCGATGTTTTTAGCTGGCTGATGAAGCAAGGCGCAAATTTTGATTCGACCAACAGTGCCGGTGAATCCGCACGCCTATTAATAGCCCGAAACCAGAGCCCGCTTACACGCCCATTATTTGCACGCCCAATTGCACAGTCGGCGGAGACGGACATCTTTCAGGCTGTGCACGAAGGCAATGTTGACGCGGCGGCACGGCTGATAAAGGCTGATCCCCAGTTCGCGAATCAGACCGACCAGTTTCAACAAACCCCGTTGCGCGCGGCGGTAATGCAGCACCAGACCAACATGATCCGCTTTCTCGAAACTCACGGCGCGAAATGGGACGAAGGTTCGGCGGTCCTGGCCGGCCGCACGGACGTTTTGAAATCCATTATTCAGCAAACCCCTTCCGCCGTCTCAACCAAGGTACTAGACAAGGGGTTGGCTCACATCGCCGCCGCCAATGGTGATGTAGGCATGTTGAAAATTCTGATCGCTGCCAACGCTGATTTACAGGCAAAAGATCGTTGGGGACTATCCCCGCTGGGCTATGCCCTGATTAAAAACTATCCGGACATGCAGGCATTGCTGCTTCAACATGGTGCGCAGGAAAATATTTTTGATGCTGTATATGCCGATGATCTAAAAACTGCCACCGTTCTACTCGCACAGGACAAGTCGCTGGCCGCTTCCACCGCCGCGGAAAAAATCTCGGCGGTGGAGATTGCCGCCGCCGCAGGCCACACAAACATCTTAAAGCTGCTCTTGAAAAACGGCGCCCCATTTAACTCGGCTGTTCAACCCAGCAAACCCCATCCCACTCATCTGCCGCCATTCCTGACAGCCGGTTGGAATCCCGTTAGTTTGGCGGCGTTTTACAATCAGAGTGATGCTCTGGCCTTGCTCATACATGCGGGAGCAAAGGTTGATCAAGTAGACCAGTGGGGGTTTGCTCCGCTCCACTGGGCTGCCATCCGGGGGTCAACGGAAGCGGCTGCGTTGCTCCTCAAGCACAAGGCGGACCCCAACCAGGCCACTGCCCAAATTCCTTCGCAGGTTGATATGCCCATCAGTTTATACTACGCGCGCGATCAGCAAACCCCACTTGGCGAAACACCCCTGCATTTGGCAGTTCTTTGCGGAGAGACTAATATGGTTCAACTGCTTCTCAAATCGGGGGCGGATGTCAATGCCGTCAACGACAGACTGCAGTCACCACTGGATTTGGCTGATGGTATGCCGCCGATGAATTCCATTGAACTTGGCATGATTCAGCGGGGTATGCTGAATGTGCTGGAACCTTTGGGCGCTGATCAGACTCTGAGGAAGCAACATCAGGCTATAATGGATGAGCAGAAAGTCGCAGCCGCTTTGTTAGAAGCTGCCGGCGGAAAACATTTGTAACGCCATCAGAGCATTCGCGGATTTCCAGGACATCCATAAATAATCTCACCCCACCGCACCCACAGAATCCTCAATATCTGTTTGGATGTGTCTTGCGGGTAGCGCGTGAAATGTTTGCACTTTTGCCGGCAGACATGTTTTTAATCACGGAATTTGCCGATTTTGTTAAACTCACGCACTTGGTCACTACTGACCGGTGCCAGAGGGTAACGAACTCGTCCGCGCCACTGTCCTGCCGCCTACAGGCGGCAGGACAGTCCCATCTTCCCATGCCTTGAATCACAGACAAGGTTAGACGGAAATTCAGATACAAGAGGGGGAAGCGTTCGCGTGTTTGGCGTGGTTCGCGGTTCAAGGCCGCACCTCATCCGTGTTTCATCTGTGGCTACTCAATATCCGGCAGTTTCAAAAACTCGATGAACGCCTGCATCAGCGGCGTCACATCGTAGGTCTGCGATTGAATGCGTTTGTTATAATCGGTCCAGCCCGGGGGGAGATTTTCGTCGCCGACTTTTTGCCCGTTGATCGAGAGTTGATAGACACCGTGCGCGGAGGCATAGAGGCGCGCGCCTTTCATTTTCTTGCTGAGCTTTACCTTGTCGCGCAACAGCGGGCGCGGTGCCGCCGCATTGGTCGTCGGGGCGGCGTCCGAACCTTTGCGGCTGTGTGTGGCTGGCGAACGTCGCTGGCCTGCTTATTGGGCGCTCTGGCTGCCACGCCGGGCAGCGTGGCGATGCTGGCGCACGCCTGATTGCTTTCCGGGCTGTGTTAGCTCGCTGGCGGTTTCGATTTCAGGCTGGCCTCGAATTCTTCCCGTTCGCTCGGAGTCATCATTTTTACGTTGGCAATGTGCGGTCCGCGTGAACGGTATGGAGAATTCTCTTTTGGTGGCGGCGGGACATCGCTCGTGATCGACGTGGCCGGCGCGGGTTTTGCGGTCACGGCTGGCGCATTTTGAGGATTCGCCGGAGCATTGACGGCTGGCCCGTTTTTCGCCCGTTTCCGCCGTTTGCGCTTTTTGCCGTCTTCCAAGACGATGCGGCCGTATTCGGCCACACGCGCTCGGCTGGTTTTTACCCCATGCTGTTGCAGCAATTCGGCAATAGCAGCGTAGGACGCATTTTTATCGCGCAATTCCACTATGGAATCATGGAACGGCTTCAAATTGCTGAAGGGAATGCGACTTGGATCGGGTTGATATTCCCGAATTGCTTTGCGCAGTAATTCTAGATTGGACGTTGTCGGTGATGTGGGTGAGGTGTTCATTATTTTAGAACGGGATGGTTAAAAACATGACGGCGGGATTCTGACGAGTCATCGTGCGAGATGTTTCGCGGCTCTTGCGCGGCCAAGTTGCGAGTTGTCTCGCAAGCTTCCGGCGCGGACATTGCGCGGCCAAGTCCGGCGCAAGGCGAGCCGTCTTGCGAGTCGTCTCGACGGCCAATGGACAATGCAACATCTCGCAAGCCGACTCGCCGAAACTTTGGCATCAAGTTTTCAACCCTGATATTCATCAATTATGAACACACCACCATCAACACCCGATCCCGAAGTGCTACGAAAAATCGCGGAGGAATTTCAACCCGCCCCTATCCGCATCCCGTTTCATACGCTCAAACCATACCATGAATTTATTGTCATGTTGCGCAACAAAAGGGCGTCCTACCGGTCAGTTGCCGAATTGCTGGGACAACAAGGTGTGAAAACCAGTGTGGCGCGCGTCGCGGAATATGGGCGCATCGTGCTGGACGGCAAAAAGACGCGCAAGCGCCGGAAGCGGACACAAATCATCCCAACCGCCACCATGCCAGCGCCGGCCCCAATACTGCCGCCACCAATTGACCCGACAGATTCATTTCAACGGCCATCACGCGGTCCGCGTATTGCCAACGTAAGAATGTTGAAAGACAAAGTCGCATCAAATCAAACATAGTAAAACATTGCCGCGACCAACGCACGTTCCGCTGCGCTTCACGCGCGCTCGTCGCGGCTCGAAATGGAAAACGCAGTTGCGTTGCGCTTCCGTCAGCGGCACGGCGGCGGTCGTTGCGTTCCGACTCCGTTCCCGCCGTCTCTGCGCCTACACTTCACTTTTCCGCCCGCCGAACCTCCGACCGAAGCGCGTCGTGCATGTCCAGCAATTTCATGAACATCTGCAAATACGGGTTGACACCAGTGGGAAATCCCACCATAGTTCAGTCATGCCGACATTGACACAGAAACAACCCCTCACGGTCTTGGAAGATTACGACGTAGCCGCCGATGCAAAAAAACGCATCAGCTTGCGTAACGCCAAGACGAAGTATTTTCACGTCAAAGCCCTGTCGAACGGCTCCTTTTATCTGGAGCCACGCGTGCTGGTATCGCCGCAAGCCATATCCGCTCGTTCCTTGAAGATGCTGGACAAATCCGTGGCCAATCTGAAAAAAGGGCTGGCGTCCGCGCCGATTGACCTGGCTGCCTTCGCCGAGGCTTGATTCCTATGGCTTTCAACATCCGCATGGGGTTGCCGGAGATGGAAGCGTTATGGAACGACCTTTCCACCCGCAGGCAGCAAGGGAAATTGGACCGGGATGAAGAAAAGTTTTTCAAGAAACTGCTCAAAGCCCTCGGTTATCTCGCAGAAAATCCCCGGCACAACAGTCTGGCTTCGCATGAAATTGACGACCTGACCCGCAAATATGGGTTCAAGATTTTTCAGTCGTATCTTGAAAATAACACACCGTCAGCCGGGCGGATATTTTGGGCTTACGGGCCGGACAAGCGGGACATCACGGTGTTGGCCATTGAGCCTCACCCGGAAGATCAAAAACGCGGTGCTTACCAGCGCATTAAGTTGTCCGCGTTGCCGTCGGCAAAAAAACAATCCGAACAAAAGCGCGATTGGTAAATTGCCTCGCCGCGCGATACCGGCGGAACATCTGAACATCGTGCCTCATGCCAAATAGTGACGACCGTGACACTTCCAGCGTGAATCCTTAATCGCCATCGGTCTTTGGCGAAGCGAGCATCGTCAAGGTGGACCGCAGCGCAGCGAGGAGGACCTTGACGAAGCACAGCGAGCCATACCATGAGAGGGCGATTCACGCGGAGTCGGGATGGTGAAAGACATTGAATCACCATGTTTAATCGTGTTGAGTTGCGTTGAAATCATCAACGCATTTCAATGCGGTTTTCCACCTCGCACGGCGCATGGTCGAAAAACTACGATTTTCAGTAGGGGTGGGGCGTCCGTCATCAAATCAGGTTTCATTCGGGCGTCGGTGCATCACTTCACCAGCTCAACATTGCGGCGTTTTCACCGACGGCGTTTGCTGCACGCCACAGATTTTTTCCAAGCTGCCGGGTTCACCGTCAGATGCGGGTAAATGTCATGGCCACTTTTCAACTTTTAGCTGCTCACGTCCGGTCATCCTGGCCGTGACATTGCCGGGTGATTCCGTCTGCATGGACGGCTGATGTTGAAGGGTGTTGAGTTGCGTTGATTCGGGGCGTTGAATATCGTTGAACTCGTCAGCACCATTCAACGCATTTCAACGGTGCTTTGCCGTCGCACATCCACGGCCTCTACCAACGTAATGCGAACGAATCGGCGCAGGTCGTCGAGTTCGGATTTGTCCACAATCTCGTCATTCGCGCCTTCAATATCGATGCATCGAAGCGCCAGAATCTCCAAAGCTACTTTGCCTATAAAACGTGC
>Ga0182030_10018058_pt1 | contig 13560 bp, 6 predicted proteins | sample 812S3MmetaG_FD_121299 | JGI IMG/M metagenome (GOLD analysis project Ga0182030, IMG submission 121299) | Permafrost microbial communities from Stordalen Mire, Sweden - 812S3M metaG (Illumina Assembly) | ecosystem: Environmental > Terrestrial > Soil > Wetlands > Permafrost | place: Sweden... | reverse complement strand
TAATAATCGCGCAGCCAGAGCATCAGGTGGCGTTCGGTCCCCCACGAGTTGTCCGGCAGATCCGAGGGCGGGAGCGGGCCGGGGCGGACGGCCAGACCGGTGGATGGGATGCCCCTCATCTCGAACGAGTAGCTGATCGGCGCCTGGGGATCCTCATGCCCCTGGTCATCGCCCGTCGACCCCGGGGAGTGATCGGCGGGGCAGTGGAGGGCTTGGAGGCTGGGGAGGAACTCCGGCACGAGCAAGGAGAGGTGGTCCGGGAGTTGTCCGTGCCGCTCGCGGAAGGCTGTCATTGCTTGGCTGATGGCCTCCAGTTGTTTCACGCACCCCGCCGAATCGGGTGCGCCATCCGCGCGCGCGCCGGGCGGCGCGAGCACCACGAGCAGCAGGGTCAGAATTCCGCCAATCAAACAGTGCAGGGAGCGGGTCATGGCAGGCGTAACTTAAGCGCCGTCCGGCCGCAGTCAAGGGGCGCCCCTCTCCCGTGGCGGGCTTGCCTTCGCGGCGAGAGGGGTTATAAAGCCCCGGTGAATTTCGCCGCGCTCCTGCTGATCCTCGGCCTGGGATGGCCAGCCCTCGCCGCTGAAGGGCCGCCGGACGAAAAACCGCTGACGGAGCGGATCTCCGACCGCGGCTTTCCCTCGGTGTTCCAAGCCTGGAACCCGGCGGACAATCTCAAGGAGGACAAGGCTGTCACCGCGGCCCGGCATGACCTGATCTTCCACGGGGCCGGGTTCTTCGGGTTGAAATGGAGCGGCGCCTGCGAGGGGCTCGCCACCGGGTTCACTGAAGCGAGCATGGCCGCCGGGCGCCGCCGACGGCAGGACCTGCTGCGGCGTAATCCCCACCTCGTCCTGCTGATGGAGATTCGCTATCGCGACGCCGGGCGGTCCTACCTCCCCGCCGGGCACGAATGGTGGCGGCGGGATGCGCAAGGGAAGATCGTCCCCGGCTGGGAGGAGGGAGAGTACAGCCAGCTCGATTTCTCGAATCCGCAATATCGGGAGCAGGTCGCCACCCGGGCCGCGGCGGCCGTCGGCTCGGGCGTGGTCGACGGGGTGATGCTCGACTGGTGGAAGGATGATGCGGATCGCCTTGCCTTGGTGCGGTTGATCCGGCAGCGCCTCGGCGATGCACCGCTCATCCTGGTGAACGCCAACGACCGGACGACCCCGCAGACAGCCCCGTTCATCAACGGCTATTTCATGGAGTGCTACCGCACTGTCACGGCGGAGGATTGGAGGCGGGTCAGTGAAACCCTGGTCTGGGCCGAGGCGAACTTGCGGCGGCCGCACATCAACTGCCTCGAAACGTGGTACCACACCTCCCGGGCCGATGAGTCACTGATGCGCGCGACGACTACGCTTTCGCTGGTCCGTTCGGACGGCTACTGCCTCTTCTCCGATCCCAACCCGCTGCCGACCGCGGACCATTTGCACAACTGGTACCCGTTCTGGGAGCGGCGGCTCGGGAAGGCGCTCGCACCGGGAGCGGCGCGGCCGGATGGGGCTTGGACCAGGGAATTCGCGGGCGGCACGGCGGCCTACAATCCGAAGGGGAACAACATGGTCACCATCACCTTCGCGGATCCGAGGGTCAGCGTGGCCACCGGGAGGCGGGGGCTCACCCATGCCATCGCTCCGTGCGACGGGGACTGCTTCCTACGGGAGTAGCCGCGACTATTCACCCAGCTCCGAAGCACCGCGCAGGATGGGTTAGAGAAACCGGTTCCTTGCCTGGCTTGTTCCCCTGGCGTCTTGGCGTCTTTGCGCCTCTGCGTTCAACGCAAAGACGCAGAGAGGCAGAGACGCAAAGGAACGGGGGGTGGCTTCCCTCCTCGCCGAGACTTCCGCGGGACGAGTCGGCGGACAAGCCATCCTCGTCTGGCGCAAAAGTCGGCGCCGCGACCACCCTCCTCCGAAGCGAGTGGTCACGGGTTAGGTGTTGCGGTTGCAGGCGCCGGGCCGGTCACCGCTGTTTCGTTTCCAGGGTTCCGGCCGGCGAGATCCGTCCCCGCGCGTCGATCTTGATGAGCAGGATGCCCGGCCGTTCGCTCCAGGGGGCGTGCTCGTCGCTGCCGAAATAGGTGGACCACCAGTTCCCCGCCGCATCCTGGAAAAAGGTGTTGTGGCCGCCGTGCGGAATCGCTTCGTAGCGGTCACCGTACGGTCCGAACAGGTTGCTCGAGGAGGCGATGGCGCAGCTATACCGGCCGTCGAAGATCTCCGAGCAGGCCAGGTGGTAGAGCCCCGCGGCCTTGAAGATGAACATCCCTTCGTAACCGACGTGGTCGAAGGAGTCCTTGCCGAAGATGCCCGCGCACAGCCCGGAGTGGTGGTTGGGATCGGCATCGCGCCCGGTGGTCCGCAGCCAGCGGTACGGCTCCGCCAAGCCCGACATGTCCGGCTTGAGCCGGGCGATCTTGCCGCTGTGCCAGAGGTAATAGACGGTGCCGTCGTCATCCTGGAAGAGCGAGGCATCGATCTCGTCGCCGAGGCGCCCGGCCGGGTGCATGTCTTCGTACGGTCCCGCGGCCTGTCCGCTGGTGCTGCGGAGCAGGCCGCAGCCGGAGGTCCTGGCGGTGCCGTCCCATCCGGGGAGGCTGTAGGTGAGCCAGAAAGTCCGTTTCAGGTAGTGGATCTCGGGGGCCCAGAGCGACATTTTCTTTGCCAGGTAAGGCTGGTGCCACGGGCTGCCGCCGTATTTCCAGACAAACCCGAGCGCGCTCCAGTTCGTCAGGTCGGGCGATTTCCAGACTTTGATTCCCTCGTTGAACCCATAAAACGGCTCGACGGTGCCGGTGAGATACCAGGTAGCGTCCGGGCCGCGATCGATGGAGGTGTCGCGCAAGGGGGTGTCGAGGATCTTCCGCAGGCCGGGCACCTGGTCGTGGCTGTTTACGCGGCGGGGCGGCGAGGTGGAGGGAGGTCGGTTCTCCCCCGCGGCGGCGGACGGCGCGAGTGCGACCCAGGCGGCCGCGGCCAGGGCGGTGAGGCTGCGGAGGATCAGACGCGCGTTGCAGGGCAGGGGGATCATGGCATTGTCTGGCAGCCGGGGCGCGGGGTGGCGGCGGCCCGTCCGTCGCCCCCGGCCCGCCGCGGAGAGGATGACGACCACCTGCGTGTAAAGGAAAGCAAAAACCGGCGGGCCTCCGCCGGAGAACCAAACCGTGACAAAGCCGTGGCCCGACCTTCCTGGCGATCGGGCGGCTTGGGGGGTGGTGGCAGAGGCTTGCGGGCGGCTGGCGCCGGACCGCAGCGTCCCCGGCTCGTGCGCCGCTTGGGGATTGACCGTGCGGGAGGGAAGGGCTTAGAGTGGACCCTGACGAGGGTCCCCTCGTCTGCTTGCTTATGTATAGAGGTTTTTTCCATCTGTCGCGCGCCACGCGCTTTGTCCTTTTCCCCCTCCGACGATCCATCACCGCGTGGGGGGTGGTGGCGCTCGCCTTGGGCGGTGGCGTCAGCGCGCACGCCCAGTTTGACGCCGCCACCAACAGCGGCACCATCACCATCACGGGCTACACCGGCACGGGCACGGACGTCCAGATCCCGTCGATTTTCACCGGCCGCACGGTCACGGGCATCTCCGCCGGGGCGCTCGCCAACAACCCGTTGATCGTGAGCGTGGAAATCCCCGGGAGTGTCACCAGCGTGGGTGAGAACGCGTTTGCGGGCTGCCCCAGCCTGACGGCCATCAATGTCAATTCGCTCAGCGCGAGCTACAGTACGCTCGGGGGCGTCCTCTTCAACAAAGCCCAGACGACGCTGGTCGCGTACCCGGGCGGCCTGGCCGGGACCTACAGCGTCCCGGGCAGCGTGACGGCCATCGGGGCCTACGCCTTTGCCCAATGCTCGAACCTGACGACGGTGGTCATCCCGGGGAGCGTGGCGACCGTGGGCCAGTACGCGTTTAACGAGGATACGGGGCTGCAGGATGTGGTCCTGCCCGCGAGTCTCACCACCATCGGCACCGGTGCCTTCTACGGCTGCACCGGGCTGCCGGAAGTGACCATCCCGAACAGCGTGACCAGCCTCGGCGCGGGGGCCTTCTCGGGCTGCCTCAGCCTCGGGGCCTGTGTTCTCCCCAGCAGTGTAACCCTGATCAACTCGGATCTTTTCTCCGGCTGCACCAACCTGAGCGGAGTCACCATTCCGAACAGTGTGACCAGCATCGGCGGTTACGCCTTCCTCGGCTGCCTCAGCCTCACCAACATGATCATCCCCCAGAGCGTGGTCACCCTGGGCTACGAGGCGTTTGGCAACTGCGTGAACCTCGGCAATGTGATCCTGCCCCAGGGACTGGCCACCATTGGTGACAACGTGTTCTCCGGCTGCTCAAGCCTGCACACGGTTACGATTCCGCCCGCGGTCTCCACCATTGGCAGCTACGCCTTCGCCGGCTGCTCGAGCCTGGCCAGCGTGATTGTCCCCAAGAGCGTCACCCAGATCGGCAGCTACGCCTTCTCGGCCTGCGCCGGGCTGGCCAGCTTCACGGCCACGAATGGCCTCAAGTTGATCGGTGACGGCGCCTTTTCCGGCTGCGCGGGGCTCACCCAGGTTTCGATCCCCACGACCGTCACCAGTTTCGGCAACAACCTGTTCGACGGTTGCTCGAACCTGGCGATGCTGGTCATCCCGAAGAGGGTGGTCAGCCTGGGGAATTACGCCTTTCAGAACTGCGTGGCGCTCACGAACATCGTCATTCCCTCGAGTGTGAAGAGCGTCGGTGATGACGCGTTCGCCGGTTGCACGCGCATGACGGTCATCACCATCCCCGGGAACGTCAAGACGCTCGGCAATGACGTTTTCGCCGGCTGCACCAGTCTGGTCTATGCGAAAATCGCCACGCACCTAGCCGCGCTGGGGAACAACGTCTTCGCCGGCTGCGCCAGCCTGACCAACGCGGTCATCCCCGCGAACGTCCAGAACTTGGGTGACTTCGCCTTTGCCGGCTGCACCAGCCTCGCGGTGGCCCCGCTTCCGTCCAGCCTCCGCACCCTGGGCAACAGCGTGTTCAGCGGCTGTTCCCGCATCGTGAGTGTGACGGTTCCTCCGGGCGTCAACGCGATCGGCGACTACGTCTTCTCCGGGTGCTCGAGCCTCGCCAGCGTAAACCTCCAGGCGAAGGTCACCACCACCGGCAACTACACCTTTTCCGGTTGCGGCAGCCTCACCAATGTGACCCTTCCCACGACGGTCACCACCATCGGGGATTACGCCTTCGAGAATTGCACGAAACTCGGCGGCATCGTGCTCCCCGCGAAAGTGGCCAGCATCGGCACCGGCTCCTTCCAAGGCTGCTCCGCCCTGACAGCGCTGGCGGTGCCCGCGGGCGTCGGCAGCATCGGTTACGAGGCTTTCGCGGGAGACACCGCCCTGAAGTCCCTCTATTTCACCGCCCCGCCGCCCGCGGTGGTGAATCAGGACGTTTTCCTGGGGGATGGCTTGGCGGCCGTTTACTACCCCGTGTCGGTGGGTGGCTGGGGCACGAGCCTCAGCGGTGCCCCCACGGTGGCGGTCTCGGCGCCCGTGTTCAGCCTCTCCCCCGTGAACCAATTTGCGCTCGCCGGCACCCGGGTTTCCCTGGCGGCTGCCGCCTTCGGTCCGGGGACCACGCACTACCAGTGGCGGCTGGATGGCACCAACCTGCCCAGTGCCCACAGCGCCACCCTGGCGCTCGGAGCCGTGGCCGCGAAGAACGCCGGGACCTACACCGTGGTGGCCACGAACATCTACGGCAGCACCACCAGTTCGCCCGCCGTGTTGACCGTCGGCTCTCCCGCCGGGACTTACAAGGGACTGGTGCGGGCTCTTGATCCCTCCGACACCGCGCACGCGGGCGCTGTGGTGATCACGGTGACGCATGGGGGCGCGGCTTCCGGAAAAGCCACGCTTCCCTCCGGCACCTTCGCATTCAGCTGCGGCGGTGCGCTGACGGGGATCAGCGCGCCTCCCCCGACCATCCTGGGTCCGCTGAACCCACCGATCACCGTCACTCTGGGGAGCCCCTCCAACACGCCCGCCGTGCTCGCCGGACAGTTGCTGGATGGGGCCGGGGGCGCCGTCGCGGAAATCACTGGCGGACGGGTGGTGCGCCCAGCCGTGGCGGCCGTGCTTCGGTTCGGGCTCTCCACGGGTGCCCCCGCGGGCGCCGGGAGCGCCGGTTCGGGGGTGTTGGCCATCGGGCCCCAGGGGGTGCGGCTGAACCTCGCCCTCCCGGGTCGAGGTGCGGTCGTGCTCAACCATCAAACCGACCTGCTGGAGAACGGCACGCTTCCGTTGTTCGCCGTGCTCTACGGCGGCAAGGGATACGTCACCGGCTGGCTCACGGTGGGTGATGGGCAGGTGTCGGCCGTCTCCCCCCTGCTGTGGCACCGGGACGCTGACCCCGCCGATGCCGCGAATCCGGCGGCTTTTACGCGGTGGCTCACGGTGGAGCCCCAGGCTCCCTGAGCGGTGAGCGGCGCAGGCCTTCGGGATTGCGCTGCCCATTTGTGATGCCGCGGCCTGCGCGGCCTTCCGCGTTCGTGGCCGGATTTGCCGGGGCAAACGGCACGGCCGGGGTGAATCGCGGCAAAAGTGGTTTCGCTACTTGTCTCCCCGCTGATCCGTGTCACATTCATGGTCGAGATGAAAGCCACCGCCTTCCTTTCGATCCCCCTGCTCCCGGTCTCGGCCGCCGCCCTGCTCGCGTTACCTGCGGACGCCGCGCCACCGGGATTGCTGCTCCCCGGCTACCGCCCCGCCCCACCCGGCGCCCACGCCCTCGTAGGGGCCCGGATCGTGGTCAAACCCGGGGAGGTGATCGAAACCGGCACGGTCATCATCCGCGACGGTCTGATCGAGCAGGTGGGGAAGGACGAGGCCATCCCGGCGGACGCGCGGGTCTGGGACCTGAAAGGGATGACAATTTACGCGGGCTTCATCGATCCGTACTCGCCCGCCACTCCTGCCGCGACACCGGTCGTCACTGCCCGCGGCGGCGGTGCCCGGCCGCCGGTCGCCTCCGCCACGGAGGACCTGACGGCCGGGACGGTCCGGTTTCTTGGGACCACCAGCGCCGAGCGTGACGCGGCGGAGGGGCCGGGTTATGAGCTTGCCCGCGTGACCCCCGAGCGGTCGGTCGCCAAGACCTACGCTACCGACGCGCGCGCCAACGAGCGGATGCGCGAGATCGGTTTCGCCGCGGCGAATTTCGCGCCCGCCTCGGGCATCATCCGGGGCGTGAGCGCCCTGGCGGCCCTTTCCGACGAGCCCGCCGGCAAGGCGATGATCCGGCCCGAGGTGTTCCAGCACGTCTCACTTGAGGCGGGCGGCGGCATGGGCGGAGGCTATCCCGGGTCATTGATGGGGGTGGTTGCCGCAGTCCGCCAGGCCTTTTTCGACGCGCAGCATTACCAAGTGGATCATGACGACTACCTGGCGCACCCCGGCCGGCGGAGCCGGCCTGATTTCAACCCCGGCGCCGAGGCTCTGGAGCCGGCCCTCCGCAAGCGCATGACCGTGGTCTTCGAGCCGCGCTCCGCGCTCATGGTCGATCGGGCGGCGCGGCTGGCGCGCGAGTTGGGCCTCGATTATTGCCTCGTCGCCAGCGGCCAGGAATGGCGCCGCCCCGACCTGGCGAACGCCGCGGGCGTGCCGTTCATTGTCCCGCTGAACTTCCCCGCCAACCCGCAGGTGCCCTCCGAGGACGACTGGGAACAGGTGACGCTCGACGAGTTGCGCGCCTGGGACTGGGCGCCCGAGAACCCGGCGGTGCTGCGCGGCCTGGGCCTGGAGATCGCCCTGACGACCTCCGGGCTCACCGACAAATCGGCCTTCCGCCGCAACCTCAAGGCCGCGATGGACCGTGGTCTCGTTGAGAAGGACGCCCTCGCCGCGCTCACCACCGTGCCCGCCCGCCTTTGCGGCGTTTCCGCGCTGCTGGGCACGGTGGAGCCCGGCAAGCTGGCGAATCTTACGGTGGTGGATGGCAAAGGTTACTTCGATCCAGAGTCGAAGGTCCGCGCCGTCTGGGTGGACGGCAAGTACTTCCGCGTGACCTCCACCGAGGCCGCGCCCACCAACAACCCAGCCACCAACCCCGTCGTCGCGGCCGCCCCGGCCACCAACAAAGTCGCTGGAACGAATGTCGTGGCGACCAACGCGGTCGCCGCCAGCCCTGCCACCAACGGCGCCGCGGTCGCCGACGCCCCGGCGGCAAGGGATCCGGCCACCGGCCCCGGCCCGCAGCGGGACGGCTCCCGTCGTGAGCGTGGCGCGGCGCGCGCCCGCGAGCTGCAAAAGCGGGTGGCCCGCCCGCCGATGCAGGATCGCGGCGTGCTGACCAACCCGCCCGCCGTGCTGGTGCGCGGTGCGACCATCTGGACCTGCGGCCCGCAAGGGCACTTGGAGCGGGCTGACCTCTTCGTGCAGGACGGCCGGATCAAGAGCATCGGCCCCGACCTTTTCCCCGGCGCGCCGCCGGAAAACACCCTGGTCATTGATGGCACCGGCTTGCACATCACACCGGGCATTATCGACTGCCACAGCCACAGCATGATCCTCGGCGGGGTGAATGAAGGCTCGCTTCCCTCCTCGGCGATGGTCCGGATCGGTGACGTGGTGAATTCCGAGTCGCCCAACATCTACGAGCAACTGGCGGGCGGGGTCACGGTGGTGAACCTGCTCCATGGCTCGGCCAACCCCATCGGCGGGCAGAACTGTGTCATCAAGCTCCGCGACGGACAGACCCCCGAGGAACTCAAGTTCAAAGACGCCCCGCCTGGCATCAAGTTCGCGCTGGGCGAGAATGTGAAGCAGTCAAATTTCACCGGCGGCGATGCGCGCCCCGCCCGGTTTCCCCAGACCCGGATGGGGGTGCGGGCGTTTTACGTGAACCGGTTCACCGAGGCGCGCCAATACTTGAAGGCGTGGGCGGAATATCGGAAGAACGGCGGCGTGCCGCCCGCGCGCGACCTGGAACTGGAGGCGCTCGGCGAGATCCTGGAGGGCACCCGGCTGGTCCACTGCCACTCCTACCGCCAGGACGAAATCCTGATGCTCATCAGCGTCGCGGAGGAGTTCGGCTTCCATGTCGCCACCTTCCAGCACGTGCTCGAGGGGTACAAGGTGGCTGATGAGATCGCCCGGCACGGGGCCGGCGCCTCGACCTTTTCCGATTGGTGGGCCTACAAGTTCGAGGCGTTTGACGCCATCCCCTACAACGGGGCGCTGATGCGGGAGCGGGGTGTCAATGTCTCGTTCAACTCGGACTCGGACGATCTCGCGCGGCGTCTCTACTTGGATGCCGCAAAGGCGGTGAAATACGGCGGCGTCCCGCCGGAGGAGGCCCTCAAGTTCGTCACCGCCAATCCGGCCCGCCAACTGCACATCGACCGGTGGGTGGGGACGCTCGAGCCGGGCAAGGACGCCGACTTTGCCATCTGGTCGCATCCGCCCCTGGACGCGCGGACCGTCTGCCAGCAGACTTGGATCGACGGCCGCCAGTATTTCGATGTGAAGCGCGCCCCGGCCCGTTCGGCGGCCTTGGCCGCCGAGCGCTCTGAGCTCATCTCCAAGGCGAAGACGCTCGCGAGCCCGGGGCCGGTTGGCGGCCGCGGCGGCCGTGGTGGCGGGCCGCCCGCCGTGGATCCCGGCGAGGGCTTCTTTCAGGTCTCCCTCGAGCATGAGTTCGACGGCCGGATCCGCCACTGCGAGGACTAACACACCATCCCTCCAGATTATGAGCACCTCTTTGTTTTCCCCGCCGGCCAAATCCGTTTCGGCTCCGTTTTCGCGCGTTTTTTGCCGCAACAGCCGCTGGCTTCCGCTTCTCGCCGCGCTCTGGGCCGCTGCCGGCACCGCCCGGGCCGGGACGCTTCTGCTCAGCAATGCCATCGTCCACACCGTCTCCGGGGGCACCCTGACCAACGCCGCGGTGCTGGTCCGGGAGGGGCGCATCGCTGAGGTGGGGCCGGGCATCGGGAGCGCGGACGCCACGGTGGTTGATCTGAAAGGCCAGCACCTCTACCCGGGCATGATCGCCCTCGATAGCGGCCTCGGCTTGATCGAGATCGAGGCGGCCCGTGCCACGATCGATACGGCCGAGACCGGGGAATACCACCCGGACATCGAGTCCTGGGTGGCGGTGAACCCGGACTCCGAGTTGATCCCGGTGACCCGCGCCAATGGCATCACGCACGCTGAGCCGGCCCCGCAGGGCGGGGTGGTGGCGGGACTTTCCGGGGTGATCGCCCTCGATGGTTGGACGGTGGAGCAGATGACGGTCAAGCGCGCCGCCGCGTTGCATGTCTATTGGCCCGAGGCCACTTTGATGCTCGGCTCGCGCGAGGGTCGCGGCGGCGGCCTGGGGCCGCGGCGGGCCCGGGGTGAGGCAGGCGAGGCGGGAGGCCCCAAATCGCCTGAGGAGCAGGCGCGCGATCGCGCGGCGAAGATCCGCGAGCTCGACGACTTCTTCCAGGAGGCGCGGGCCTATGCGCGGGCGCGCGCCGCGGGCCGGGTGGAACTTAACCCGCCGTGGGAGGCAATGCTGCCCGTGGTCGCGGGCGAGGTTCCGCTCGTGGTGCACGCGGACGATGTGCGCCAGATCAAGAGTGCCGTGGCCTGGGCGGGGACGAACGGGTTGCGGATTGCGATCGCCGGCGGGCGCGACGCTGCGATGGTGGCCGGCTTGCTCGCGGAGAAGAAGATCCCGGTCATTTTCGAACACGTCTTCACTCTGCCGCGCGGCATCGAGCACCCCTATGACCTCTATTTCCGGGCGCCCGGGGTGCTCCATGCCGCCGGGGTGAAGGTCGTGTTCAGCATGGGGGCGGCCGGCATGAGCGCGGCCCACGGCCGCAACCTGCCGTATCTGGCCGCCCAGGCGGCTGCCTTCGGCCTGCCCGAGGACGAGGCCCTCAAGGGTGTTACACTTTACGCGGCCGAGGTGGTCGGGGTCGCGGATCGGCTCGGGTCCATCGAGCCCGGGAAGGAGGCGAGCCTGGTGCTGGCGGACGGCAGCCTGCTTGATGAGCGGACTCAGGTGAAGCGGATGTGGATCGCGGGCCGTGAGGTGGATCTCTCTTCGCGCCACACCCGGCTCTACCAGAAATACCAGGGCCGCCCCAAGCCCGGAGCCAAGTAGGGCGGTCACCCTGTCCGCCGCGTGGATCGCGGCTTGGTGCACCGACGAGGTCTAAAACTCGTAGGCGACCATTTTCACGTAATTGATGGAGCCCCAGCAATTGGTCGTGACCGACGCCTGCATTTTGTAGGTGTGGGTGCCCGCCGGGGCGGCCAGGTCGAGGACCTGGCAGGAGGTGGGCGGGACGTAGATCCCGTTGTAGCCCGCCAGGGAACTGGAGCTGATCTGGGCGCCATCCCGGCAGAAGGCGAGGTTGAGCTGGCCCGCCGATCCGGCGGTGTTGGCGGCCGCGCCAAGGTAGCCGGGGTTGGGCGATCCGTCAGGAATCAGGCCGATGAAGACCGGCCGCCCGGTCGTGGTGAGGGTGACGGTGAGGTTGGGCACGTCGTAATACTCGATCGTCGTGACCCGGGTGATGGAGGAGTCGTAGCTTACCGCGACGCCGCCGATCCCAACCGCGGCCCCGATGGTGCGCGGCGCGAGTTTTGGGAGGGTGACGCTTCCGTCGGCGAGGTTGGTGGTCTGTACGGCGCCGGTTGCCAGTTGGCCCGGTCCAACCACGGTGACGCCCTGGACCGCCCCGGGGGCGAGGGCGGCCGCGGTGACGGAGCCGGGAGCGAGCGCGGCGGCCGTGACGGCATTGGCCGCGAGTTGGGTCGGACCGACGGCCCCTGCGCCGATGGCGACGCGGCCCACAGCACCGGGCGCGAGGTTCACGGCGGTCACCGCGTTCGCCGCGAGCTGGTCCGGCCCTACCGCGCCCGCGGCGAGGTTGCCCGCCTGCACCGCGCCGGGCGCGAGTTGCGCGCCGCCGATGCTCAGGCCGGCCAGCCGGTTGGGCGGGATCGTGCCCGGGGAGATGTTCGTGCCATTCAAGCTGGTGAGGTCGGCGCCGCTGCCGGCGAAGGCCGCGGCGGTGGCCATGCCCGACACGCTCACCGAACTCGCCACCACGTTGCTGGCGATGTCCGCCACCCCAGGTTCGTCAATCTCCAGCGCCGCCGAAGGCCCCAGTGAGGCTCCCTCCTTCGCGGGGATGCTCAAACTGCCCGCGGGACAGGTGAGGGCGAAACCGTAGTTGGTTTGAGGGTCCGCCACCCAGGTGCGGACCGCGCCCGTCACATCCACCACGACGAACCGTTGCGCGGTTACCTGGGCTGCCGGGATCGTGGCGATTGGCAGCCCGGGGGCAAAAGCAGGCTGCGAAACCGTGCCCGAGCCTTCCGTCCAGTCGCTCGTCGCCGCATGGACGGTCACATCGGCCGCGCGCGCCGCCGTGTTGAGATAAAGGCAAAGGCGGGCGTTGCGCACCTTATTCCAAGCCAACGCCGTCGGCAGGCTGGAAAAATCAAAGCGAACGAAAGCGGTGCTGTTGCTGGAGACGACCAGGGAAGTGGCTTTTCCCGTCGCCGCGGTGATTTTTCCCCCGAGGCTGTAAGTGTCCTGCGAGGTGTGCAGCGTGAGCGCGCGGACGGGTGAGGCTGCGAGCGAGGCCAGGGCGAGCAGGAGGAGGGTGCGCCTCACCGCCGGGATGCGCCCTCGGGCGCAGCTTCGAACGGGGTGGATCGGGTCCGGGGAGGTGGTTTCCATGATGGTGATCGAGCTTGGATTGGCCGCCACCTCGGGGCAAGGAAGAAACCGGCCCGCGGCAACCCCCAATCCCGAAGGGATTGCGCCCCAAAGCCCAGGGTTGGCGCGCCAGCGCCTACCCTGGGTACGCTGCATCATCAGCTCATTTACCCTGAAGGGGTTACGTCCGGGAAGCGCGGGACCTCCCGCGGAAGGTCCGGCCGAAACTTCGAATCGCACCCCCTCAAGCGCCCGTTCCCGCTTGCCTCGCGGCCCTGCCAGTGGTACGAGACTCAGGCGGTTCCGTCGGGACGCGCCTCCTTTCGGGGCGTGGGACGTCTTGCCGGCCGAGTTTCCCACCCTCGGCCCCAACTGGTTACCCATTATGAACATTGCTGTCACGGGCGCATTCGGCTATTCGGGGCGTTACATTACGCGGCGGCTCCTGGACGCGGGCCACCAAGTCCTCACCCTGACGAATTCCACCGGCCGCCCCAACCCGTTCGGGGACCAGTTGCGCGTGGCCTCCTTCCATTTTGACCAGCCGGACCTGCTCGCGAAATCGCTGGAGGGCGTGGACGCGCTCGTGAACACGTACTGGGTGCGGTTCGACCACAAACTGTTCACCCACGACCAAGCTGTGGCCAACACGCGCATTCTTTTCAACGCCGCGAAGCGGGCGGGGGTGCGGCGGATCGTGCACGTGAGCATCACCAACACCGACGCAAAGTCCGACCTGCCCTATTTTCGCGGCAAGGCGGAACTGGAGGCTTCGCTCGCCGAGTTGGGAGTCTCGCATTGCATCCTCCGCCCGACCGTCCTCTTCGGAAAGGAGGATGTGCTGATCAACAACATCGCCTGGTC
>Ga0182030_10018057_pt1 | contig 13560 bp, 17 predicted proteins | sample 812S3MmetaG_FD_121299 | JGI IMG/M metagenome (GOLD analysis project Ga0182030, IMG submission 121299) | Permafrost microbial communities from Stordalen Mire, Sweden - 812S3M metaG (Illumina Assembly) | ecosystem: Environmental > Terrestrial > Soil > Wetlands > Permafrost | place: Sweden... | reverse complement strand
TTGCGGGGGGGCCCTTGTTTTTTTGGCCCTTGCGGGTGCCAATTTGGGGTCTGGGAATGCCGGGCGGGGGGGGGGGGGCTTGAGGGAGAGCGAAGGAACGCGCTCTTGGTCACAAATCCAACGCCCGGCGCATGACCGCAATAAGATCAGATGAAAGGGGAAGGAGATATCAAGAATAAGAATGCCATATGTGACAACTCAGAAAGACCGGACTTAAGCGTAATATTGATGCTACTGTGCTACTGTGCAGCTGCAACGGCGCAAAAAGAAATATGCCGTAGTGTGGTAATTGGCGGCCCCGTGTCGTGCGTGCGGGGGCGAAACGGGAGGAAGCGGCGGTGAAAGAAATAGAAAAACGAAGCCCAAAGTAGCTACTGCAGTAGGCCTACTAGTCGCTAGTAGCACTAGTAGTACTAGTAGTACTAGTAGCACTACCTAGTAGCACCAGCATCAGTAGACCAGTAGGCCAGTAGACCAGTAGAGAACCGGTTTTTCTCAAACCACTTGTGGCTGAAATTTTAACAAGCTTCGAGTCAAAACTTCCCAGGATCACTCATGACTGCCAGCAAGAATGACTTTGCTTGCGACCTGGGGCAAGAGCTAATGAGAGGATGGACCCGAAGCTCTGTGCAAGAGTGGACAGAACAGACTGGGCAGTTGGACCGGGGAAGGAAGTTGCAGAGCTGACCCGCTTTGAAACTTGAAGCCTGTTTCAGAGTTCTGATTGGTTGTCAGCAGAAAACAGGGGAGATCAACGAGAAAGCAACACGCATCACGGCATCGGGCACTCGATCTCGAACCCTGTCGACATAAGCAGGCAGCTGGAGAAATTGGATTAGAGATATGGACGACGACAACGTGGACCCGGTCTTGATCAATCGAACGGAAATAACGCTTCTGCTTGTGCTTCTGCTTCTGCTTCTGCTTCTACTCTAAGGTACTTACGAGCCGCATACCCGACGCTGCAAGTGAAATGGTACCTGAGATCAGTTACCGCAGTTTGTATCACCAGAGACCTTCTCTTCTTCTCTCCCTCCTCGTCTATTCGACGTTTCATCGATCCACATCTTCTTTCTGGGGCTTCGCCGCTCGCCAATGCAGAAATCTCCGAGCCATGGTAGGGAACCCATAACCATATCAATAGATCCGAAGAGTTAAGATTTACATCATCCGTTTATTCAACACAGACATCAAACACTCCGACCGGCGTCCGGGGAACACCAGCACAATACTGTCAGCTGTCACCTTGTTCTGCTGAAGTCTGCAACTGACACGCATCTTAAGATGAAGCTTCTCTCCGCACCTGTAGAGAAAGTAACGTCGCCGGTCTCAGACCTTCTCCACCACCTTGAATCGCAATCCGTGGCTTGATGTAAGACAATTACTTACGAAGCAGATCAGGGCCGTTCCGTAAATTGTAAATTGATATGTCTCAAAATCAAAGACATCTACTAGTCTCAAATAACCATACTAGAGTCATCTAGACCCACGTTCCTATCTCAGCAATCTAAATCGTATCTGCATCCCATCCCACATCGCAAGCTTTGAATCAACCTTAAAATATACCGGTTGTTCGATGATCCGTTCCTCGAATAAATCGAACTTCAACTATCCCATTTATCCACGAACCAGCCCCTAAACAATCAGTCCAATGCTCGCCTCCCAAGTCCCCTGGCTATCACATCGTTTATGCAACACACGGCCCTCACCAGCGTGATTGCAATCCAGCGTGATTGCAATCCAGCGTGATTGCAATCCAGCGTGATTGCAATCTTGGTAAAACTCTCAAGCCTCGCGCCACTGATTGCTAAAATCAAGCTGGAAAACCCGTCTCTCCATCTCGTTCTCCAGAAGGAGCCTTTACTCCTCAGGGGCCCTTTCAATGTGGGGCGGCTTCTCAACCAATCACGCGTCCTTCCCTACCCAAACCGAAACATCGCAACCCGCGCTGACTACATGAAAATCCCAACTTCGAACAACGCATACTCAGCTGAGCAACCCTAAACCCTCATACCCTATAATGCCTAACAGCCCAACCTAACTCACAGCTCGTGAATCCCCTCCAGCGCAGCAGCAACACATGGCAGTGGCGGAGAAGGATTAATGCTAACGACCACCAATTGAAGACACGAATGGAAGCTTGATGTGATCATGCACGGCCTTATGTAAGGCTAGGCCTAATTATTTTGTATGCGTTAGGTCCTCCGTGCTTGCATAGACCTACTGTGGGTGTACAGCAAAGCTATAAAAAGTTCCAAAGATAAGAAGATCGACATGCAGTGCACGTTTTATGTCGTGAAGAGATTTCCTGTGTTTGCATATCGACTATGACTTGCAGGCGCGGCACAACTAGAAAACTTAACTGGTCAAGTCTACGAGCGCGTTGAAGAGCGGCTATGTTGTTCCACAAATCCTCGATTGGCTGGCTCGAAAGTTGTGTTTTTGAAGATGTGAAGTGAGGAATGAGTGAGGCCCATTTCAATTTCCTTAATGGACTCTAGCATCAATAAGACCCAAAAACATCCAAGAGCATTCTAATTACTTCATTAATACTAATCGATATCGTTGTATATCTTAGAACGACTCCCATATTTACAGTGAATGCTCGCTGAGGGACAATGTCCCAAGACGCAGAGGTGGCACAACGAACAATGCCAACCTTGATGAAAATCATAACTCCTAAACTCATCGCTGATGCTATCCATGTATATGCCCCAACGCTTCATGTACTGCGTGGTGAAACCAAAAGAACGCCTCTACTCAAGCACGCCGGATCTCCTTGAAGACACCAGCGCTCGAGCAACACCTTCCAAAAACTCAATAAAAAGTAAAAAAATTGCTATTTCCAGACCCCATTCAACCTTTTTTTATATTTTTAGCCAACACTGCCTCGAGAATGAGCAGATGCAGATGATCCGCTATCGCTAGGAGTACCGGGCTCTATGGCGACCTGTGATTTGATGGCTATGATCCATTCGTGCTGAAGAAGTTCAGCGGCTGACGCACGCTTTTTCGGGTCCCTGACAAAGCACTTCTTGAGAAAATCAATGCCGGCCGGGCTCAACTGGTCTGGCGAGGGAAGCTGCGGTGGATTGCCTTGGGCTATGTTGTACATTATGGCCCATTCGTTGTCGAGTGATGCCCACGGTCGCCGACCTGTGGCCATTTCAAGAATCACACAGCCAAGCGACCACACATCGACCGCTCCTGCTCGCCCGGGGTTTTCACCCTTGATGACCTCGGGCGACATGTACATTGGAGTCCCAGTCATAGATTTGTTGGCCTTCCCTGCGGCCTTGGAGGCAGCGGCTACCAGAGTTTTCCCTTGGCGAGCTATAACCTTTGCAGCACCGAAATCAACATACTTTATAACGCCGTTGTGATTGAGAAGAATATCTAACGAATTGGTTAGCCTCAAACGTATAAATGTTGAGCGGTTAGAACTTACTTTCTGGCTTGATATCGCGATGCACAATACCGCTTTCGTGAAGATAAGCAAGACCCTCAAGCAGCTGCAACGCGTATACCATAATGACTTGCTCATCCTCAATACGTCCGTGTTCCAGAAGGCCGGCTAAGGATCCGCCAGAGCAGAATTCCATGAATATGTAGACTTTGTCCCTATGGACTTCAATCCCATGATAAGATACAACGTTAGGATGATCTAAAACCTCCAATACATTCATCTCGTCTTTGATTTGTCCAGCAATAGTTGGGATGAGGGTGGGATCTTGAAGGCGAATCTCCTTTACAGCCATCAAATGGCCAGAATCGAGATTAATAGCTGCATAGACGGAGCCGAAAGTACCACCACCCACAAATTGACCTTGCTGCCAGCGCATATTCACGTTGGAAGCAGAGGAAGAAAGATATGTAAGCGATCGATCTGCCTCACTGGACTCTTCTAAGACTCGGCCAAGCGCTTGTCGCTCAGCCTCCTTTTGCTTTCTGGTGTCGTCCAGGTCGGCCAGTTGCTCCAATCTCTGCTCTCGGATGTATTTTGAAGACTCCTCATCATCTAACATCCGACTCATGTCCATCTTCTTAAACTGCCCAGCCAAAGCCTCAATGCGTTGCTTCTCAGCTTGAGCCGCAAGTGTCGACCTCGCACCCATAATATCAAAGTGTGATATCAACAGTGACATGCAACCTGCAACCTTTGCACGAAGCCTTGAATATTCATCCTCACCAAGGGCTAGTATGTGCTGTCCCTGAGTCATGACCATTGCAAATTCTAAAGCGAGCACTGCCCATCTGAAGGTCTTACGTTCAGTTGGAGTACAATCGTCACAAACAAAGCTAACCCAGTCCAAAGCAAGCTTCGTTAGCTTGAGATTATTCATCTGCTTTCGATTGCGATCCATATAGAGCAATGATCTCTGGCCAAATTCTGTTGCGAAGACGAAGCATGTCTGAATGAGCTCTTGACAGTCCAAGCCCTCAGTCTGCTTCCGCACGATTTCGACACTGTCCATGATCAAATTGGACAGCTTGTAGACGACCTTCTTGATCTCTGTCAACTTGGCATTGACCTTCTGAAGGTTGGATCTTTGCTCAACCAACATATCTAAATGCATATCGATAGCATCCAAAAAGGTTAATCGAGCATTTGCGAGCCTTGCCTGGGAGCCATCGGCAATCAGACGCAGATGCCCAATTTTAACATCAGTAGTCGGCTCCCTGATATTTGCATCGACCTGGGGCCCATCCCAAGGGATTTGATTTTCTGGTCGTAATACCAAAATATAAGGGTTCGTTGGATCTTCCTGCATGTCTTCCGAATGATAGCACGTTCCGAGAATTGATTGTATATCTTGAGGTCGATCATACAAAGATGGAGAGGCTATCAGGAAAATACCATCATGCTCAATGCTAGCGGTATATACCAAGAAATGGTTCGTTTCAATGAGCCTTGCATAAAGCTTTTGTAAACCATCTCTCCGCATTGCGATGCTGAAGTCGGTGGCATTTTCAAAGCGGTCGCTGAGGACCCTAGAAAACCGTTGCAACATACGCTGACGGACGCGAACTGAATCAAGACTTTGCTTGTATCGCTTGGTCATTTCAGCAGCAGTTTCCTTCGACTTTCTCTGGAGTTCCTTCTCGAACGTTTGACTCAGCCGAAAGAATGCTTTGTGGGTGAGGGAGCTGAACTGCTCTGCAACTTCAACATCACCTCCTTGGAGGTGACGTCCAATCTCATTAGAGAAGTCCCATTCCTGCTCTAAAACCTCCGCCTCTTTGAAGGTGTTTTTATTACCACCAAGTTTCCAGTTAAGCATTTTGAAGTAGAACTTTAGCGCATCTAGCACAACCTGATCAAATCCTTCATCGATACAGGGAGGTAGGTCCCAACCCGGCTCAGGCTGAGAGATCGTCAGGTACTCTATTTTGATTCGAATAGCAAGTTTGAGCAGGATCTGAAACTGTGAGATCATCTGATCCATCATCATGGCGTTTCGCTGTGCCGAATCTTTCATCTTTCTGGCATATTGAAGGCGAACCTTGATGATTTCCTCAATCAGGCGGGATGGAAAGTTAATAAGTGTCAACAACTCTTCAATGTATGGCGGTAGGTGGCGCTTCGCAAAAGCCTCTGAGTTCTCGATGAGTGTGCTCTTGGCTTTCATAATGACCTTTGTTACTCCCAATAAAATGCTCTTATCGCCTTGCAATGAGCGTAAACCGTCCTCCTTCAGTAATCGATCTATAAATGAAGACTCATCTGATAGGCCGTTTCCAGAAGGGGAACGTTCTTTTGCCTTGTTGAAATCCAGTTCTGCATTTCCCACCCAACTTTGTAGGATCCCAAGCTCGGTGTTGATCAGTTCTGTCGTGTTGTGCCATGAGATAACAGCGTCGCAGGTAGCATGGTACTGTGTCGATGCCGCAGTCTTATTTGCAAGCTCTAATGCCATTCGAGAAGGATAAAGGCTTTCGCACTTCTCTATCTTCTTGACGATGTCTCGGACCTGATCGATGGGAGGTTTGCCAATTTCGCTCTCACCCTGGACTTGAAACCTAACAATCTGGTCCAGCATGGTGTCGAGAGTGGCCCGAGTATCCTCAATTATTCGACGCTGGGCCGCAAGTGTCCGACCAGTGATCTTGGAACGAATTCCAAGCCATATTTCAGTGTATATATTCTCTCCCTGTTTGTCGGAAGCCCCGATTAACCGCTTCTTTTCCTGTCTCACAACATCTCCTGTCAAGACAGAAGCTAGCATCCCATGCCATTCCAACCGTTCTCTATTAGCAGGATCTTTGAGGTCCTCTGTAGTAGGTTGTATGTCGTCATTACCGTAAAACAAGAGGGTTTCCTGATCGTAGGCATCATTGTCAAAATGATTATCTGACGGCGATTCATCCTCACTATCAGAACCGGTCCCATATCCAATACTAGGGGTGTATTGTTCAAAGTACTCCACGACGCCTTGATCCTGCTGTAGTCTCTGCACGTATGCCTTTTCCTGTGCCCGGTATGATGCGTTTGGGTCTTGTCTGAACCGTGAAGTAGATCCAGATCGATTTCGATCAGCTATCGTGATATACGGTGGCTGTGGCGGACGGCGTGCCGGGGCATAGGTACTAGAGGGTGTTCGAGCTGGTGCGGTAGGTCTTTGTGGTCTACTCGTCGCGCCATTGAGTGGTGATTGATTCGCAGATAAAGAGTTTCCAAAGTTACCAGTCGCATCAGCACTGGTTCTGTGAAGACGGGCACTCGAATTTATGTTGTTTAATGGGGGTCGAGATTCAAGGGACGAGAAGGAGCCGCTATGCGGTGTCAGTCTCGTGTCGAGTCCCAGATCATCAAACTCCTGGCCTTCTCCAGACGACCCTGAATCGCCGGAATCAGTGGTCTGGATATGTGGACGCTCCATGACCCTTGGGCCCTTCAAAGTCTCGAGCGAGCCGTCCTCGTCCTCGTTCGAGAACCTGACTGAACGAGGGGAGATGTCAACGCTCATGTCCAGGAAAGTGTTTGTCGCCCAAGTAATTTACGGTAGCGTCCTGGCGCGAACAGCATCCTTGACCGGAAGAAACCACGAGTGGATATAGCTACCGATGCGGTTCACTGAATGATCCGTGCAGACGATGTTCGACGATGCTATGCTATGAATGCCTGATTTATCGAGAGTATTATCGTTTGGTACTGAAGTTCAATCATCCGTATTGAACATTGGGGGGTGAAGGTTGAAATTTAATCGTCGTTGATACAGTGCTAGCGCTGTCGGTTCGATCGTGTCGGAGACGATTCCGTTTCGAGGATTTCAAAGTATCAACCGCAATAGCCTTCACGATGTATGTAGCATGGACTTTTGCGGAGAACAACTGTCGATAGCTTACAATCGAATCGACGCAAGCAAGATGAAATGATATGTGCTCCAGAAGACTCTGTTTGTTCGGGCGAATTTTCAGATTATGCTGTGCCTCATTTGCAGAAGTATAAAGCTAAGCTCCCCGCTGGGACGCGTTGAAAGTTGCCACTGTGGCGGACTTCTTTTATTTTTCTCGGATTCTAGACCAATAAGCTGAGCAACAGCTGTGATGCTTAAATAGAATCCCTGAAGAGGCTGCAATCAAGCGTCGATAGGCTGTGATGGATTATATCAACATAAATAATCCAAGGAATATGCCCTGAATATCTGGTCCAAGAGCTCAAGCGAAAAGGAAAAATAGCATGAACTTGGAACGAGAAGGGAATATTGAGCAATATCTGAGTTAATTGGTGTATAATATAATAAATTGATCCTGTATGAATTTAAAAGCAACTCGGTTGAAGTACGCTGCGGGGATGCCCCAGCCTCGGCTGACATTCCCTACCTGGCCTGGCAGCCTCGCGTCGAACAACGATCGAACGACGCCATCCGTCTTCAACCCACCATTGAATCATTATCTACTTGTATACCAAAATACTATAGCAGACTTACGGTCATTGAGGTTTTAACATGAGAATAGAGCCTCATGACAGACTTATCAATATCTCAATGATATGTTCAGTCAAGATGAGAACCAGGTCTCCGACGCGTCTAATACGCGTCGAATCTTGACGCCAGTATCCGATAATTTTCTGAATGGAAGCGATGGCTCGACGTTTGGTGGGAAGAAACGGAAGAGGGATGGTAACACAATGGAAGACTTGCTCAAGGATTCTTTTGTGGTGAAGGTTAGCAATATACTCAAGTGCTTGTGAACCACATTAACGTTGAAGTAGCCTTATCCATCCATGGGCCTATCTAAACCTCGAGCACTACAGCCGCTCATTCTGTTACCCCGAATCAATTTACCATTATCCTGTATCAACATTGTACCCACCACTCATGCTCTACCTCAATCACGACTGTTCGAAACCCATGTTAAAATTCTGGAATTAGAGGAACGAATGGGAAGTCAACCAATGGTTTTGATAGCTAGGTTAGATGATGGCAGAACGCTGTATGCTGTAGAAAGGGAGGACCGCGGGCTCTACGTGCTATGTCAGCTCGGTTCATGGGTGAACCTTCAACAACTACGTGCTGCGGCGGTCGTTTCGAAGCAAGATGTGCCTACTGCATCCATGAAAGGTGGTGGACCCGGTGCATTATCTCTAGAGGCTGCAACTATACCTTTAGCCACTCCAGAATCCAGCAAATATAGTAAGAAGAAACGGCTTGCTATTGAAGCCATTCAATCCATGGTAAAAAGGCCTTCAACATGCCTTCCGACGGCGACCCCATCCAGTGCAGGTGTGCCAGACGAGTATTCAGAGCTGCAAGGAGAACCTTCTGCCAAGCACCCTGTTCCAGAAGACCTTGCGACCCAGCGTACAGCGGCTGAGATTTTTGAGAACATTCGGACTCAATATTTTGAAGCTCTTTATCTGTCCAAGGTATGTGTTAGGTCTTGTAGGAGGATCTAGAGTTAATATCGGCAGGCTTCATTGGCGTACTTTGCAAAGGGCCCCTTATCACGAGCACGCGCAGCATTTCACTTAGACTATGACTCGACTCTGGATATGAATGAGCATATAGCATTTCTTGAGAGCCTCATTCTTTCCACCACTCTTATTGACAAAAAGTATAGAGATGGGATACCCGGATGTGTCTCCCTATTTGACATACATGAGCAAAGTGCGGATGAGGCCAACCGAGCAGCAGAAAAGACCAAGAAACGGAGAAGTAATAAGAAGATGAAACCCAACAGAACTGGCCTGTATCCGTCTGAGGATACACTGATCAGAAAATGGTGGGGTGCTCACGATGTGGAAGCTGATTCCGGTGGCCCGAATACTTCCAAGGAAGACATTGCCAAAAGACGGATATCTCAGTTGCGGATCCGCGAGACCCAACTTCAGATGATCGTAATTCTTGAAGTTCTTGCGCTTCAACCCTTGGCATCAATTTCAGAGGATGTTGAGGGTGGTCTACCAAATGTACCACCAAGTCTTGGTACGAATGGCAAGGAACAATCAGCCAAAGCTAAGAAACCCGATCATCTAACCATGCTGATTGATGTTCACATCGATCGACTGTGTATATGGCAATCGATTGCTCTCGAGGCCGTGAAAACGCCTGTCAATGGTATGTCGAACGAAGGCGTGGTTACCGCCAGCTTGTCTAAGAATGCCGACAACATCTTAAGGGATTTCTGTGTCGAAGTTGTCGCCCCTTTGTAAGTGCAGTTTACTTTTTCAAGTCAGCCTTTCTAACGATCTTCAGCTTTTCGGCTCGCCTTCCTGACCGCTGTGCTATCATAAATCGCAAGTTGGGAGGTCCGGTTGTCGTTTCTCCGCCGAAACCCAAATTATCGAAATCTGCCAGCTTCTCAGTCTCAGCTTCCCGGCCTGGCGCTGCAACCAAACGTCCTGTTCCAGCGAAGCCACGAAAAAGCTTGCAACGCATACTCAGTAACGAAAGGGACCGAAGAAGCGAGTCTCGAGGGCCTAACAAGGCAATCTCATTGATGAGATCCGCCACAATGCCAGCAGTGCCTGGTTTTAAACGAGAGGCAAGCGAAACGCCATCACTTTCAAATATTCCTTTGGCGGAAAGTCAGTCACTACATGCAAATAGAGGTGGAGTATTGAATTCGAAACGATTCTCCCAACGAGAAGTAGATCTGAGCAGTATTGCGCCAGAAACCAGCGCAAAAGCTAGGAAGCAAGCCAATATTGATGCTGAACTCAAGCAGGCGATTTTGGCTCTCAAGAAACCAAACCGCGAACTGGCAGGAAAATCTCTTGTCGAGACTGCGGAAAAGCGATCAAGTTCAGTCTCCCATTCTAGGAGTGAGTTCATGTTCGCCATCAAATGCTTCCGCGCTAATATATTCCAGAATCTAAAAAACCTGTTCGAAATCCACTTTTTCAAGGAGTACAGATTACAGCAACTCCTAAAACCATCCGACGGAAAGATATGTCTGCTAGCTTCCAAGGTCCAACATTACCTAAAATCGCAGCCGATACGGATATCATAGCCATTCCCCCTTCAAGTTTTCCACGGATTCCTCAATCGCTTGCTAGGCCTTCTCACGAAGGGCTCAGCAAGAATCCACTTCTATCATCCGTTCAGGCAACACCAACTCGAAAGTTGGGTTCTACTTCTTCTCAAAGGACCAATGGACTTTTAGTAGGTGAACGTCCGGATTTTGGGGGGTGCCCTCCTTCTTCACCTTCAATGCAACGACGTTCTGGCGCGCAGCTGTCAAATACTGTCCCAGATTCAGTTGTGAAACATCCGTCTAGCTCCTTTGCATTTTATGCAATTCAAGATACGCCGGTAAAGAAGATAGGTGTGCCATTAGAACACAGCCATCCTTCATGTAACAATAAAGAGAACGGAAGAGCAGGAGAGATGGGTTTGAAAATTGGGCGCCCGAAAACGCCTGCCCTGTCGCAAGAGGAGTCTATCTACAAATCTTTAGGTTGGGATGATACTGATGACATTGATGAACTGGCATAATCTGCTTTTTTTATGGAGTAATGGTTGTATGGGATGAAAGCACCATGGTTTGGGCATAGCGGCGGTGCATTGGGCTGTTGCATATAGCATTTGGCATAGTATAGAGGCTAGAAGGAGTTATCTTAAATCCAATCACGATATGACTTGAGAAAAAGACCTGATCGGTTGTAGAGATGCACTGGAGGCTTTTGGCACGTGCCAACCATGCCAGTGCCGCCAGGCTGAGTGTGTGGAACTCGGCTGCACAATGTGGAGAAGAATATCCTCATAAGCCTTCTGGCAAGCTGGTCCTCCAAACCAGGGTTTATTATTCGATTTACATACCCATTGTCACTGTCATCTTCGAGCGGTTCGTCGAACAGCGCGTCTCAACTTTGGCTACTGCAATCTTCACCGAAATTACGGCTACGCACCTGTCACAACCAAATTTCCGCATTCAAGATGGATATAATACAAGGTATGCGCGCTTTATACATATCCAGCCCTGATAGAAGCTTACAGCAAATAGAATACGCTATAAGCGCCTACCACCTTTACAACAGCTATGATCCCTACCTCCGCCCCATCCGCAGCGCGCTCTCCACCCTTCAATCCCGCACCTACACCCTCCTCTTCCCCTATCTCAACCGCGCCTTGCTCCTCCTCCAAAGCTCCCCCAACTTGATAAGCGTCGGCCTCCTAGTCCTATTCCTCTTAATCGCGTTACAAATATTGAATTTCGTGAGGAGGATTATGATGTGGTGGATTAGAGTGATGTGGTGGGTTACAGTTGTGAGTGTGCTAGCTTTGGTGGTGAGCGCGGTTTGGCAGAGGGGTCCGGAGAGAGTGGGGAGGGAGGTGTGGGAGTGGGGGAATCATTTGAGTGATGTTTGGTGGAGGGAGTATAGAAGGTGGGATGGTTATCAGAAACAGCAGCAGTATTCGCAGCAGAAGATGCGGACGGGGAATGGGAGGGCAAGTTGGAGGTAGCTTTGGTTAGGTTGTTATATTGGGGGTATGGGATTATTGTTGGCGTTTAGAATTGGAATGGGAAAGGGACCGATATGGCATGCCGATATTGGGAATCATCGCTATTAGGACAGGATCAAATCTATGGATATCATAATACGCCGACGCTATGCTTCACAAATCCGTTCCTAACTCCACAAGTCATGTCCACGCCATATGCCTATTCTATTCCCTCTTCATCATATTCCATTTCGTCGTTGGGTTCCTTGGGCTCTTGCGCCTCATGGAACTGAATCGCATCGTCGATGTAGCTTAGAATACCCCCAACACTATCCTCGTCCTGCACATCCAGTTTCAAGTACGAAACCATACTGAAGCTGTCTATCAACCCAGCGACAGCCCTATTCAACCTCTTGAAGCTTTTACCACGCATCACGGTCCGTGAATCCCTAGCAGCTCCAGAGCCATCATCGTCCTCTCCAGTCTCTCCAGGATCATCGTCCAAAAGTGTAGTATCCGGGTCCAGAAACCGTTTTAATTGTCTTGTTCCAACTTGTCCTTTCACCAAATCCATCTTCGACAATATGTTCACATGGGGAACTTCCAGCATGATCATTGCGCTCATAGCACTCAATGTCCCTGCAAAGAACTTTGCCCTATCCACTACAAAAGTCGCCTCCAACAAATACGCAGCACATAAATTCACATCCAACGCGCCAGTCCTCGTCAGATGTTTTACCAAAGCGGGTAATACTGGGATATGCGTATAAAGCTCGATTTGTCCCGGCATATCTATTATAATCAGGTATTCCTCAGACAAAGGATCCAAAGCTTCGGTAAGGAAATCGAGATTCTCGAGGAGGAATTCGAAACAATAGATTAAGCCGCCATTGGGGCCGAGCCCCATTTCTTCCATTACATCTTCGAGGGAGATGAGGTCTTTGATATCGAGATCAGGTTCGTGAGTGAACTCTTCAGCTGCGGGGTCGAGGTTCACGTAAAAGCAGGAGCGACGATTGTTGCGGAGGTGAGTTATGAGGGCTGAGCAGAAAGTGGACTTTGTCTAATTGTTAGATATTGCGACCTTACAGGGCAATGAAATATCCTTACTTTGCCTGCCCCCGCGGGGCCCATAACTAGAACTCCGAATTTACTCATGTTGAGGTTGATGGTTACTGGTCTCTTTGATCAATGAAAATTGATCTCAGCCTTTTCTCAAGGCTCCGAAGAAATAAAATTTCAAGAAGGCTGAACCTCGTGATCAATTCCCACGTGTCGTGCTACTCCTTGCTGCTTGGCTCCTTTTTCTCATCGGATTCCGATCTGAGGCGGTGAAAGTGAGAGAGGTTTTGATTGATCGCACCATAGCTCCCTGGCCTATTGCGTGCTGGCCCCAACGATAGGACCTCTTTGCGAGGATGGTACCCCACCTTTTTTTTGCTCATTCCCTCGACGTCTTTTTTATTCCAAACCTCCTCATTCCTCAACACATTTTCTTCTCTTCAAACCTCAACTTCACACCCGAATCCCTCTCTCACCTCGACCTCCTAACCATACTCCCACATCGCAAATATGACCTCACACGTCAATGGCACAAATGGCGTCAAGGCCCACCACAACCAAGGAACTTTCCTCTTCACCGTAAGTAAACCTCGAATCTCGAAATTTTGAT
>Ga0182030_10018054_pt1 | contig 13561 bp, 15 predicted proteins | sample 812S3MmetaG_FD_121299 | JGI IMG/M metagenome (GOLD analysis project Ga0182030, IMG submission 121299) | Permafrost microbial communities from Stordalen Mire, Sweden - 812S3M metaG (Illumina Assembly) | ecosystem: Environmental > Terrestrial > Soil > Wetlands > Permafrost | place: Sweden... | reverse complement strand
AATTTGATAAGATTTTTTAATTTACTAATAAAATTTATAAAAATTCAAAGATTTTAGTAAATTGTTATATAACAAAAAATATTAATAAAATATTACTTTTAATTTACAATTAGATATATTAAGCAGAAGAATATTATTTATTAAATTATTTAATAATTTCAATAATTCAAAATAATAAAATATAATATTAAATATACTATATCTTTTTATAAATTATAAATTAATATAATAAATAGTAAAATTATATTATATTTAATCTACTATATTAATTGATTAATTAGTTAATGTTTTTATTAAATAATATCTTTTTTTAAGGTTTTGTTAATAATTTATAATTTATGAAATATATTGAGTTTTTGGTCTAGTCTGATCACGAATTAGTGCAGTCCCTGGTGATCCTTTTACTGTGAGGTAAGCCATGCCGGCCACGACTTGCTGTGATCAATGTATATTCTTGAATGGATTGCGGAAGCATACCTGTCCAAGGATGGCCACAAGTTGTCGCTCATCTGGATAAACCGACAACCTTACGATCCGCTCGAGGAAGACGGGCATATACTCGAGGACAGTATAGAGGCCATTGTCGATCGTGAAAACTTCAAGGGCGGTAACGATATTTTGGTACTGAAGTTGTCGAAACAGGTATAGCGTCTTCACGAACACTTCGGTTAAGAATGCTCTCACATGGACGAGCTCAACGAAAGAGGCCTTCCGAATAGCCACTTCTACGGTACCACCGAGTTCAACGTTGTAGACCTTTTCGTACTTCTCCCAGGGGGATTCCCACGCTGCTCTAAGTTGGAGGGGGCCACTCGTCGCAGGTCTGACAGTCCTCGATTCTGCTTTTCCTGTCCTCGTCACGGCATCTGGGGTATCTGCTAGAGAGGGGGTTGCCGTCTTGCTCGAGGCATCTCCCTTGGGCGTCGGGCGAGAATTGAGTGAGTCGAACAAGACAGCTCGCTCTGTAAACATGGTTGGCGATTTAGCCCCTGCCAGTGCGAGCATATCGAACTGTGTGGGTGGTCTATCAGGGTGACCCATCTTGGCAGCGTGGAGAGGTAACGAAGTTGGGGAAGTCAGTGTATGGAGGTTTGGACGTGAAAAGAGGTCGGGAGAAGAAAAGGATCGGAAGTAGGTGGTGCAATTTTGTTGAGTGTGATTTCGAAGATGGTCGAAGACTCAAATGGTCGAGACTGCTATTTTAAGGCTTTGACTGAATTAGAGATGGAGGGCAGCAGAATTTGGCTCCCTCATCATCTCACCTCGAACTGATGACTCCACCCATCGCCCTCCCCACCCTCTAAATACTGTCCATCCCCAGCCCTCATTGCCCCAGGACATAGCAAGCTTTCAGTCAAGGTAGAGTAAATCCGCGTGGCCAGTACGATACACATTGGGCCAATTCTTCACAACTCACATGTAAGTTGCTGTCACGGCTGACCAATCTCATCTCTAACAACAATAGTCAACACGAACGAATGGGGAGATGATGGCTCTGGATCCCAATGCATCAGTGTACGTCCCTCCCGCTCTTAATAGCCACGAGACTTCAAGCTGAATTCTTCCAGATCAACCCAGCTAATACTGAGTTCGATGCTACTTGGGAATGGAGCGACAATGCTACTTTAGTTCATGCCTTCCCGAACATCAAATTGCAGTCTGATCTACTTCCTCTTCAGCTGTCCAACCTTTCTCATTTGAACATTTCGGCATGGTGGTCGACGACCCCAAGTTCCAGTTCGGTTGAAGATCTCGCCGCCGTCGACGCTGCAGCGAATGTTGTAGTTGATATGTTTCTGGATCTGGATGCAGTCGCGGCGAATAGTACCACACTTCCAAAGTATGAGGTTATGATCTGGATGGCATCTTATGGTGGGAAGAAGCCAATCGGATTCAGCTCATCTATCAAAAATCCTCCTACACACGTTCTCAACGGGACACAATTGTAAGTCTGATCTCATAGCCATTCTTGAGGACATACTAAATCATGTGCAGTACACTCTACTCTGGCGCCAATAACAACGGCCAGTTTGTCTACTCGTGGCTGGCCCCGGATAACATCACCACCTTTGACAAAGACATTTCCCCACTGCTACACTATCTATGGCAACACAAGAAGATATCGGAGTCCAACTATCTCGGCATAGTTCAATTCGGCACGGAAACCTTTCACGCAAGTTCGAATGTGACATTCTCAGCCCAGGATTTCAATCTCACCGTCGCTTCTGGAAAGCCGCTCGTAGACTCGAAAGCTACAGCTGCAGCACCTCCCAACCTGGTCTTCCTTCTCCTTCCAGTATCCTTCCTGTCCTTGATGGCATGTTCATGATAGCCATCGCAGATCGGAGCGGTATCTGATAGACACGACACGCAAGGCATTCTAGTGAGAGTGGGGATGGGATTATATGCAGACATGGGGCAAGGGGCAATCATTTGGAGTCTGGACGCAATATATATTTTCAGTCTTTGTCAATGGATCATGGTGTAGAGGATTTCAAGCCCCCACGTTATTGATCTTATCTTATGGTGTCGATCATAGACCAAAGCTAGCAGCCTCATTTCCACAACTACTGCCAAGCTTTCCTGTAAATACGTCGTCCCTCAGATGCCGACGCTTGTTATCTCGGAACTCTTTGCCTCCCATTCGGGTTTGCATGGCAAGTTCAGAAATAAAGTTACGACGTTTTCGGTCTCGCGTGGTCCGTTTTCAGGGAAGGGCACGACGATTTTGGCATCCCCTACCCACCCTCAGCCGCAACAACAAGGGGCTTGTTACCGCTCAAGAAATGGACGACCGGGGATATTCGCAGATCAACAAATAGTTTCGAGCCGAAACCGAAGACTTTGTTGTCTCACGGCCATATTTGCTTTGCATGAGCGTTGCTGGTATGGTGTATGGTATGTAGGCACCTGCCGCCGTGCGACCCGTATACGACAACTCACCCTTCATCCGCGCTACATGTACCAGCTATGCACCCATGAAGGAGCCCGCGAGCTTATCGGATCTACACCACTACACCTTGTACTCACATCCATCAAGATTGGTAAGATGCGTAATTATTAATTATGGATTCATCTCATCTTTTTTCAGGGTTCAACAGTACGTCTAGCATGGCTTCACTTAGGTACTAGTGTACTCTTGACGTTTGTCAATTGCAGGGGAATATGCGCTCAGATGCCGTATCAAGCTCTGATCTTCGCACGTTATCTCCAACTCTTCAAAGTTTGATGGGCCTGGTTCGGGACGAGCATCTGAGCGATCTTGCTCTTCCATATGCTCATCGTCTTTGATCCCTGCATTGTACCTGCACTTCTGAAAGCTTGGCCTCTTCTATGGTACATCGCGCTGAAGTCTATCCTTGGTATTGTTGAAATTAGCGTCCTTTTGAGCCTTGGCACGCTAAGCCCTGCGGACTCATACACAGCACCCAAATATCCAAGAGGTCCATCACGAGTCACTCCCAGCCATCCTCGAACACCCATGAATCAGAAGGAATTTCGCACTATCAAATGCGCAAGCGCCTCAGCGCCACTTCACCATCATGATGGTCTCTCAAAGTCGAACGGACAGTAAGTGAACCAGACTCGCTTGAACCAACGTCGGGAGAAATAGTCACCCACGAGTTCGATGAGCTCCGACTCTGAGAGCACGATCTTCTGAATGGCCCTTTGGTTCTTTGACGAGATGCAACAAATTTATGGTTTTACTGAGCAAAAAACGGACACTGAATGCTTGTACGCCTTCAAAGACAATCTCTTCACAACATTTCTCACGGCTTCCTCTGATAGGGAAGTCGAATGTCTGATTACGCGTCCTATGCGAAATCACTGTCAGCCTCCGTTCATCACTGCATTTAGAAAACAAGTACAAAGCTACAGAGTAACGACCCGACTACCTCTCATCTCTCATCTTTTACGTCACCTATTTTCATTCTGCGACAAAGAGCGCCTCGGACAAGGTCTTAGTTTCCGTTAAGGGTATTGGATGCATACTGACATAAAGGCGAGGATGTCTTTGTCTACCTCTATTAAGATACACTAACACCACATAGAGTTACACATATCAACCTTGAATCCTCCACCGGGGGGTCTCCCTTACCGCGACAACATAAATGTCGGCACTCTGGTCTTCGGGGGTGGGGCTGCCATTACCACTTACCCTTGTCTTCTTCCTTCACCTTCTAACCGCCGCGCTAATCTCCAGCAAATACAGAAACATCCTCCCAACAGACCGCCTCTATCACGCCTCTGTAGCATGCCAACCCAGCCAGCGCATTACCTTCACCTCCAAAACCAACACTCCCCAAAAGACCCTCTCTAACCCGCACTTCTCCTCTCGCCAACTCCTAAGTCCTTTCTCCTCTTCCGCCTTCGCTCACCGAGCAGCCGAACAAGCCTTCAATAACGCGCCAAGAACGCCTCCAAAGCACCTCGAGCGAAGCCAAGCTCTCTCTGCCACTGTCCTCGAACAACAAGATCGCCTTCCTAAAACTATCTCTGTCACCGATGCTTTGGCTGTGAAATCTACAAGTGCATTGCTGTATTTATGGAAAGAGGACGTAAAAAGATATTGGTCGACCTTGCGCTCCGGATCCTCATCTGGTGAAATTGAGGGGCACGACGGAATAGTTGCGAGTAATAGGCTAGTTGTTCCTGGGCGTACGGGGGTATGCGCAGATGGATTCCCGATCGAGGGCTTTTGCTCCAGAGAGTCAACAAGGAGCCATAGTGATATACTGGTCGTTGGTATCGTGGTACTGTTTTTGGTAGCCGTGGTCGCATGGGAAGCTGCGGAAACAATTGGTAATACGTTCGTTCCCCTCTCCATCCACCTTCTCTTCCCTTTAAATAGAGTTGACAATATATGCGTTTATAAGTGTTGTGGCATACTACAGAAGACGACTCTGCGGCAAAGTCTACTCCGAAGATGACGAGACAGCGTCTATCAAGATACCTTTCTTTTCATATCGGGCCTCGAAACCTCGATCTGAGAACACGGTTAATGAACATGGGGATGAGGGTCGGAAAAGAGGGGTTTGGGCTAAAGAGGAGACTAAAGTCTCCCCTGTTAGTCTAATTTGATCCTCTATTTACTGCCTCCCTTAACCTCGAGCAACAGCTTGAAGAAGATGATGACGCGTTGGGCCGGAAGATTTAGGGGTACGAGATGTGCAAAACCCGCCGAAAACCTCTATACATGCTTGAATTTTGATATACGACAAGAGGACCACTTCATTTACACCAACAGCGAATATTCGCAGCTGTGAAGTGAGCACATCACACTAAATCCCACCTATTTCCCAGCCACCACCTTAGCGTTCTCTACATTCCCAATCTTCTCCTCTTCAGCTTTCAACCTCTCCCTCCTCTCCCACCTCCACCCCTCTCCATAAAACCACTCCAAAACCAGCAGCGGACTTGCCCCCGCCGTCACCATCGCAAAAGCCAAAAATGCAACCCCAGCCCCAACCCCATTAATAACAATCTGCACAATAGCAACACCAACCGCACCCACAGAACAGCGCATCAGATTATTAACCGCAGTCGCAGAAGCCGATGCTCCAGGATACAAGTCAATAACCAGTGCACTATTGAGCGAGAAGACAGCTGTGGCTGTGTAAGCAATAAAAAATTGGAGGATCAGAGGCATAGCGATGATATTTAGGTTCAGTGAGAAGCCATATCCCGCAGTTGCGGCGATGAAGATCAAGACAATCCACCAGATATTCCTCAACCTAGATTTTTCGATCGGGAAATCGGCCAGATCTTTCTTGTTTAACTTCGTCTCTTCTGGGATACCTTTAAACGTACGGTACTGGGATTCGATAACGCGGTAATCGTGATCCATGAGATAACCCGTCAAGTAGGAGCCAGCGACACAGCCGGCGCCGTTCGGTAAGAAGACCAGACCGATTTGGAGGTCGTTGAGATGGAAGCGAGATTGGAAAATGGAAGTTGTGCTGGATGTTACCATACTCCATACAGTGTAGACGATGCTACCGAAGAACAGGGTGATAAAGACGTCTTTCTCGAAGAGGAATTTCAATGGTGCGACGATGCCAGAGAGAGTGAGCTTCTTTTTAGGAGTGGGATCACGGTCAATCAAAGCATCGGATGGTGGGGAGAATGTGTAGATGAGCGGTCGATGGATTCCGACTAGGCGCAAGGTGCCGTTGCCGGCGATGGAGCGCAGGGTTTCGGGGAGGAGGAGGAGGATTAAAAGAAGGGTGATAGAGCCGAGGCCGAAGAGGAACCAGAATATCGAGCGGAAGCCAAGAAATTGAGTGATGATCCCACCAAAAACAGGGCCAATTGATTGACCCATCATTCGGACTATCGAATTAGTGACAACTCATGCCCAACGTAGAAGGCAACCACTCACTACCACCAAAGACACCGATAAGGCCCCCGCGTTCACGAGCAGTTGTAATATCTCCAATCACACCAGCACCTAAGCGCTGTCAGCCTCTGGTCTCGAAAATGAGGTAGAACTAACCTACCGACTGAGATTGTCGCAGCACTTCCGGCTGCTTGAATGCCTCGAAAGACCATCAATGCTGCAAAGCTATTGCTGAATCCTAGCCCAACGTTCGCGAAGAGATACACGGCGAACGTGCCTATGATTACGTCAATCCCATCCTCAAGAACTCTTGTAGGATTACTAACCGATAAACGTGATGCGCCTCCCTTGGGTGTCTGATAAAGGACCCCAAAATGATGGAGCAAGCCCTTGAACGACCATATAGACTGTGATTGTAAGACTGATGAGTGATATGCTGGTTTTGAGATCCTGGACATATTAGGAAGTTGTTAGATCATTAGTAGGTACCTAGACGTACCGTAGAGATCTGGCCGAGGGCGGGAAAGTATATGTTGCTTGAGAGTGGAGAGAACAGGCCAGCAAGGGATACGATGTAGACAAGTTGCTTCTTCTTCGCAAGAGTGAATACGTGGTAAGGCGGCTCAGGTAGTGCTTTGTCTAGGCTGTACGAACTGCTCGCCGATGATCTGACATAGTCTGGCCGAGAGCTGGTGTCTTCCAGGTCTTCGTCATCTAGCTCCGCTATTCGTTGTGACCGACTGCCCCGAGGACTCTCAAAGTTGTTGAAATCAGCGAAGACTAGAATGCTTTGCCTGTTCCACGCTTTCGATGGGATACGGGACTTTCGTGCCATGACCCACCCATTATGGACACTAGTCCTGATATCTTGAGGTCGCACTTGCTCTTGGTCTTCGGCGAAGGTTATACGAGGTATTGACGTTGGCTCTTCGAGGGACTCACTGGTCAACGATGAGAGGGTCGCAGCATGAGAAGCTGGAGGCGTTCGAGGCACAGATCCCATGGTCGAAGATGAGAGTGAGTCTTAAGAAGACGACGAGCGGCCAGAAGGTAAGTCGAGGCTTGGATTCTGAGACGTAAAACTGCTTAGAATGATTTGAGTCGCCCAGCGTACTCTGCAGACTTGCAAGGCCCTTAAGATTGGGATGATATAGGAACAAGAAAGCTCTATAAGTCTTGAGCGCCTTGGATATTATAACGAAGATTTGATACCACTGGGCTTGAAGTATAAACAAAATTGAGATGTTTGGATCACCGATCGACGGGAAGAGATAAAATTAGAAGTGAGCGAGTTCGCACAATAGCAGTCACAGAAGATGACATTCCAGCGAGAGCAAGGTCCACCATTGGCGATTTTCGTGACCCTCAAGCCTGAGGTTCAATAATGATACCGCGGACGATCTGAGAACCCAAGACCTACGTACCTGGCTTTGTAGGCTTTTGGAGCTCCAATGGGAGAGGACTAATGACAGTTTAAGCTGGTGAAGATACTCTTTCGTACGAGACGAAGATACCTGCCTACACACTCAGGAAAGGCATTATGCTCGGAGGAACACCTTCACCTGACGTAGTGGTTTGATGTGGTCCGGATGTTCGCTCGCCGTGTAGCCCCTGCGCGAGAAGCGTGATGATTCTGGTGCTCTGAGGCTCTTGGCTCAGGAAGTTTTGGAAACGATATAAAGAACGACATGCTGCATCCCCTAGGAGTGACATCGCGGTCGCCGTTCTATGGGCTGCTCAAGGCATTTGCGCTTTTCGTCGTCGTTCCGTTGACGCGGAGACGCCTGGGCGCCAAGAACCAGTTCTCGAGATAAACGAGTCGGCGCTTTCTCCGCGCTTCGATAAGGCTTGAAACGAAACTCGCGCCAAAATCTGATACCAGAACGTCACAGGACTGGCTAGGGTAAAGCCCGGTGATGAGTCACGCTAGCTCCGGTAGTTCATTTTAACTTTATTCCACCTCTCTGCACTTCGAGCTTTTCCAGGTCACAAAAGGTTTATTTATTCTTAGATGTAAATACAATACTCTTATTCAACGAGGCTCAAGTTACTATGAGTTCGATTCTTTATAGGCCAGGGTCTTCCGGCTACAATAAATGTGTTTCCGGGAGTGCACGATCCAGACGCTTCGCTTCCATTGATAAGCTAGGATCTTGCCGGCGCAAAGCTTCCCGATTGTTCACTCAGGTTCTGTGGCTTGTTTCGAGGCTGTTTCTCATACAATATCCAGATCCAGTGGTCGGAGGACTATGCATATGGGATATATCTGGATCTTGGCAGGGACAGTCAAGTTGATCTCCCGTGGTTCCAATTGGTTCTTAGGCTACGATGTTAATCACGTCCTCAGGCTTGTCTTTCGTGGCAGATCAACTTGGATTCTCCGTATAAACTCACACAGAACTCTAGATTAGTTGAACCATCTTATCGTTGTGTTTCTATCTTAGCTAAGGTGCCCACTTGTTCGGCATTTCGTTCTTCTCTCGTCGTAGGTATGGCTTTCTCCTCTCGATGGCCCGGCGCTGTTACTGTACTCACTTGTCTTCTCTATTTGTGCAATGATGTCAAAGCACAGAACGAGACAGAGAAGCTGCCAAACTTTGGGGATACCGTTCAGATCTTAGGTGCTGTAGGTCACCTCTCTTATCAAGCACACGTGTACATATCTTCTAACATGTACAGATGGAGAGAACAGATCAAGACTTTCAAGATGGCCTAGCACTGGATCTTTTCTCTCCTAAAAATCGCACCCTCATTGTCAAGCAAAACACCTCACCCCTCAGCGCACAGTTTGTAACTGGCACCACCGGAGAGCCTTTCATCGCCCTATCTAACTACTCGTACATAATTCAGATGAACGAGACAGCTAACGACCTCATCGCGAAGATCGAGGTCCCATACGACCTAGGAATGCTTAATGCCATGGGAATCCAAGAAGCTAACACCTACGTCGCGACCCTTGCACCTGACAAAAAGAGCTGGGTAGTCGACGACTCAACACGGAATGTCCACCGGAGCGAGAACAACACGAGGATTATCAAAATGACCTCTCTCGACGGAGAGTACCTGCTCGTAGGGAGGAAAACTGTTGACACATCTAATATTTTCGTTCAGTATGGCCAGGGGGCTACTCGCACCGTTAATGTGACAGGGGGAGCCGGCATCCAGGAAGCGGAGTTCGTTGATGGATTGCGATTCTCTATACAGGCTGGTAAGGCCTTGACGATGAATGTAGACCTGAAGCAAGGCATCGATCCTGCGACCTTGCCAGCGAATACGCAGTCTTTGAATTCGTTTATGTGGATTGTAAATACCAGTGACCCAAGCACGAAAGTGGCGGCGCAGATGCTAGTACCGTGTAAGTGTTTAGAATAAAGTTTGAAATTTTGGCTGATTGGTGAAGTCAATCGCAATATGCTAGTTGCTCTAAGGCCAGCAGGGTCGTCACCATCAACAATGTTGACTGTCGCAAAGCGAGCAGTGAATGCGAGCAGTGGCCAGTTTACGCCTGTTAATAATGATGCGCAATTTGTTCGAGAGCTTCCCGAAGATAGGATACAGGTTCCTGGCATGATGCAGCTAGATGGACAATACGTCATCTTGGTCGCTAATCCTAAGGCCGTTGGTGGCAGTAAGTACAGATTTAAGCTCATGTAATTTGTTGAGATTGGGCTAACTATTCCTCTCTAGGCCCGGTACAAACATCATCAACAAGAGTCAGCGGGAGTAAACCCGCCACCACATCTCAGGCGAAGCAAACGTCATAATGATATTCGAGCTAGCTGGTGAAGCATCAAGGACATTCACAGCAGCAAACTCCGAAGCAGTCTAGCCAGCGAGATGGTGGGCGAGAGCGCGAGGCCCAAGATGAAAGGAGGAACAATGATAGGCAAGATGAAAAGAAGATCGGTTCGGTGCAAGAGATATGAAATACCATAGAACAAATGCAAGGTCTTTTCGTACAATTTTGACGTGGGAGCGGTTGTACGGCACGAGGGTCGCACCGCTGACACCTCCCCTAGTGGAGGATGTGGTCATATGACCTGATGCTTAGTAATATGCTTCTCTTTCATTCCTTCCACAGAATAAGGGGAAGCTGACTAGTATATTGAAGGCTCTTTACTCCTAATTGGAAGAATAACAGTCAACGCTCCACCATGCGTTGCTGGTTCAGCAGGTCTTGGTAGAGCACATCGAGACTCTTTGCCATGGACAACCGCATGCCCTTAACGTTAACAAGATTCCTGGACTCTGCGATCCTGCATTTCTTTAGTTTCCGCGAAGGTAGCATCCCATCAGAGATTGTGTCCGACGAATCCGATTCAAATCAGTTTCATAGTTCCTGTTTGTGATAAGGGAAACTTGAGTTAGACATTACCAGCCATAAACGCGCCACGTTCTCCATATAAAAGACCAAAGCAAACAGGGAACAAAATCTGCTGCTGCTATTTCCCCATTTGTCCCTCCCATCTACAAAGGCATAAAGCAAGATCTACATGCGGAGACGAAAGAACAAGCAAGTCAACTTCTGATCTCCACTCATAATCGCTCCTGTCCACCGAGCAATTCGAATCAGTACTGAGTTCCGGCTCGAAGGGCAAAGGAGTAGTTACCTATTCTTCAATTTCCACAACTTCATCAACCTGATCCTGTTCTTCCGCGTTTTCGACCTTGGCCAACGTGTCGACGTAAGAAACAAGCTTTAATCGTCTTAGGTAGATGTTCTACAGGTGCACACGTCTCTTGGCATCTCCGATATTGTGACCAGTGATCAAGATCAAAGTGAAAAATGACTCAATGATGCTGGGAGGGACGTTGCAAAGCAGCTGTCCAGTGACGCTCCAACCCACGGCGCTGGCCCCAATAATCAAGCCAATGATGGTGATTGCCCCTAAGACTACCGTCAACTCATGCGAGCAGATATCACCCACTCGAACAGAGATCCGGTAAGTGAGAGAATTGTCTGCAACCCGCTCTTCCTTAAGCTTTTCGACACCAATCACGGCAAGCATATCCATGTCCTCATATTCCACCTGGGTGAACTGTTCAATCCGATCAATCCAGCATAAGTGCCAATTAGAAGCCACCAGTTGGCTTCAAAGTGAAGTGCTGGACCAATTACCACCCAAACTATGATCACAAAGATCAGGATTGCAATGCCAACAAAAGTACCAACAAGATCTGCATAATAGTCGATTCCACACTGTATTCTGCTTCGCTTAGGAGCGGAGATGGCAATAGGCGCGTTCTCTATTGTATTGTCTATAGCAGTGCGCAGTCTAAGCTCAAGAGCAGAGTCGAGCTCCCAGATCGATTCCAAGCATTTTGTCTTATACTTGGTATAATGTTCAAAAATATTTGCTAGGAACATCAGAATAAAGACTATCAATGCCGATATAGCCAAATTAATGTACAGTTGCCAAGTATTAGACCAGTAGCCATATTTGCCAAATCCAATTCAGATAAAGATACAGACCCAGAAGCCAAATACTGTAACAATATAACCCATAAATACGAACAGTGCAATGAAGAGTCGACCTAACCAATTCTCTGTAAAGAGTTTGGAGGCAAAAGTTGTCTGCTACAACTCTTAAAATAGTATCGGCTCGACTTTCTCGTACTTTCCACTTCTAATTAGTTGCTTAAGCATTCTTTTGTTACTGGTGCCTTGGGATTTTAAGCAGGCGGCGACAATGACTAAAGTGTCGTGTGAATTCAGTTGCTGGCGTATAAGAAAGGTATCGAAGACTATATTGACAATGGCTTAAGCATTGGAGATAGTGACCTGCTAATGTTGGACCGACCAAATGGGATTCCTAGGAATGCCCACACAAGGAGAGCAACGATAATTGTAAAGTAGACGAACTCGGAACCAGAGACTTCCACAACCTTATCGAGCCAGCGATCCAGAAGCCTCGGCGCCTGGGCGAAACCGTACATGTATTGATATTCTCGACAGAATCCTCAACATCCTTCTCTTTGTGACCTGAGTCCGCGTTGGGCATCACTTAGGTGGGGGCAGCGCCCTCGGTTTCTTGTCTTGCGCCGGGAGTACGAAGGATCTTGAATGCCCGTTGCATTTTGATCAACTCCGGGTTGCGTTGGAAAGAAACTGTATTTGGGGGGGGGATAATCTCAAGGGAATGCTGCGCTGCTTCCTGGGATGCTGAAGTCAAGGGTCTTGGGATTGAGAAGCAAACACTTCTGGAACATAGTGTTAGCAATGCGTCATTTGGAAGATCCAGCTTTGGTATGGATTACTGATGAGATATGGCAATGGCCGGCGCGGGACCATTGCATTGGACTGACCTTCATTCTATGGTGGTCGAGTGAGTTGTGGCAGGACGCCAACAGGCTTGCGCGAGCCTGTTGGTCCGTGAGAAGAGCTGATTTCCGCGGGCGTTTCGCGGGAGACTATTCTCCTGTTGGTGGGTTTGTGTTGTGTTGTACATATACCTAAACTAAGACTAGCCAAGCTCAAGTCTTACGAAGCAAAACTTACAGATTAGGTAATCTTGTCCTCTACGCCAACAGGAAGGAAATCGCTCACGATGTCTGTGGGACAAGGCTTGATTGATTGATTAATCCATACGAAGTACACGGTTCCAATCTACCTGTATACTCTGCGTTGTCTTGGCATAGTTCACTTTTGTATAAATGGTCAATAGATTTGCATACCTGCATATGCGCATTGTCTTGGCATAGTTCACTTTTACATAACTGGTCAATAGATGTGCATACCTGCATATGCGCATTGTCTTGGCATAGTTCACTTTTACATAACTGGTCAATAGATGTGCATACCTGCATATGCGCATTGTCTTGGCATAGTTCACTTTTACATAACTGGTCAATGAATGTGCCTGCCTGCATATTCGGCGTTGTCTTGGCATAGTTCACTTTTATATGAATGGTCAATAAATATGTTTACTTGCATATTGAGTACTATCTTAGCACAGTTCACTTTTATATAAGTGGCTAGTAGACCTATCTACCTGTATTTATTGGGTGCATAACCCTGCCTTAGCATGGTTCACTTTTGATCTTTGCTTGCATATCAGGCACAATCTTGGCACACTTTATCCTTACCTCTATCACGTATCAGCTCTATAAGTCGACAGACAGGCCAGAGTCCCGGGACTTTTTTTTAGGATACGCACTTTAATTTACAACAGTGTTAGCACTATAAGAGACTCTCACACTCTTTGAACTTCTCTTCATCTT
>Ga0182030_10018052_pt1 | contig 13563 bp, 11 predicted proteins | sample 812S3MmetaG_FD_121299 | JGI IMG/M metagenome (GOLD analysis project Ga0182030, IMG submission 121299) | Permafrost microbial communities from Stordalen Mire, Sweden - 812S3M metaG (Illumina Assembly) | ecosystem: Environmental > Terrestrial > Soil > Wetlands > Permafrost | place: Sweden... | reverse complement strand
GCATGTCGCCGATGTCACCGACGTCATCGGTGTGGCCCACCGCGGCGGGCAGCACCGCAAACAGCCGACCAGTGCGGCCAGAGGGCGGGTGCTGATTTCGGCGATGGCCGCCGGTGCGGCGGCCGCCGCGGCGCACACCGCGACCAGCCATGCCGAAACCACCCAGACCGCGACCGTGCTGACCGCTACCGCGTCGTCGCTGACCGGCGGCGGGGTGAGCAGTGACATCACCCGCGGGCCGCAGGTGATCGCCGTGCAGCCCGCGGCGAACGTCGCCGTGCACAACGAGGAACTCGCCAAAGGGGTGGCGTTCGCCAACGACCGGGCCCAGCGCGAGGCCCGGCTGCAGCAGCCCCTCTTCGTCATGCCCACGCACGGGATCTTCACGTCGAACTTCGGCTATCGCTGGGGTGTGCTGCACGCCGGAATCGACCTTGCCAACTCGATCGGAACCCCGATCCTCGCCGTATCCGACGGGGTCGTCATCGACGCCGGCCCGACCGCCGGCTACGGCATGTGGGTCAAACTGCTGCACGCCGACGGCACCGTCACGCTGTACGGCCACATCAACACCGCGCTGGTCAGCGTCGGGCAGCGGGTGATGGCGGGCGACCAGATCGCGACCATGGGCAACCGTGGCAACTCCACCGGCCCGCATCTGCATTTCGAGGTGCTGCAGGGCGGCGCCGAGCGAATCGACCCAGTGCCGTGGCTGGCCAAACGCGGATTGTTCGTCGGCAATTACGCTGGTTAAGCTGGTTAAGGTGACCGCCCCGAACGACCCTCCCGAGTCGACTGAACCACCCTCTGAACCACGGAGCCGGATCATTCGGCGTGCGCCCACTGGACCGCTGCCGACCATCCCGACGTCGCCGACCACTCATATCCCGCGCCAGGCCGAGCCCGAGCAGGAGCCCACCCGTGCGGCCCCGCACAGCAGCGCGCCCTTGCCGACCGATGAACCGAGCTCGGCGACGGCCGTCGCCGCTTGCGCGGTCAGCATGATCAGCGGGTGGGCGACGTCGGTGGTGGCCACCGGCCTGGTTGCCGGCTGGTGGCACATCGATCGGCTGTTCTGCATCGCGGTCGCGTTTCTCGCCCTGGTGTTCGCGGCGACCACCGTTTCCGGAGTGATCCTGCTGTTGCAGCGCCGCGGCCTGGGCCGCTACTTGATCACGGCCGGCGCGGTGGTCGCATTGCTCACCTACGGCGGCGTCTTCATCGCCGGCGCCCGCGTCGCGTGGGTCGTGCACCTGCTGCCGGTACTGCCGATCGCCAGCGTGGTGCTGGCGATGCACGCCCAGACCAGGCGCTGGCTGCAGGCCTAGCGCTCCCCAACGGCTCAGAGCTTGCTGACCGGGGCGTGGTTGTGCATCAGCTTGACCCGCCCGGCGCTGCCGAAGTCGATCAGCGACATCGCCGATTCGCCGACGCCCGAGACCTCTTCAACACGGCCCAGTCCGTACTTGTCGTGGGTCACCCGATCGCCGGGTTGCAAGACCAGTGGCGGACGTTTGCCCACCCCCGAGCGGGTGGGTGCGGCGCGCGGCGTCCCGAACCGGCCGGCACCGCTGACCGGCGCGCTGAACGACGGGGCCGGCGCGGTGCGCCGCCACTCGAGGAGTTCCTGCGGGATCTCGCGCAGGAAGCGCGATTCCGGGTTGAGCATCGGCTGTCCCCAGGATGATCGGACGATGGCCCTGCTCAGGTAGAGGCGCTGGCGGGCCCGGGTGATGCCGACGTACGCGAGGCGCCGCTCCTCGGAGAGTTCGGTGGGATCGTCGAGCGCCCGCATGTGCGGGAACATCCCGTCCTCCCAGCCGGTGACGAACACCACGGGGAACTCCAATCCTTTCGCGGTGTGCAGCGTCATCAGCGTGACGACGCCGGCGGCGTTGTCGGGGATGTCGTCGGTGTCGGCCACCAGCGACACCCGCTCCAAAAACGCTGCCAGCACACCGGTGTCCGGCACGTCTTCGTCGTCGAGGTCCGAGGTCTCGTCCAGCGCGGCGTCGTTGGCCTGGTCCATGCTGAATTCATGTGCGACGCTGACGAGTTCGTTGAGGTTGTCCAGCCGCGCCAGCTCCTGCGGATCGCTGGAGGACTCCAGCTCCCTACGGTAGCCGGTGCGCTCCAGCACCGACTCGACCAGCTCGCCCAGGTCGTCATCGAGACGGCCCCGCAACTCGTCGAGCAGCTCGACGAAACCCGAAATCGCCTTCTCAGCGCGGGTATTCAGCATCGACACTTTGCCCTCGGCGGCGGCGACAAGCGCGTCGGCAAAGCTGGCGCCGGTGTTCTCGGCGTACACCGCTACACAAGCCTCGGCACGATCGCCGATGCCACGGCGCGGCGTGTTGAGGATGCGCCGCATGCTGACCGCGTCTCCGGGGTTGTCCAGCACCCGCAGGTAGGCGACGATGTCGCGGATCTCCTTGCGTTCGTAAAAGCGCACTCCCCCAACGACTTTGTACGGTATCCCGGCGCGGATGAACACTTCCTCCAAGGACCGCGACGAGTTGTTGGTGCGGTAGAAGACGGCCACGTCGTTGTAGGTGATCTCGCCGCGCTCGGCGAGCGCGTCGATCTCTTGGGCCACGAACCTGGCCTCGTCGTGCTCGTTGTCGGCGACGTAGCCGACGATCAATTCCCCTGCCCCGGCGTCGGTCCACAGCCGCTTCTCGCGGCGACCGGAATTGCGGGAGATCACGGAGTTGGCCGCCGTCAAGATGTTCTGCGTCGACCGGTAATTCTGTTCCAGCAGAATCGTTGTCGCGTCCGGATAGTCGCGTTCGAAGTCTTCGATGTTGCGGATGGTGGCGCCTCGGAACGCGTAGATCGACTGGTCGGCGTCGCCCACCACGCACAGCTCGGCCGGTGGCACGTCGTCCGGTGAGGTCCCGGCGTCGCGTCCGACCAACTCGCGAACCAGCACGTACTGGGCGTGGTTGGTGTCCTGATACTCATCGACCAGCACGTGCCGGAACCGCCGCCGGTAGTACTGCGCGATATCAGGGAAGGCCTGCAGCACGGCGACGGTTTCCCCGATGAGGTCGTCGAAGTCCAGCGCGTTGGCCGCACGCAGCCGCCGCTGATATTCGGCGAAGACGCTCGCCACGGTGCGGGCCAGGTCATCGGAATCGTCGGACAGATTGGTCACGGCCTGATCGGGGTCGATCAACTCGTTCTTGAGATTGGAGATGGCATTGGCCAGCAGCCGCGGCGAATACCGCTTGATGTCCAGTCCCATGTCGCGACCGATCATCTGCAGCAGGCGCCGCGAATCGTCGGCGTCGTAGATGGAGAAGTTGGAATTGAGGCCTTTGACCAGCGAGGCCTGGTTGCGAAGAATGCGCACGCAGGTCGAGTGAAAGGTGGACACCCACATCGCGCGGGCACGGTTGCCGACCAGCCGCACCACCCGCTCGCGCATCTCGGCGGCGGCCTTATTGGTGAAGGTGATAGCCAGAATCTGACCGACCCCGACACCACGCGCCCCAATCAGGTAGGCGATGCGGCGCGTCAGCACCGCGGTCTTGCCCGAGCCTGCGCCGGCCACGATCAACAGCGGAGCCCCTTCGTGCACCACCGCTTGGCGCTGTTGGGGGTTGAGTCCGTCGAGCAGCTGCTCTGTCTCGCGGTCGGGATTGGCGTCGGTTGCGTGCACACTCATGTCCGCCCAAATTTACCGCCGCCCCCCCGACGAGGGCTGGCCAGGCCACGCTGACCGCCTCGGTTCACCGATCGAACGGGGCGGCACGACTAGGTCGGTGGCGTTCAAATGGCTTGTCGCAGGGGCGCTTGCGGGGGCAAGTCAGACGGCGCGCCGACTGCAGGGATCAGATTCGGGTAGGTGGGCTGTTTGCGTCAACGGTGATTAGTTGCTCATTTCCCTTAAAACCGTCCAGGCGCGGTGCAATATCGACATATGCGGTCAATCCGGGGGCGGATCGTTTTTGCGCCGATACAGCCATTGGTGGCACACTCGGCTTGTGCTCAACACGCAGCGATTTTTCTACGGGTACCGGCAAGCGGTGTCCGTGGTCTAGCTGCCTTCGCAGAGCCCCGTGGTCCGCTTCCGGATTCGGGGCTTGTCTCTTTTGTGAGGCCCGATATCGGATGAGACCAGAACCCCCACATCATGAGAACGCGGAGTTAGCGGAAATGAACATCGAAATGATCGATACCGAACAGCCGGCGAACATCGAAATGTTGCGCCAGGAAATCGATCAGTTAGACGCCGAGATCCTTGCCGCGGTAAAACGGCGCGCCGAAGTGTCTCAGGCGATTGGCAAAGCCAGAATGGCCACCGGCGGTACCCGGCTGGTGCACAGCAGGGAGATGCAGGTCATCGAACGCTACAGCGAGCTGGGCCCCGAGGGTAAGGATCTGGCCATGCTGTTATTGCGATTGGGCCGCGGCCGGCTCGGTCACTGAATGCCGGTTTGTATTTAGCCGTTTCTCGTCGGCAATTTATGTCTCGGTGCCCAGAATTCGGCCGTGCGCCAGCGCTGGCTCGTTCCCATCGGACCGCATTAGGGTCGAACCATGACCTCCGTGCCGACCATCACCGACATCACCGCCACCCCGGCGTGGGACGCCCTGCGCACGCATCACGCGCAGATCGGTGAAACCCATCTTCGCCAATTCTTCGACGATGACCCGGATCGCGGGCGTGATCTCACCCTCGAGCTTGGCGATCTCTACATCGACTACAGCAAGCACCGCATCACCCGGGAGACGCTGCGCCTGCTGATCGAGCTGGCGCGGGCGGCCGACCTCGAAGAGCGCCGCGACCAGATGTTCGCCGGTGTGCACATCAACACCTCCGAAGACCGCGCGGTATTGCACACCGCGCTGCGACTCCCCCGAGACGCCGAGTTAGTCGTCGACGGCCAAAATGTCGTGGCGGACGTACACCAGGTGCTCGACGCGATGGGCGATTTCACCGACCGACTGCGCAGCGGCGAATGGACCGGGGCTACCGGGGAACGGATCAAAACCGTCGTCAACATCGGCATCGGCGGTTCGGATCTGGGCCCGGTGATGGTCTACCAGGCTTTGCGCCACTATGCCGATGCCGGGATCTCGGCGCGTTTCGTCTCCAACGTCGATCCTGCCGATCTGGTCGCCGCCCTGGCTGACTTAGAGCCAGCCACAACGCTTTTCATTGTCGCCTCGAAGACGTTCTCCACGCTGGAGACGCTGACCAACGCGACCGCGGCGCGGCGCTGGCTGACCGAAACGCTCGGCGACTCCGCGGTGTCCAAGCATTTCGTGGCTGTGTCGACCAACAAGCGCCTGGTCGACGAATTCGGCATCAACACCGACAACATGTTCGGCTTCTGGGACTGGGTAGGCGGGCGCTACTCGGTCGATTCGGCGATCGGTCTGTCGGTGATGGCGGTGATCGGCCGGGAGGCCTTCGCCGATTTCCTGTCCGGGTTCCACATCGTTGACGAACACTTCAAGACCGCCCCGCTGGAGTCCAACGCGCCCGCGCTGCTGGGCCTGATCGGACTGTGGTACTCGACCTTCTTCGACGCCCAATCCCGCGTCGTACTGCCGTATTCCAACGACTTGGCCCGCTTCGCCGCGTATCTGCAACAGCTGACCATGGAATCCAACGGCAAGTCAACGCGCGCCGACGGCACCCCGGTCACCACCGAAACCGGTGAAATCTATTGGGGCGAGCCGGGAACCAACGGCCAGCACGCTTTCTACCAATTGATCCATCAGGGCACCCGGCTAATACCGGCCGACTTCATCGGCTTCAGCCAGCCCACCGACGATCTGCCCACCGCCGACGCCACCGGCAGCATGCACGACTTGTTGATGAGCAACTTCTTCGCCCAGACCCAGGTGCTGGCCTTCGGCAAGACGGCCGAAGAGATCGCCGCCGAGGGCACCCCCGCCGACGTCGTACCGCACAAGGTGATGCCCGGCAACCGGCCGTCGACGTCGATCCTGGCCGACCGGCTCACTCCGTCGGTGGTGGGCCAGCTGATCGCGCTCTACGAGCATCAGGTCTTCACCGAAGGCGTGATCTGGGGCATCGACTCGTTCGACCAATGGGGTGTGGAGCTGGGCAAGACCCAGGCCAAGGCGCTGCTTCCGGTCATCACCGGCGACGGCTCACCGCCGCCGCAATCGGACAGCTCGACCGACGCGCTGGTCCGCCGCTACCGCACCGAACGCGGGCGGGTGAGCTAAGCCTCGACAGGTCGGCCCGCGAGCTCGGAGCCGAGTCGGCGTACGAAGGTGCGCAGACGTTCTCCGGACGCGGTCTGCGGATCACTGAGGTGCAGCTGCAGCAATTCACGACCGGCAGCATGCAGGACTCGGGCGGTGTAGTCCGGCTCGTGCAACGCGGGATTGCTGCGGAGCAGTTCACGGACGAAGAACTCGATGACGACGCCCTGAGATTGCGCCAGCCGGGCATACAACTCCGGTGGAGCGCCCTGCGGCGGAAACAGAAACAGCCGCCAGGTCGCTGGGTGGGCGTCGACAGCGGCCAGCACACCGTCGAACGCGACGACGAGCGACTGATCCTCGGCGACGGCATCCAATCCAGAGATCGCCTCGGCGAACTGCGCGCCAGCCCGCGCCGCCGCACGGTCGATCAGTGCGACGAACAACCCCGCCGGATCGCCGAACAGCTGGTAAATCAACGATCGGTTGATGCCGGCCTGCGCTGCGATGCGGTTCGGTGTTGCCGCGTGGAATCCTTCGGCGTCGACGATCGCGTGCGTGACGTCGAGAATCTGCTCGCGCCGGCCTTCGGCGGTCATGCGCCGCTTCGGGTTGCCCGCCTTCACGCTTGACAGCATAACTAACAGCTTGTGAGTATTACTCACGAAGTGTTAGTTAACCGGAGGTTGTGATGGCCGCGTACTACCCCGAACTCGCGCACCGAGTGCGAAGCCAGCGCGATCTGCAGCCGGACCTCTACGGGGACTTCGACTTTGACCTTCAGCCGGATCGCCTGGCCACTGAGCCCAACGACGATTCCGCGCTGCCCCCGTGGGCCGCAGACCGCGAGCCAATCCTGAAAGACGACCGGGTAACGGAGTTGATCAGCACGGCCACCATGCTCGGCGACGTCGTCGCCGATCCCTATGCGGCCCTGATGAAAACGCACAGCGTGACACAGCTGATCGACATGCTCAAGAGGGCGTGCCGCGAGGGAATCGAGGCGGTGCCCGAGGCGCCCCCCGAGCTCGCGGCGTTCATTGCCGCCATGGAGGCCGCGCCGGAGTGGATCGACTTCGACCTGGTCCGCGAAGGCGCTCGGCAAGAGCGCATTCCGGCGGCGCTGCTGGCCCCCTTCATTACCCGGGGAGCCTTCATCGCGACCTTCACCAATAGCTACGCCGCGCTGCCGATGGCACTGACCGGCGCACTCTCGGGCCGACGTGCCGCCCGGCGGGTCAACGAGACGGCCAGTTTCTTCGCCGTCACCACGCTGCCCGGTGCGCTGAACCGTTACGGCCCCGGATTTGAAGCCGCCGCCATGGTCCGGTTGATGCACTCGATGGTCCGCTACAACGCCCTGAAGAAATCCGACAAGTGGGACGTCGCCATCTACGGCATGCCGGTGCCGCAGGTCGACCAGATGCCCGCCGGAATGATCGGCCAGTACTTGTTGGCGCGCAAGGCAAACCAAGAGGGCCGCACCGAGTTCACCGCCGAAGAACGCGCCGTCGTCGAATTCGCCAGGTATCGCTGCTTTCTCCTCGGCCTGCCGGAGGAACTGTTGCCCGCCGAACCCGCCGACATCATCCACGTCATGCACGCGCGCTCGGCGCTGCTGCGCTACGGATTCGACAGCATCTGCCATGACCTCGTCGAGGGCACGATGGCGGCCTATCTGCGCCCCGGCACCTCCTTGTTCGACCGTTGCGCCGAGGCGGTCGAGAAGAGTTTCAGCAAGCTCACCTTCGTCCGCACGTTCTGCGGTGGTGATCGCGAGATCGCGGGTGCGATGGGCGTCTCACTCGAGCCTGCCGATCTCCTGCGCATCGCCCTGACCACGCCGTTCATCATCGGACGTTTCACCGCGGTGAGCCACGCCAGCCGCATCCCCGTGCTTCGGGACATCACCGACGCATACGTCATCGGGCTGCTCAAGCTCCGGCTAGCGACCTACGGAAAGCCCGAATTCACCAGCGACGCAGCGCATTACACACCGGTACCGCATTGACCGCCGCTAGGCGAACCGCTTGGTCAGTGGCGGCGGCAGCACCCGCATCAGCTGCGCCAGCGGCGCCCACGGCCACCGCGGCACCACGGCCCGGCCGGGCTCGCGCTCGATGGCTGCGACGAGGGCCTTGACGCCAGTCTCGTTGTCCACCATCAGCATTGTGCTCGCAGATTTGGCGGTCATCTCCGACTCGATGTAGCCCGGTTCGATCACCGAGACCTTGATCGGGCCTTTCGCATACTCGGCGCGCAGCGACTCGCCCAGGGAGCTCAACCCCGCTTTGCTTGCACAATAAGCGGCTTTGACACCCGGCACGCCCGTGTTGCCCAGCACCGACGAGATCAGCACCAGATGCCCGGAACCGCTCTTGGTAAACAATTCCAGCGCCGTTTCGATCTGCACCAGCGCGGCCACCAGATTGGTCTCGATGGTCTTCTTGTTCGCCCACAGCTTGCCGGATCCCAGCCGGGCTCCGCTGCCAATGCCGGCGTTGACGATGATGCGGTCGATGCCGCCGAGCTGTTCGCTCAGCTCCGCGAACACCTTCGGCACCTGCTCGTGGTCCCTGACGTCCAGCGCGGCCACCGCGATCTTGATTGCTGGATACTGTTGGGAGAGATCGGCTTTCAGCTCATCGAGCCGGTCGGTGCGACGGGCGCACAGCGCCAGGTCGCGCCCCTTGGCGGCGAACGAACGCGCCATCCCGGCGCCCAGGCCCGAGCTGGCGCCGGTGATGAGGATTTTCTGGCGAGTCACCCGGGCAGCATATCGACAGGCGTCAAGTCCCGGCCGATCGGCTACTTGAGCAGCCGCGACATCCGCCGGTCGGCCAGCACCTTGCCACCGGTCTGGCATGTCGGACAGTACTGAAAAGACTTGTCCGCGAACGACACTTCACGCACGGTGTCCCCGCATACCGGGCAGGGCAATCCGGTGCGAGCGTGCACCCTCAGCCCGGAACGCTTCTCCCCTTTGAGCATCGCGGCGCCCTGGCCGACGGACCGGTTCACCGCGTCGGTCAGCACCGACATCATCGCGTCGTGCAACGTGGTGAGCTGTTCGCTCGAGAGCTTGCCGGCCGTGGCGAACGGCGAGATCTTGGCGACGTGCAGGATCTCGTCGCTGTAGGCATTACCGATCCCGGCGATCACCTTCTGGTCGGTGATGACGGTCTTGATCCGGCCGCTGTTGCCGGCCAGCACCCCGGCCAGGTCGTCGGCGCTCAGATCGAGCGCGTCCGGGCCGAGGGCGGCAATCCCGGGCACCTGCTCGGGGTCTTCGACTAACCACACCGCTAACCGTTTCTGGGTTCCGGCCTCGGTGAGGTCGAATCCCGGCGCGGTACCGGGGGTGCCCAAATGCACCCGCAGCGCGATCGGCCCCTTGCCCGGTCGCAGTGGCGCCGCGGCCAGCTTGTCCGACCAGCGCAACCAGCCGGCCCGCGACAGGTGGGCGATCAGCAACAAATTTCCGGCTTGCAGGCCCAGATATTTGCCCCACCGGTTGGCCGCGACCACGGTCTGGCCGGTCAGGGCACTGATCGGCGGATCGAAGGTTTTGAGCACCGACAACGCACCGACATCGACACGACCGATCGTCAAACCGACGGCATGGCGCCGCAGGTGGTCGACCAGCGCTTCGATCTCGGGAAGTTCGGGCACATGTCCAGTTTGCCGACGGTCACGCTGGGGTGTCCATCGCAGATCAGACTGCGCGCAATAAATAGGTATCCATGATCCAGCCGTGCCGGGCGCGGGCGTCGGAGTGCAGCGCCGCGATGCGGGGGCCCACCTCGCCCACGGTCCCCGCGACCAGCAGTTCGTCCTCGGTACCGAGGTAGGCGCCCCACCAGATCCGGGTGTCGGCCGGGCAGGACTGGAACGAGCAGTCGGCGTCGAGCATCACCACCGCCGAGCCGGCCATCCCGTGCGTGCGCAGCTGTCTGCCGGTGGTGATGAGCACCGGTTCGCCGACCTCGTTGAGCGGGATGCGGTGTCGCGCCGTCAGCGCCTGTATCGCGGTAATGCCCGGAATGACGTCGAAGGTGAAGTCGACGTCGGCGGCGACGGCGTCCAAAATCCGCAGCGTGCTGTCGTACAGCGAAGGATCGCCCCAGGCCAGGAAGGCCCCCACGCCGTCGGAACCCAGCTCGGTGCCGATGGCCGTCGCCCAGATCCGGGTGCGCGCCGCATGCCAGTCGGAGACGTCATCGCGGTAATCGCCGTCCGACGACCGCTTCGGATCGGGCAGCTCGACAAATCGGTAGCCGGGCTCGTGGATGAACCGCTTGCAGATCTGCCGTCGCTGCGCGACCAGGTCGCTTTTCTGCTCTCCCTTGTCCATCGCGAAGAACACCTGGGTGTCGTTGAGCGCCTCGATCGCCTGGACGGTCACGTAGTCGGGGTCGCCGGCACCGATGCCGATGACATGAATATGACGACCCACCACTGCCTCCTGACTCGCGTCGCCGCCCGGCACGTTGCCTGCAAAGATTAGTGCTGGTCAACCGAATTGAAACCAACGAAAATCTAGTCGGGACCCCGGGTACCCGGTACCATGGGTATTGAGTAACTGTTGCGAGCTCCCGTCTGAAGTACCCAACGAAGGGACACCAGCGATGACCACTGCGGTGAAACCAGGTGGCCCGAATCGTGAAGAGTTCTCGGACCGGCTACTCAGGGGCTCGGTCAAGAAATCCTACGAACCCATCGTCGACATCGACTGGGACGCCCCGCTCGAGCCGGACAGGTTTTACCTCCCACCCCGGCTGGTGTCGCTCTATGGCACCCCGATGTGGGACGAGATGACCCGCGAGCAACAAATCGAACTGTCCCGCCAGGAATTGGTCAACACGTTGTCGGCCGGAATCTGGTTCGAGAACATGCTCAACCAGTCGTTGTTGCGCACCATCCTGCATGAGGACCCCACCAGCTCCACCACGCATTACAAGCTGACCGAGCTGGGCGATGAAACCCGGCACATGGTGATGTTCGGCAAGGCCATCGAGCGCATCGGCGCCAAACCGGTACGTCCACGTCGCCTGCACCGGATGATCATCAACACCTTGCCGTTGGCCTTCCAACAGGGCTCGATGCTGTGGGTGGCCGCCCTGATCGGCGAAGAGATTTTCGACTCGCTGCAACGGCAGATGATGGACGACCCGGAGCTGCAGCCAATTATCCAGCGGCTCATGCGGATTCACGTCACCGAAGAGGCCCGTCACATCCAATTCGCGCGCGACGGCGCCCGCAAGCGGGTGGCCGAGATGCCCCGGGTCAATCGATGGTTCATGGCCAACATCAACGGAGTCGGCGGTTACTTCTTCCGCTATCTGTTCAGCAATCCGATCCCCTACGCACGGACCGGCCTGGACCCGAAACGGGCGCGTGCGACGGCACGTAACAGCCAGCATCGTTACGAAACGCAGGTCGCCGGGTTCGCCCCGCTGGCAGCGTTTCTGACCGAAGTGGGCCTGCTGGGCCCGATCGCCCGCCGCGGCTGGAAACGCTCCAAGTTTCTGTGACGCAAACACCGATCGCGGCTAGCCGCGACGTCATCGTCCTCGGCGGCGGCAGCGCTGCCCAGAGCGTGTCGGCCGAGCTGCGGGCCGCCGGGATCACCAACGTCTCACAGCCCGGCGGCGAAGTGATCAGTTCGCGGTTCGACGACGACACCCACACCTGGGAGTTGCGAACCGCGGCCGGAGAGCGGTTCCTGGCTCAGGTCGTCATCGCGACAGACTCATCGTTGCCCGTCCCGTGGACACCGGATCTCAATGGGCGCAACGATTTTCGTGGTGAGTCGTTTCACGCGGCGCGGTGGCATCCCGGTTTTGATCCGGCCGGCAAGCGCGTAGCGGTCATCGGCGCCGACGCCACCGCCGCTCATTACGTCGGGCAACTGACCGAATCAGCTGTGTCGGTCACCGTTTTCGCGCATGAGCCACGCCGGTTTGTCGCCGAGTTGCCGTTGCTGTCCACTCGGGTCAAGCGTTGGCTGGCCCGCCAAACCCGGCTGGCGCGAGGCAGCCGACAGTCGTGGCCCGCACTCGTTCGCTCGGCAATCAGCACCATCACCGCGTCGGGGATCCGCACCAGCGACGGTGTGGACCACCGCGTCGACGTCATCATCTTCGGCACCGGATTCACGGTTCCGGATCAGACTTTGGTTGGCGCCGGTGGAGTGACCATCAAGGAAGCCTGGGTCGACGGCACGGAGCCTTTCCTCGGGGTGGCCCTGCACGGTTTCCCCAATTACTTCTGGATCACCGGGCCCGATATCGACGGGCAAGTCCGTTATGTCGCGCAGTGCCTCGGGCTGATGGAAAAGGCCGGCAGCACCCGTATCGAGGTGCGGCGCAGCAGCCAGCAGGTGTTCAACGAGCGCGCCCACGTCCATCCCGCCCAGCCGTTCCGGGTGGCATCGGCGTTCGACCTGTCGTCAGCGGCCACCCGCGACCTGCTGACCTACGACGGCGAGGCGACGCTGACGATAGCCGGCGCTCGCCATTCGGTGCGGGTCCGGCTGAGCGGTCGGCTGGACCCGATCGATGGCCATTACCACTGGCAGGGAACGGTTTTTAGTTCTCCCGCGCAGCCCTTGCCGGACGAAGTTCTTAAGCAGGCGCGGACGGCCACGCTGACGGTGGGTGAGCGCACTGCGCCCGCGCGCATCACCGAACGAACACCCTGGGGCACGCATTCGGTCGCCGGGGTAGGCGACCCGCCCTACGCGCTGAGCGGACACTGAGCTGGCCGACCCGCCCGTCGTTTGCTACCGCGACGCTTCATCGCTCGCCGTTGCTCACCCCTGCCGAAAGCTTGACAGCCGTTAAATGGGGTAGTCTCGCTAGGCTGATTTCAATCAACGACACGAAGATGAGAACAGCATGGTCGGGGTGGCAGCGGTTAATCCCTCGCAGGCGTACGGTCAAGGCGAGTACCTGTCGCGCGCCCGGCGGCCTTTGATCGATGGCACACCGGCCCACCGCGTGAACGGTAGCCGGATCGTGACGTCAGGATTCCTTTCGACCACGTTAGGATTCGGATGCCCCCACGGCACCGAAGACACCCGCACTCGCGCATCAGTGGGTCACGTGTCGCGATCAGCGAGGATAGATGCCTGAACGGAAGGGACACCCTGCGGTGAGTGCGCTAGCCGAGTCGCCGGGCTCGCTGGCCGTTGAGACTCGGACCGATCAGTCGGTCGCGACCCTCACCGTCGGGGGTGTGCTTGACGCAGCCAATTCCGCGGCACTGCGCGACAGCATCCGCAAGGCCGCACTTGACCAGCCTTACGCCGTCATCGTCGATATCACCGCCCTGCAAGTGCCCGCGGAATCGGCCTTGTCCGCCTTCATC
>Ga0182030_10018051_pt1 | contig 13564 bp, 12 predicted proteins | sample 812S3MmetaG_FD_121299 | JGI IMG/M metagenome (GOLD analysis project Ga0182030, IMG submission 121299) | Permafrost microbial communities from Stordalen Mire, Sweden - 812S3M metaG (Illumina Assembly) | ecosystem: Environmental > Terrestrial > Soil > Wetlands > Permafrost | place: Sweden... | reverse complement strand
TTCGGCGAGACGCGCAAAAATGTTCCACCAGTCATAGAACAACGCGACAAGGCGTGCAGCCAAGCGGCAACGCGCGAGGTCGTGCGTGGTGAAGCCGCCCCAGCCCCATTGGTTTTTCAGTTCATCGAAAATATTTTCCGCATCGCCGCGATCGCGGTACAACTGGCCGAAGACTGAGAGTTCCTCGTCAAGTGACGTCACCAACACGCTGTATTCATAGACCTCGGCGTCGACGCCGACTTCGACGAAAGACAGCTTTTGCTGGCCGTGTTCATCTGTCACGGACGCCGCCAAAGTTCCTTTCACGCGCCGCCGTAACACGATCGCGCGGCGCTGCCGGCTCCAGCCCTCCAGCCTGACCGTGCTCTCCTTGGCCTCGAAGCCTTGTCCCGCGTTGATCCACGCGCTTTGCGCCGACAGCTTTGCGATCATGCGTTTGACATTGCTGGTCAGCCTCAGCTTGAACAAATAGGCCACGCCGCGTCGTTCCGCGTCGCGCATGATCGGCTCGTTGCCAAAGCCCGCGTCGCCGCGCAACAACACGGGCCATTGATCGCGCGGCATGCGATCGAGCAACGCCCACAGGCCGGGCGCGCAATGCTTGGACGAGTGCTCGTCGCCGGCGCACACATCGACATCGAACACCAGCCGCGCGCCAGCCATCGAATAGGTGTGATAGCAATGGCTCGGTCGCCCGGGCTTCTTGGGGTTGTAGCCGACCACCGCTCCCTCTTGATGGCCATAGAGCGGCTTCACTGTCGTGTCGATGTCAAGGATCCACGGCTCGGCAAGCAGCGGCGCCGTGCAATAATCGAGATGACGCCGTAGCCATACGGCGCCTTCGTCCTCATCGATCGCTTTGAGCGCGCGTCGCACCGCGTCCTCACTGACGATCTTGCTCATGTCGAGAAGTTCCGGCAGAACGCCGTCGCCGCGCAGCGCCGCGATATGCGCGTAACGTTTATGCCCCGACAGCATCGACAACATCGTCGTGCCCAACACGTCACGTTTCTTGGGCGCGTTCGGGCTCGCGTACTGCAGGGGACAATCCGCCACAAAGGCGTCGAACAGACCCGCCGTTTTCAGAAAGTCGATGAAAAACGGCAACTGCCCAAGCGGCGTCATCGCCGCCCCGGCGTCCCATTCGACATGAACTGGCCCCGCGAAACTATCCACGTTCACGCCGGGCGGCAGGCCGTGGTCTGCAACCGCTGATTGATCACCCATCGGGTGAAGGCGAGAGAGAGCAAGATTGAGCGTCATGACTCTGATAATGCATGATTCTCATCCCATCAAAAACGGGCCGACTGCTGTTTCTAGGATAATCGCGATGGTCCGAGATACGGACCCGCCGCGGGCGCCGATCGGGCTCCCGCGGCACATGACGCCAGGCGCGAAGCGACATTGAGCGTGGAATCCATCGCAAAACGCTAAAAAGCCATATATGGCATGAAGTTTGCGTAATATATCCGAAATCCCTAACGAGGTCGCTACCTCGCGCCAAGGGCGCCAATATGATGGATTTGTCGCATATGGACCATCAAACGGAACTTCAAAGCCCGGTCATGCCGGAGAGCGCGCGTGTGAGCCTGATCGCGGCGGCGATCGAGGAACTGCGACCTGGCGTACAGCTCGACGGCGGCGACCTCGAACTTGTTTCGGTCGAAGGCGATTGGGTGAGGGTTCGGCTCAAGGGCGCTTGCGTCAGTTGTTCTCTCGCTAGCCAAACCTTGGGCGGCGTGCGCCGCCATTTGATGAAGGTTCTCGGCGCGCCCGTGAGGGTCGTTCCCGCCATCGATTGAGGCAAAGAGGGGTAGTGTTCGTGACGAAGGACGCCTGCGGCGTGGCCAATGACGGCCCGACAATCCTGAAGACTGAGCCAAGCGGCAAGGCGTTCGAGCCTCACGCCTGTGACTGCGATCTCGGCGAATGCCGTACCAACGTGCTCCCCTTCATGAACGAAATGAGCCGAATAGCGCACGGGGCCGAGGATCTGTCCGAGACGCTCAGAGTTTTGCTCGAGCTGCTCAAAGCACATATGAATGTCGTTCGCGCCATGGTCAGCCTGTTCGAACCGGGCTCAGGAAATATCTTCATCCACGATAGCTTCGGCTTGAGTGAGGAGGAACAGGCGAAGGGCGTGTATTTTTTGGGAGAGGGCGTCACCGGGCGCGTTGTCGAAACGGGCGAGGCGATCGTCGTTCCCCGCATCGGCGATGAGCCGTCCTTTCTGGATCGCACGCAAAGCCGCTCCGCGTCGGATCGCCGCTTGAGCTTTATTTGCGTTCCGATCATGCGGAGCAAGAAGGTTCTGGGAACGATCAGCGCCGAACGAATTTACGATAATTCACGGTTACTCAAGCTCGACGTCGAGGTGCTCTCGATTCTCGCGACCATGACCGCCCAGGCCGTTGAGTTGTATCTCGTCGAGAACGTCGAAAAAGTCGCTCTGGAAAACGAGAATCGCAGGTTGCGCAGCGTGATCAAATCGCGCTTCAAGCCTTCCAATATCATTGGCAATTCGAAGCCGATGCAGGATGTTTACAAGCTTATCGAAAAGGTTACGCGCACGAAGACCACCGTTCTCATTCTCGGCGAAAGTGGGGTCGGCAAGGAACTGGTGGCGAGCGCCATTCACTTCAACAGCAATGTGGCCAAGGGGCCTTTCGTCAAATTCAATTGCGCGGCCTTGCCGGAAAGCGTGATCGAAAGCGAACTCTTTGGACACGAGAAAGGCTCATTCACGGGCGCCATCGGCGCGCGCAAGGGCCGTTTCGAAGAGGCTCACCGCGGCACGATCTTTCTCGATGAAGTCGGGGAGCTGTCGCCGGCCGTGCAGGCCAAGCTTTTGCGCGTTTTGCAAGAGAAAACCTTCGAGCGCGTTGGCGGCAACGCGCAAATCAAAGTGGATATCAGGATCCTGGCCGCCACCAATCGCGATCTCATCGCAATGGTGGAAAAAGGAACGTTCCGCGAGGATCTTTATTATCGCCTCAACGTCTTTCCAGTCACGATTCCACCTCTGCGCGAGCGCGGCAATGACGTCATCGCCCTGGCGGATTATTTCGCGGCGCAGTTCTCGCACGAACTCGGAGTCGAAGTGAAACGCATTTCGACCTCCGCGATCAATATGCTTTTATTCTATCACTGGCCTGGCAATGTGCGCGAACTTGAAAACATCATCGAGCGGGCGATCATCCTATCCGACGATGGCGTGATCCACGGCTATAACCTGCCGCCGTCCCTGCAGATGCCGATCTTGGCGGAAGTCGAATGCAAGGGCAATCTCGAAACTCGCCTCAACGCCGTCGAATGCGAAATGATTGTCGAGGCCCTGAAAGTTCATCACGGCAATACGACCGAAGCCGCCAAAACGCTCGGGCTGACGCGGCGGATTCTTGGGCTTCGCCTAAATAAATATAATCTCGATCACAAAGGTTTTCATCAACAAGCGTGATCGTGTAAATTGAGATCGGATAGACCGATGAACAGAATGAACTGCATATTGCTGGATGGAAGCCTATGTTTCGACAACCGTCGATTCTTTGCGTCGTTCGTGGGGATTGGCTTGCCGCTGCGTCTGATATCCGAGCTTGAGCCATCCGCAATATTACACCGTAATACTTATTTCGTTGCCTATTATGACGATATTGGACGCCAGACGCGCTGTGATAAAATGGTTTATGGCGATCGAATATTGTCCCATATTTATGAATATTATCCGAGCGGGCTCCTTAAGTCGGCGAGCATCCGCTCGGACGAGGACGACGACGGAGGTGTAATTTTCTTCGACGAGAACGGAAAACGGTTCGCCCCGGAGTGGGGTCGTAACGAAAACATAGCCACCTGCAACGAATAGGATGCAGCCAAGATGAAACCTTCGAGTCCGCAGATCACAAAAGCGCAAATTTACCAATCGGTGCTCGCCGACATCGCCATGGCCATGGCCATCCGCACGTTGGATCCCGGTTATATGCCCGCGGCGAGCGAGGCCGATTATGCGCCCGGCGCCATTCGGGACGGATGGCTTAACCAACAACAAGACAAATTGTTGCGCCTGCGCGTGAAGCCTCTCGCCACCGCCGGGGCGGCGTCGCTGCAATTGCTCTCGGGAGAAGATCTGCTCCGCCAAGCCAAAACATTTGGCGTTCCGTTGAAGGCAGAGCTCGCCCTCGAGATCGCCGAATATCTCGATACCAAACGAAGCTTCGCCATGACATATAATCGCTGACGCTCGACTCACGAGGCGAAGGGCGGCGGCTGTTGAATGCGCTTTCGATCTTTTTGATATTTCTGAAGCTCGGCGCGACGAGCTTTGGCGGTCCGATCGCCCATCTTGGTTATTTTCGCGCGGAATTCGTCGCGCGTCGGGCTTGGCTGGACGAGCGCGCCTTCGCCGATCTGGTGGCGCTCTGCCAATTCTTGCCCGGACCGGCCAGCAGCCAGGTCGGGATCGCGCTCGGCCTGTTGAAGGGCGGATTGCCCGGCGCCTTCCTCGCGTGGCTCGGCTTCACGCTCCCGTCGGCCTTGGCCATGATCGCATTCGGCATGACTCTGAAGGGCTTGGACGCGGGCAAGAACCTTATGTGGTTGCATGGCCTGAAGGTCGTCGCGGTCGCCGTCGTCGCCCAGGCGCTGTGGGGCATGGGCCGCTCGCTCTGTCCCGACCGCGCGCGGGCCAGCATGGCTGTCGGCGCGGCCATCGTCGCCTCGCTGTTTCCCGGCGCCTTGGCGCAAATCGCCGTCATTCTCGCGGGCGGGATGATCGGGCGCCTCTGGCTCGTCCCGCAAGGCGGTTTGCCGCATGGCCCGACGCCGTTCAAACTGACGAAGCAATTTGGAATGGGCGCACTGGCGCTTTTTTTCGTCGTGCTGCTTCTGTCGCCGCTGGCCGCGCGCGAGAGCGGTCTATATGTCGTCCAATTGTTCGACAGCTTCTTTCGCTCGGGTGCGCTGGTGTTTGGCGGCGGGCATGTCGTGCTGCCCCTGCTCCAGGCGCAGCTCGTTCCCCGGGGTTGGCTGTCCAATGACGCATTTCTCGCCGGCTACGGCGCGGCGCAGGCGGTGCCGGGGCCCTTGTTCACGATCGCCGCCTATTTTGGCGCGTCGTCGTCGCAAAGTCCGAACGGCTGGGTTGGAGCGCTTGTCGCGCTCGTGGCCATATTTCTTCCCGGGTTCCTGTTGGTGATCGGCGTCCTGCCGCTGTGGGAAGAGGCGCGTCGCCATCCGGCCTTCCAAAGCATCGCGCTCGGCGTGAACGCATCGGTCGTCGGCCTGTTGCTGGCGGCGTTCTATCAGCCGGTTTGGGTCAACGGGATTTTATCCGCCGGCGACTTCACGCTGGCGGTGACGGGATATCTGCTGCTGGCGTTCTGGAACACGCCGCCCTGGCTGGTGGTGGTTTTGTGCGTGGCGGCCGCTGCTCTCGGCTGGAGTTGAACTTCAGTGCTCTATGTGTTCGATCGCGTGATCCGTACCTGCACGTCCCGAGGGCGCGCCAGATAGGGCGATGAAGTGACGAGAACATCGGCGCCAGCGGAGGCATAAGCTGCGGCGTTTTCGGCATTAACGCCTCCCGCGGCGGCAATTAGAGGACGGCGGCGGGCGCTCACCAGCTGCTTACGCAAAGCGGAGATTTCGGCGGGCGAGAATTTTTCGGCCTGGATCACGTCAAAGCCGGCCTCCGCCGCCGCCAGCGCCGCGGCGATCGCCGTCACCTCGATAATCAGCTTCTTTTCAGGAGCGGCGCGCGCGAGGCGAGCGACCAGCGCCGGGAGCGGTTCGTCGCCAAGGAAGGCCAAATGTTCGGGGAACACCAACACCGTCTCGGACAGGCCCAACCGATGCACGGTCGCGCCGCCCGCCTTAATTGCCGCGATTGCGAATGGCTTGGTTCCCGGCGTGGTCTTGCGCGTGCACGCGACCGCGACATGCGGCGACGCCGCCTTGGCCGCGTCAACGATGGCGCGCGCGGCGCTCGCCACGCCAGACCAGATCTCGATCAGCGTTTGGGCCATCTTCCACGAACGCAGCAACGCGGAGGCGGGGCCCCGCGCGGTCAGGATCGGGTCGCCTGGCTTAAGTGCGTCGCCGGAGCCAGCATGTAGATCGACCTCGCAGCCGGTCAGGTCAATAAGGGCCGCCGCGTCTTCGACCAGCGCCAGCACCATGGCGTCGCGTGCCACGAAGGACATCTCGCCCGCGATGGCGCTTATGCCCAGAGCCTCGGTCGTCAGATCGCCATAAGGGACGTCGTCGGCCAGCAAGCGCTCAAGCTCGTGACGGATTGCCGCTGTCGGCATGTTTGGCCTCGCTTCCTTGCGGCCAGCGCGCGTTCGATTCGAGCGGGCGTCCAACCGTGGCTGTGGACGCCGCGACGCATCATAAGCGCTGCTTATCACCCCATCCGTCAAAACGAATGGACCCCTAGATTTCTGTCCTTATGAACATGTTTCGCGAGCGAAGGAAACCTCCTCCGCGTCGCTGTCGTTAGGCGCAACACTTTAAGGCGCGCCTTCCGCCAATCACGATCCTGCTTCAATAAGGAAGGAAATGACCATGGCGAAGATAGTGTTGGTTCTTTACGACGATCCGGTTGACGGCTATCCGAAAACCTATGCGCGGGATGACGTTCCGCAACCAAAGGTCTATCCGGACGGTCAGACCTTGCCGACGCCCAAGGCGATAGATTTCAAGCCCGGCACGCTTCTCGGCAGCGTCTCCGGCGAGCTCGGGCTACGCAAATTCCTCGAATCGAACGGCCATCAACTGATCGTCACCTCCAGCAAGGACGGCGCGGACAGCGTTCTCGACCGCGAACTGCATGACGCGGAGATCGTGATTTCGCAGCCCTTCTGGCCGGCCTATATGACCGCCGAGCGCATCGCCAAGGCGAAGAAACTCAAGCTCATCGTCACCGCCGGCATCGGTTCCGACCACACCGATTTGCAGGCTGCGATCAAGCACAACGTCACCGTCGCCGAAGTCACCTATTGCAACAGCAACGCGGTGGCCGAGCATGTGGTGCTGTCGATCCTGGCCCTCGTGCGCAATTTCATCCCAGCGCACAACATCATCGTGAACGGCGGCTGGAACATCGCCGACGCGGTGTCGCGCTCTTACGATCTCGAAGCGATGCAGGTCGGCACGGTGGCGGCGGGGCGCATCGGGCTGCGCGTGTTGCGGCTCTTGAAGCCTTTTGGCGTCGGTCTGCACTACCTGGATCGCCATCGCTTGCCGGAGTCGGTGGAGCAGGAGCTGGACCTCACATACCACTCCAGCCTAGAGAGCTTGGCCAAGGTCAGCGACGTCGTGACGCTGAACTGCCCGCTGCATCCCGAAACCGAACACATGATCAACGAGAACACGCTGAAGTTCTTCAAGCGCGGCGCCTATCTCGTCAACACCGCGCGTGGGAAGCTCGTCGATCGCGACGCTTTGGTTCGCGCAGTGGAAAGCGGGCATATCGCCGGTTACGCGGGCGACGTCTGGTTCCCGCAGCCCGCACCAAAGGACCATCCGTGGCGCACCATGCCGAACCATGCCATGACGCCGCACATCTCGGGTACGAGCCTCTCGGCGCAGACCCGCTATGCGGCGGGCGTGCGGGAAATCCTCGAGAGCTATTTCGACGGCCGTCCGATCCGCAACGAATATCTCGTCGTGCAGGGCGGCAAGCTGGCCGGCGTCGGCGCGCATTCCTATAGCGAAGGGGATGCGACGGGCGGCTCGGAAGAGGCCGCGCGCTTCACGAAGACGAAAGCGCTCGTCTAAGATCGACTTTCCAGAGCCGGCACCGTGTTTTGGCGCCGGCTTTGGCGTCTGATCGATCGAACCGACAGCGCCGCCATCCGGAAGATTTTCGACCTTTTGCACGGGAACGAAAGATGACGCGAGAACAGTTGACCGAGAAAATTCTCGACATCAAACGAGCGAAGGGCTGGACCTGGGCGCACATCACGCGGGAAATCGGCGGCATGTCCGAAATCCTGATCGTCGGCGCCTTGCTCGGTCAAGGCAAACTCGTCAAGCCGCTGGCGCGAAAGGCGGCCGAACTGTTCGGTCTCGCGGAGACCGAAGAGCGTATGTTGAACGAAACACCCTATCGCGGAGCGCCCATGCCGCCGACGGACCCATTGATCTATCGGTTTTACGAACTGGTGATGGTGAATGGCCCGGCCTTGAAGGCCATCATCGAAGAAGAATTTGGCGACGGCATCATGTCGGCGATCGATTTCGACATGAACATCGAGCGGCTGGCGAATCCCAAGGGGGATCGGGTCAAAATCGTCATGTCGGGAAAATTTCTGCCCTATAAGTATTACGGCGCCGCGGACGGAACCCCGGAATACGGATTCAAGGAGGAATGAGCAACTCGATCGCCGCCCTTGCGCGAGAAGCTCCGCTTTACGACACATCGCCGGGAATGGGGCGATAGACACAATCCGCGGAGTCCGGAATGTTCATTCGACAGCTCGACTATCTGGTGACCCTGGCGCGAGAGCGGCACTTCGCCCGCGCGGCGGAGGCCTGCAACGTCTCGCAACCCGCGCTGTCGGCCGCGATACGGCACCTCGAGGAAGAATTGGGCGTCAACATCGTCGAGCGCGGGCAGAGGTTTGTCGGCTTCACCGAGGATGGCGAGCGGATTCTCGGTTGGGCGCGTCAAGCTATCGCTGCCTGGGACGGCTTGCGACAGGAAGCCTCGATCTCGCGCACGCGGCTTACCGGGACCCTGCGCTTCGGCGCGATCCCCACCGCCATGCCCATCGTTTCCCTACTCACCGGGCCGTATTGGGACGCTTATCCAGACATACGCCAAACCGTGCGGTCTCTGAGCAATGAGGAAATTATTCGCAGGTTGGACGATTTCGAACTCGATATTGGCCTCACCTATCTCGAAGATCAAAAGCTGGAACGTTTTCGTGTCCTGCCCTTGTATCGGGAACGCTATGTTCTTCTGGCGCGAGACGTCGCGACACTTGGCGATTGCGCGTCGATGACATGGCGAGAAGCGGCGGACTTGCCGCTATGCCTGCTTACAGGAAACATGCAGAATCGACGTATCATCGACGCCGCGTTTCGACGAGCCGGCGCACAGCCCCGCGTAGTGGTGGAAACGGACTCCGTTTTCACGCTCTATTCGAACGTCAGATGCGCGGAAATATACAGCATCATGCCGCACAGCCTGCTCGCGCTGTTCGAAATGCGCGAGGAGTTGACCGCTATTCCGTTGACGCCCGAATTGACCCGCGGGATCGGCCTCATCGCGTTGGACAATGATCCGATCTCGCCGATCGTCGCCGCTGTTTGGTCCATATCCACGCGGTTGGATCTCGACACGCGGTTCGATTTCCTGGACAGTACCACGCCGTGACGCGCTTATCGCTCGAGGGACGTGGCCGCGAAAGTCGCGCAGAGCCACGCGCGCCAGAATCGCCTTGCGGCGACTTCGAGCTCCGGCGCGAAACGCCGGCTTTCCTCGCGTAGTCGCGCGACGTCGATTTTGGCGTTGGCCAATTCGCAGGCGTTCCCCACATACCAGCGCTCCAGCCCTTGCGCGGTGACTTCCGGATGGAATTGCAAACCAAGCGCATAATTCTCGATGGCGAAGGCTTGATTTGGGTATCGCGGCGTCGAGGCGAGATGGCGCGCTTGAGGCGGCAGGTCGAAGGTGTCGCCATGCCAATGGAGGAAACATCGGCTTTGAGCAAGGAGAGTCGCGAAGGCCGGATATAACGCCGCGTCCTTGCCCGCTTCGACCGGCGCCCAGCCGATCTCTTTGCCTTGCGAGCCGGGATAAACCTTGGCGCCCAACGCTGCGGCGATCAACTGCGCGCCAAGGCAAATGCCAAGCGTCGGGCGCTTTGCCGCGAGTCGCGCGCGGACGAGAGCGATCTCGTCCTCGACGAACGGATAGGCGCCGCGCTCGTAAACGCCAATCGCGCCGCCAAGAACAATCAGCAGGTCTGGGCTCAAGGGATCGATCTTGCGCAGATCGGCGATGCATGCGTCCACGACCGAGCTATGAAAGCCGACCTCCGCAAGTTCCGTCGCGAGCGTGCCCGCATCCTCGTATGCAACGTGATTGATGGTCAGCGCGGTTCGCATTGCTGTTCCGTTGCGCCGAGGCGTCGTTCTAAAGAGGACGACGCCCGAGAGACTTCTATTTTTTCGCGGCGCCTTCGACGTCAAAGTTTATTCAACGCCAGTCGGTCCGTCGCATTATTATACGAAGAGGGCGCCAGTTGGAGCTCCTCCTGCATCGCCTCGTAATCGTGGAGAATTCTCCGCGCCCAGACGAGAGCCGCTTCGCCCTGGAGAGTGAGGCGAATAGAATCCCCTTCTCGCGTAATGAGCCGGGCTTCCAGGTATTTTTCTAGCTCCCGAATGGAGGCGGATAAAGTCGTCCGCGACGCATTGCACGTCTTTGCGGCGCGGACGAAACGCTTTTCCGTGGCCAAGGCCACGAAGTGGGAGAGGCTGCGCATCAACATCGCTCGTCGCCTTCAATCGTGGTCCGCGCGACGGCTTCGAGGCCTGTCGCTATCCCGTCTCGTTAGTCCATTCAGCGTTTCATTCGCCAACCTAATGGAACAGGGCCAGCGTCTTTTGCAACGTGATCCACACGCCCCAGGCCAGCGGAATTCCGACGGCGGCCCAGGCGAAAACAAGAATGAGTGGCGATCCCGCGTCTGCCAGGGCCGGCGCGGCCGTGAAGATGTGACCGTCGTTTGTGGCTTCGCGCCCTTCCTCGACGAAATCCTCGAAATCGGCGTGGGTTTCGGACTCTTCCCTAGCCACTTCGCCGACGGTCTCTTTCTTTTCGGCGGCGACTTCCTCGTCGCTCATGAACCAACGCTCGGCGACGGGCCGCACCAGAAAATTGCAAATGAATCCGACGACCAGCAGGCCAGCGAGAACATACATGGTCTGATTATATGCGGCCTCGCGTGGAACGCCTTGGCCGAGTTGATATTCGCGCAGATAGTTGACGAGGCCCGGTCCAAGCACGCCCGCGGTCGACCAAGCGGTAAGCAGGCGGCCATGAATGGCGCCGACCATATGGGTGCCGAACATATCGGCGAGATAAGCGGGAATCGTCGCGAACCCACCGCCATACATGGTGATGGCGACCGCGAGGAACAGCACGAACGGGAACACGCCGCCCGTGCTCGCCGCCCAAGGAAGCGCGGTGTAAAGCACGGCGCCCAGCGTGAAGAATATAAAGAATGCGCCCTTGCGCCCGAGCCGGTCCGACATGGAGGCCCAGCTGATGCGACCGCCGATGTTGCACAGGGAAAGCAGTCCCGTGAACCCCGCGGCGATGGCGGCGATTCTGGTCTTTTGCTCTGTGTTCAGCGCTTCGAAGCCGATGTCCAGTCCGATCAATCGACCGCCGAACACCTCTTGCAACATTGGGGATGCCATGCCGACGATGCCAATGCTCGCCGAGACGTTGAGGCAGAGAACGGCCCATAGCAGCCAGAACTGCGGCGTTTTCCAGGACGAATCGAGGTGTACGTGGCGATGCGTGACCATCGCGTTGGCGGCGGGGGCGGGCGGCGTCCACCCCTCCGGCCGCCAGCCATCGCTCGGCACGCGGTAGGATAAGGCGCCTGCGACCATGAACACGGCATCGATCGCCGCGATCGTAACGAAGGTCTGCCAGACGCCCACCGAAGTCGTCGTCGCGTAAGAAGCCATCAGCTTGTCGGCCAGCGGCGCTCCGATCATGGCGCCTCCGCCAAAGCCCATGATGGCGAGGCCCGTAGCCATGCCGCGCCGATCCGGAAACCATTTAATGAGCGTCGAAACGGGCGAAATGTAGCCAAGGCCCAGGCCAATGCCGCCGATGACGCCGGAGCCGAGCCACAACATCCAGATTTGGTGCAGATAGACGCCGGCGGCGGAAATCAGCAGCCCGCCACACCAGCATAGCGCGGAAGCAAGGCCCGCTCGGCGTGGGCCCGCGGTCTCCAGCCAATGACCGAACACCGCCGCCGAGGAGCCTAGAAACAGGAAAAACAGCGTGAAGGTCCAACCCAACGAGCTGATCTTCCAATCGCAGCCTGTCTGAACCAGGGCGGCGAAAAAGCCCATGTCCTCCGCGCAGACCTTAGGCGCGGAAATCCCGACGGCGCGCGATAGCGGCAGCCAAAACACGCTGAAGCCATAGGCCATGCCGATGCACAGATGAATCGCCAGCGCCGCCGGTGGAACGAGCCAACGATTGAAGGATTGCCCGGCGACGGTGCGTTCGCGGCTGAGAAACTTCGGATGGACAGGCAAGGCGACGGATGTCATGTCTCCTCAACCCACCTCGTTCCCGGTCGTCACGCGCCGGCTGTTTTCGCCCATGATCCGGTATCGTTCCTGCCACTCGGTCGGGCCGTTGGACGGCGACACTTGCACCGCGGTGACCTTATATTCCGGGCAATTGGTCGCCCAATCGGAATTATCCGTCGTGACGACATTCACCTGACACAGCGGATGGTGAAAGGTGGTGTAGACGACGCCGGGCGCGACGCGGTCGGTGATTTTCGCGCGCAGCGTCGTATCGCCGGCGCGGCTTTGCACGCGCACCCAATCATCCTCGCGCACGCCGCGCATTTCCGCGTCCTGCGGATTGATCTCCAGCACGTCCTCGGGATGCCACTGGCTGTTTTCGGTCCGGCGCGTCTGCGCGCCGACGTTATATTGCGAGAGCACGCGGCCGGTCGTCAGCAGCAGCGGGAAACGCGGTCCCGAACGCTCCTCGGTCGGGATATATTCGGTGATGACGAACTTCCCCTTGCCGCGCGCGAAACCGTCGATATGCATGATCGGCATGCCCTCGGGCGCGGCGTCGTTGCATGGCCATTGCACCGAGCCGACCTCGTCGAGTTTTTTATAGGAAACATGAGCGAAGGCCGGCGTCATGCGCGCGATCTCGTCGAGGATTTCGCTCGGATGCGTGTAATTCCAGTCGCAGCCCATCGCCCGGGCGAAAAGCTGCGTCGCCTCCCAGTCGGCGTATTTGGCCTTGGGGCTCATCACCCGCCGCACGCGCTGAACACGGCGCTCGGCATTGATGAAACAGCCGTCCTTTTCGAGGAAGCTCGCGCCCGGCAGCAGCACATGCGCGTAATTGGCCGTCTCGTTGTGGAAGAGGTCTTGCACGACGACGCATTCCATCGCGCCGAGCCCGGCCGACACATGCTTGATGTCGGGGTCGGACTGCAAAATATCCTCGCCCTGCACATAGAGGCCCTTGAATACGCCATCGATCGCCGCGTCGAACATATTGGGGATGCGCAGGCCCGGCTCGCCGTCGAGCGGAACGCCCCATTCCTTTTCGAAGGCGTGGCGCACGTCGTCGGTCGCGACATGGCGATAGCCGGGGAATTCATGCGGGAAGGAGCCCATGTCGCAGGAGCCCTGCACATTGTTCTGTCCGCGTAGCGGATTGACGCCGACGCCGCGCCGCCCGAGATTGCCGGTCGCCATCGCGAGATTGGCGATGGCCATGACGGTCGTCGAGCCCTGGCTGTGTTCGGTGACGCCGAGACCGTAATAGATCGTC
>Ga0182030_10018050_pt1 | contig 13565 bp, 6 predicted proteins | sample 812S3MmetaG_FD_121299 | JGI IMG/M metagenome (GOLD analysis project Ga0182030, IMG submission 121299) | Permafrost microbial communities from Stordalen Mire, Sweden - 812S3M metaG (Illumina Assembly) | ecosystem: Environmental > Terrestrial > Soil > Wetlands > Permafrost | place: Sweden... | reverse complement strand
GGTTGGCACCAAAATTGGTCGGGTTTTCTGATGCATTGAATGTGAGCGAATCGAGCACCTGCTGATAATTCGCCAGGGTGTCGCTGCCGGAGAGCGTGAGCGTCTCGGTCGCGCTGCTATAGTTCGCAGTAATGCCGGTGCCGGTGGTGACGGCAGCCAGCAAATCGCCATCATTAGCGAACGCGCCGCTGGTGACAGACACGGTCGCGCCTGCAAGATTGAGGTTGTCCGGATCCGTTACCGATAGAGCGTTGGATAGCACAACCGCTCCGTCTCCCTTGGCGAAATGCGCACTGGTTGCAACGTTGCCAAGAACTGGTGGATCGTTGACGTTGGTAACGTCGATGGTGGTCGTGACTGGCGTACTTAGATTGTTGGCGGCGCTGCCGTCATCAAGCACCCAGGTGACCGTGCGTGTCGGATTGGCACCGAAATTGGTCGGGTTCTCTGATGCATTGAACGTGACCGAATCGAGCACCTGCTGATAATTCGCCAGCGTGTCGCTGCCGGAGAGCGTCAGCGTTTCGGTTGCGCTGCTATAGCTCGCAGTAATGCCAGTGCCGGTGGTGACAGCAGCCAGCAAATCGCCATCATTGGCGAACGCGCCGCCGGTGATCGATACTGTAGCGCCTGCAAGATTGAGGTTGTCCGGATCCGTCACCGATAGAGCGTTGGACAGCGCAACCGCTCCGCCCTCCTCGGTGAAGGAGGCATTCGTCGCGCCCGTCAGAACCGGCGGATCGTTGACGGGTGTAATTTGTATCTGTTCAGGGGCCGTTCCGACGTTGAATGACGCTTGCCCGTCGTTGATGGTCCAAGTCACCTGCCGGGTTGGGTCTGCACCATAATTGTCGGGGTTATTGCTGGTCGAGTTGAAGGTTACCGTCCTCAGGACAGCCTGGTAGTCCGCAAGCGTATCTGTACCGGTAAGTGTGAGAGTTTCGCTCGCGCTGTCGTAGTTTGCGCTTATCGCAGTGCCGGTTACATTGGCGGTCAACACGTCGCCGTCGCCAGCGAACGTTCCGCCGGAGAGCGAGACGGTGGCGCCGGCCTCGGTCGAGCTGCTGGCATCGGAGAGGGTTAGCGAAGCCGCGAGCGCCCCCGGTGGGTCCTTCTCCTGGTAGCCGAAGGCCTGCGGCACCGAGCCGAGCACCGGCCCGGCCTTGCTTACGTTGACCGTCACCGTCTCGGTCTCGACCGCACCAAGACTGTTGTCGATCTGGAACTGGACCGACCGCGAGTTGGCGCCGTTGGCGGCGTCCGTGTAGCAGATGTTTTGAAGGAGATCGGCGATGCCACTGAAATCGGTGTAATACGCGGGCGCGATCGCGATCTGCAAAGCGACGCCCGATGTGCCGCCGGTAAAGGTCGCGAAGGTCTGGCCATCGAGCAGAATGGTATTGCCCGAAACCGTGAGGACATTGCCCTGTGGTGGCAAATTGATGGTCAGATTATCGGCAGCTGTCGAGTTCAGAACTCCCACGCTAATGGAAGTGACATTCGGATAACCGAGGTACGTATCGGAGTAAGTTGGAGACGAATTGTAATAATATACGCTCTCATACTCTTCGTACGACTGGCTCTCGGACGGTGTCACCGCACTAGAGAGAGCGACCGCCGAACCGGCAACCTCGTTGACTTGTCCGCCGAAGTGCGTGCTTCCGTTCTGAATATCGAACGCTGTGGACCCGGGGAAGTAGCCGACAGCGTTGTTGAAATTGTCGAAATTGTTGAAATTGTTGAAATTACTAAAATGGCTCCAGGACATAATATTTCCCCCGCCCGCGCCCGCCTGCAGTAGCCTAACGGCCCTGCACAAGCCCCATTACGAGCACGCCGAACTCTACATTACTGGCACGACTGGGGAATTAATGCAAAATTAAGGCTCCGGAAGTCGCCGATCACCTCCCCTTAAGCCGTTGGCGTCCAACGGGGGGCCAAACAACAAGCGACCAATGCTTCGGCCATCGATACTGCCAATCTAACGTTTTCTATGCGAAAGGGCCGATCCACAAATTTCAAGCTACGTTTAGAAGGCTAAGCCGGAAAAGACCCACGGCGCGGTCACCGAAACATTTAAACCCAGGAGCCGCATGGCCCCGAATCTCAAATTATGGCAATGGTATAAGGGACATCTTCCGCCGGACGGTGGCAGTCCGCTCAGCCTAATCATGATCCAGCCGACACGGTTCTGCAACATCAACTGCAGCTACTGCTATTTGCCGTATCGCGACCAAAAAGGAACGCTCGATCTCAATCTGATCGAGCCGCTGTTTACCAAGCTGATGGATGCCGGACTGCTGCCGAGACAAATCAGCGTGCTCTGGCACGCCGGCGAACCCCTCGCCGTCCCGGTCGATTTCTACCGCGCCGCCTTCGAACGCATTCACGCCATGACCGCCAATAGAAGCCATATCACCCAGGTCATTCAGACCAATGCCATGCTTCTCGACCAAACCTACTGCGACCTGATCAGGACATTTCGCGTCCGCATCGGCGTCAGCATCGACGGTCCCGAATTCCTGCACGACCGGCATCGCCTGACGCGATCCGGCAAAGGCACCTTCGGCCGTGTCATGGCCGGTGTCGATCTCCTGCGCAAGAACCGCATTCCCTTCGATGTCATCGCCGTCCTGACCGCAGAATCGCTCGACTATCCGCACGAAATTTACGATTTCTTCCGCGCCATGGAGGTCAGAGAGCTCGCTTTCAACTTCGATGAGAAGGAGGGAACCAACACGCAGTCGTCGTTTGCGCGCCCCGACGTGGAACAGCGATACGTTGCCTTCTTTGCGGCACTGCTTGGCCGCATGGTTCACGACAACGCACGCATGCGAATTCGGGAGTTAACGGGGGCCCTTAGCGCGATGAATGGAACGTTGTTCGATCATCTCGGCATAGCCAGCGAGTGCAATCCTTTCGGCGTCGTATCGATGGATGTCGAGGGCAACCTTGCGACCTATTCGCCGGAATTGCTCGATCTCTCGGATGCGGACAACAACCGCTTCACGATCGGATCGGTCAAAGACGTGGATTTCCTGAAGATCTTCCACGACCCCGCCTTTACGCGGATGAACGATGCGATTCAGGCCGGTGTGCGGAAATGCCGGGAAAGCTGCGGATATTTCAGCCTGTGCGGCGGCGGCACGCCATCGAACAAGCTCGGTGAGAACGGCCGCTTCGACTCCACGGAGACATTGTATTGCCGTTTCAAGAAGCAGCTTTTGATAGATATTGTTGAGGATTTCACCATTTCGTCGCTAACATACAATCGCCAAAACCGCCGAAGGCCGGCGGGAATCGATGGCTGACAGACTGCAGGCAGCACGACTTCTCGCAGACCGCGACCGCCGGTCATATTTCAAGGAGACCCGACGATGAAGCCGATCAACGTGATCGTGGTGGGGGGTGGAACCGCTGGCTGGCTCGCAGCCAACATTCTCAACCGGCGCCTGAACTCGCCCGGCCGGCAATTGACCAACGTAACCCTGATCGAATCCAAAAGCATCGGACGCATCGGCGTCGGTGAGGCCACCGTGCCGCGGCTCAAGGAAGTGCTGACGAGCCTGGGAATTGACGAATACGAGTTCATGCGTCGCACCAACGCGACATTCAAACATGCGATCCGCTACAACAATTGGCAACGCAATCCGGCCGAGGGCCAGCCCGACCATTATTATCATCCGTTCGAGAATTTCCAGGCCGAGCGAAAGGATTCCTCGCCGCGCTATTACGGTGCGATCGAACGCCTCGTGCATTTTTCGCAGAGCGACGTGACCAACTATTGGTGGCACCGCGCGCAAGCCGGACAAGCGCAATCCTTCGCCTATGAGATCGGGATCCAACCCTACCTTTGCGACGCGTTTCGTGCCCCCAAGACGGCGACGATGCAACCCTATCAGTCCGAAGTCCCCTACGCTTACCATCTGGACGCGCAATTGTTCGCCGACTACCTCACGGAAATCGGCGTCGGTCTCGGTATCCGTCACCTCGTCGACGAAGTGACATCCGCTACCCTGACCGAGCAAGGCGCCATCGGTTCCGTGCAAACGAAGGAGCACGGTGAGATCGGCGGCGACTTCTTCATCGACTGCTCCGGATTTGCCGCACTCCTGATCGGCAAGACGCTCAACGTGCCGCTCATCGACTATGGGCAATATCTGCTTTGCGATCGGGCGATCGCCATGCCGACTCCGCTGACTGACTCTGAGCCGCGGCCATACACCTCCGCGACGGCAGCCGGCGCGGGCTGGATCTGGGAGATCGATCTCACCAGCCGCTCCGGAAACGGTTACGTTTATTCAAGTAATTTCATCAGCGACGACGATGCCGAAAAATACCTGCGCAGCTATATCGGCGCCCATGCCGAGGGAGCGAAAATCCTCCGATTGCGGATGCCACCCGGCCGCCGCGCGCAGATGTGGAGCAAAAATTGTGTTGCGATCGGCCTCGCCGGCGGGTTCGTCGAGCCGCTGGAATCGACGGGAATCATGTTCATCGACATCGGCGCCAACTGGCTGGCCGAGTTCTTCCCCTTCCACGGCGATCTGCCACAAGCCGCCGCCCGCTACAATTCCATCATGGCAACGCAATACGATGAAATCAGGGATTTCATCGCGCTTCACTATTGCATCAGCCAACGGGATGACACGCCGTTCTGGCGTGAAGTCCGCCAGCGGCGTCACATTCCCGACAGCCTGGCGGAAAAGCTCGACCTGTGGAGCCGGCTCATGCCGCGATCGCTTCACATGCGGGAATTCCTGCAGATCTACAATCATCGCAACTATGAATGCATCCTGTTCGGTATGGGCTGGAAGCCGAACGTGCAGGGCGGACGGCAGGGGATGTTTGAGCCGCCCGACAGCGATCAATTGTTCAAGATCGTGCAAGCCACCGCGCGCAAGGCCATGGCAGAACTCCCAACACACGCTGATGTCCTGCGCGAGATTCAACGTCGTCCTCCTAGCGTCGCGCCACCGGAGCCAACGGAATTCGCGCCAGGCACGCTTGAGCCCGGCATCGTACTCACAAGCCACGCCGTCAATTCGCAACGCATCAAGCTTTCAGCCGGCAGCCAGACGATCGCGCAAGCACAAATTGATCCGGCAAAATACAAGGCCAATGCCCGGGTTCCCAGGGAACCATGGCATCCACCGAGCCGAGCGGAATATTCGATCCTGACAGACCCGCGGCGCGTCGCAGGAATCGGGTCTTTCGTATCCATTATGCGGCTTGAGCCTGAGATGTTTGAAGAATTGAGGTTAATCGGGCAGCAAGCCGCGACCCTGCAGCTACACTACGATCGACCGATGCTCGACGGAATTCAGGAACGGGCGATCGAGTTGGTGGTACGCCAAATCGGCAGGGCGTACAGCGAACCCAACTCCATCTACCGCAGCGAGGGTGTCACGGTGAGCCCGCCGGGCACGCCCACGACCACCTACGACCTTTCCGACAGCCGATGGCCTGGACTGCACCTGGACGGATGGAGCGAACTCAGTCCTCTCAAACGCGATGACGCTCACAACCGTATGTGCATCAACATCGGCCAGGAAACCAGGCAGTTACTTTATATCAACCTGTCCATGCGCCGCATCGTCGAAATGCTTTCCGAATTTGAACCGAAGCTCGAAACCGAAAATCCGTCGACGATCGGCCGGATGTTCATGGCGCGCTTTCCGGAATATCCGGTGATCTCGCTGGATGTCGCTCCCGGCGAAGGTTACATAGCACCCACCGAGAACATCATCCATGACGGCACGACGGCCAGGATGACGAAGCCTGACGTGGTACTTACGCTGCTGGGGCGGTTTCGGCCGATTCCGATCAAGCCGATCAGCAAATCCATGGCTGCGGAACAAGGCTACGATCTGGCGCCCGCGCAACGCGGCGTTCTAATTGAAAAGTTGTTCGGTAACCGCGGGCTGGCGAACTCAAGCTGACGGAGCAGGTGCCCGATTCGTTGCTGCTGGGGCGTCCGAGAGCACACATACTGGACATTAGAGCGCTTGGCCGGTGGTGAAAAGGCAGTCGAGACTGATGAATGTCGAAATCATCCATTGAGGTAATCATTATCGGAGCCGGATTGGGAGGGATATGCCTCGCTCAGAATCTGAAGAAAAACGGTATTGTTTCGACGGTCCATGAACGCCATCATCGCCGCGCATACTTGGCCGAAGGATTTTGGATCGAGATCAACGACCAAGGTATTGCATCGCTGCGGAACTGCCTGAGCCCAAAGCATTTCGAAGCGCTGATGACGACAACCCAACCGACCAATCGCTCTGACTGCCGATGGTTGCCGCGCGCGGTCTTGCAAAAGTGTCTACTGCGGGGCCTCGAGGGAATGGTGCAATTCGACAACACATTTGTTCGCTACGAAAAACGGTCTGATGGCCGGGTTGCGGTCTTCTTCGCTGACGGTGCTTGCTTGATTGCTGACGTTCTGGTCGCAGCCGACGGTGTGCATTCAAGGGTGCGGCAACAAATGCTGCCTCACGCCAGGCGCATCGACACCGGGGTCCTTGCCATCGGCGGAGGTGCAAAGTTGAGTGTCGAAATCATGAATGTCCTGCCGCCCCGCGCATTTGAATATCCGATTGCGGTGAACGGACCGGGCCACCAGCAAATGTTCATCGCCGTGTGGCCTAGACGGCCTCTGCCCGGGAAATTCGGAGCAGAAATTGACGACAATGGCGCAGCCGACGCCTTGGACGACAAGGCGCTCGGCTACCAGGTGGCGGACCAGATGATGTGGCGTTTTGCTGCCTTGAGCTCGGACTACGGCTTGCGACGGGCACCCGAAGACGTGCCTGTCTCAGAATTGAAAGGGACGGTCCTCAAAATGATCACCTCCTGGAGTCCTCAACTTCGGCGACTGGTCGAATTGGTTGACCCTGCGACCATTTTTCCGTTGCCTATCCGCAGCTGCGTTCCCATCGAAGGCTGGACGACAGGTCCTGTTACGCTCGTGGGCGACGCCATTCACGGGATGGCGCCTTACGGCGGCTTTGGGGCGAACACGGCCATGCGCGACGCAGCAGTGCTCGGAGGAAACTTAGCGTCCGCGGACCGCGGCGAAAAGACGCTTTTAGAAGCCATTTCCGACTACGAAGCGGAAATGACCGGATATGGTTTCGATGCAGCCCGAAGATCGATGCAGATTTTGCAGCAGGCCAACGGGATGAATCAGACACCGCTTCTATAGGTTACATCGACGAGCGCTCAGCTTCGCGCCTAACGCGTGAACGAAGAAAAGCCGGACGAGGTTAGAGTATTGACAACCCCGATGCTCTGCAAACGCGCGTTCTTCATCTGCGCCGTCCCGCGCTCCGGAAGTACTTTATTGTGCGATCTCTTGCAGGCTACTGGCGTGGCGGGAAGTCCTATGGAATACGGCGTGCAGGAGAATGAACAGATTTGGAAACATGCGTACGGATTCAACGATCATCGAAATTATTTCATTCATTACGCGCATCGGCTGAGCGTGACGGGTAACGGTGTTTTCAGCGCCAAACTAATGTTCAAACAGATGACCGCTTTTGTATCGGACTTGAAGCGATACAAGTCGATCGATGCTGGCGGGATGATCGAGACCATCGACCTTGCATTCGGAAAGCCTCGCTATATTCAAGTGCTTCGCAAAGACAAAGAACGGCAGGCTATATCGCTCGTTCGTGCCGAACAAACTGGTTCCTGGGCCTCGCCGCAATCCTCGGGCAGGCGGTCTGAATATGATTCGGCTCACCTTGACCGCGCACTGGCCTTGTTGCTGCGGCTGGATAACGCCTGGGACGAATCGCTCGCGGAGATCCACCTCTCAAGGAAGATGACGCTCTATTACGAAGACATCGTTGAGAACATGGAGGGTTCGATATCCTCCCTATTGAATTGGCTGCAGATCGAGGACCACCCCAAGCCCTTCAAGTCTCCATCAATGAAACGACAATCCGACGCGATGACCGAGGAATGGCTAGCCATGTGGAGAAAACACGGTCGTCTGTGACAAATCCAGACATCGATTGTCCAACAGCTTGCCAATTTGGCCCTGCATCGACGTCCAATTTTGACACCTTTGAGCGACGGGTTTTGGCGGTAACACTCGCCGCATTTGAGATCGGCGGGCTGTAGGCAACATAGAATGAGAAATCCTCGGTCGCCGTCCCGGGCCGTGTCGAGCCGCATCGCCGACACCCGTCTTGCTCTGTCGAGGTCTGCTCACGGTCAAAAGCCGATCCGGGTGATATTCTTCCGAACGTCTGCTTTCATATCAGCAGCGGACATGAAAGTCGCCGATCACATGTTATGGAATTTCGATGTCCGCTTTTTCCCAATCGGCGACATCGTAGACTGAGCCTGAAATGAAAGAGGCCGCCAACTGAGGCGCCCTTTTCGCGCAGCCAGGATCAATCGTTCACGACGACCTTTAGACCAGGGTTAAAGAACAGATCGATGTCGCCGAGCAATTCTTACAGAAGGGCGCGTATAATATTGCGGAGCCACCCCAGGCCGTCGCCGCCACCGGTGCCGGTACCGTTTCTTTTACCACCGCCGCCGCCGGTTCCGGTCTGATCACCCTTGCCAGCGGTTACTTCGTCCAGTTGGTCAATCGTGAGCTCTGGTGGGTTCGGAAGACATTATGACGTTCGCCGCGTATCGCCTGCCGTACCAGCGTCCTGCTATAGCCAGTCTGACGCACGATCTGCTTGATCGGTGTGCCGCTCTTTGACAGTGCCACCGAGTTCAGCCAGTAAAGGTCCGAGCCACTCCTCATAAACTCGCCAGCGGCCAACTGAGGAGTTATAGATCGGCTGGCGAACTTGGATCGCACTCAGTGTCGTAACTGGCCGCGTGTTCTTATGGAATTCGAGGCAACGATCGTTCCATTCAACGCCGCAAAATTCCAAGATCCGCCGACTATGGGTTTTGACATCATCCACTACTTGCTCGTAGCGCACATCGAGGATGCGACCTGCCGGCAAGACGCGACGCCAATGCTTCATAAGTTCCTGGTACCGCCGATGAAAGCGTCCAAGTTCGCCGAGGTCATAGGTATAGTTCTGCTCGGGGAAAAGCTTCGAGAAACAAGAGACGCAAGTATCCACTGGGTCGCGAATCGTATGAATGATTTTCGCATTTGGCAATGCCAAGTGGATCAGGCCGACAAAGCGATAGTTTGAGGGTTGCTTGTCAGTGATGCGCAACGCTTGTGGAGCGCCTTTGCGAATTTCGGCGACGTATTGCGCGCCAATTTCTTCGATAGCCTCCTTACCAAGTCCGGGTACACACTCGGGATAGAGAATGGCTTTCCCGTCCGGTCCGTGCGGACGGCTCAGGACTTCGCTGAAGGTTCTGATTTCTCCTGCGCCGTGGACTTGCGGGTGGCTCGCCAGAATTTGCTCGACCAAGGTGGTGCCAGACCGCGGCATCCCAATAATAAAAATCGGTACTGGGGAGGAATTACCGGGACCGAGGCTTTCTTTGCTTCTCAGAAGCTCAGGCTTAAACATCGCCTCGATGCGGTCAAACGCCGCGAGGGTAGCCGCCTCGTCATAATAGATCTGTCTGCGTTTGAGGGCATTGCCGACCAGTAACCGTTCGAAGCTCCGTTTGTGATCCTTGAGATCCGCATAGGCCTTTCCCAGCGCGAAATCGAGCTGTACTCGGTCGTGATCCGTAATTGACGCGTTGCCAAAACGGATTGCCTCCATCGCCCTCAAATATGGATTATCCGGCTTGAATTGCGTCAGATCGGCGTAGTTAAAGTAGGCATTCGTGATGGAGGAGTCACATTCAATAGCCTTGAGGTAGGAGTCGCGCGCATCACCGAGTCGACCCAAGGCTTTCAACACGCCACCCCTGTTGTTGAGGGCACCAGCATGGTCCGGCCGGACCAGCAATGCGCGGTCGTAGCTCGCCAAGGCCTCGTTCAGTCGCCGCAACCTGTTCAGCGCAATGCCACGATTGTAGAGAGCTTCAATATAGCTTGGTCGGAATGAAAGGGCGCGATCGTAACTCGCTATTGCCTCGTCACATCGATGGGATTTCATCAAGGCGTAGCCGCGATTGTTGAGCGCTTCGGGATAGTCGGGCCGCAGGGAGAGTGCACACTCGTAGCTTGCCAGAGCATCGTCGAGCCGCTCCAACTCATGCAGCGTGGCACCGCGATTGTTAAACGCCTCGGCGTAGTCCGGCCGCAACAAGACCGCGCGGTCGTAGCTTGCCAGTGCCTCATCGAATCGTTTCAATTCATGCAGTGCGACGCCGCGATTGTTGAGCGCCTCAGCGTAGTCCGGTCGTAAGGCGAGCGCCCGGTCGTAATCTTGAAGCGCCTGTTGCGGTCGATTCAACTCTTGCAGCAACATGCCACGATTGTAGAGCGCATCAAAAAAATTCCGGCGCAAGAAAAGCGCCCGCGTGTAACTCTCCAACGCTTCGTCGAGCCGCTTTAGTTCGTATAAGGTAATGCCGCGATTGTTGAACGCCTCGGCATAATCCGGCCGTGACGCAAGCGCGAGATCGTAGCTTGCCAATGCTTCATGGAATCGCCGCAACGTTGCCAGGGCGTAGCCTCGGTTATTGAGAGCTTCGGCGTAGTCTGCCCGCAAGCTAAGGGCATGCTCGTAGCTCGCGAGCGAGTCGTGGAGCCGTCCCAACTCTTGCAGCGCATTGCCGCGATTGTTTACCGCCTCCGCAAAGTCAGGCCGCACGCTTATTGCGCGACCGTAGCTCGCGAGCGCCTCGTCGAACCGCTCCAGTTTTTTCAGAATATTTCCACGATTGTTAAGGGCATCCGCGTCGCTCGGCCGCAACGCAAGCGCGCAATCGTAGTTCGCTAGTGCCTCGTCTAACTTGCCAAGAGATTTCTGAACGAGGGCCAACAGGTGAAGCCCATCGAAGGAGTCTTTTTCAACCGATATTATCTGATGGCATATTTGTTCCGCCTCAACGAACCTTCCTGCTTGATAAAGAGAAAAGGCGTAGCTGAATGCTCGCGGAAGCGTGGCAGTGTGCTCCATTTCAAAGCCTTGCGTCAGACCCGCATATATTCAAGCACCGAGGTAATCCCTCCTAGAATCTCCTGAAGTCAAATGTCACGCGCGGATCCACAAGCCGGAGGTAGGACATCAGCCGGAAAAAGTGTAAGGTCATAAAATTGCATTGTAAAGCGCGCCCGCAATTGGTAATTGAGTTGGCGTATTGGTTATTTGAAAGAATAGTTAGGGGCGGACTCACACCCGCATCTATTTCGAAAAGTCGCACTGACAAGTCGGGCGCATCCCGTGAATTGCTGCTGTTCGGGAACGTCAGCATGTCTATCGCCTTTGGATCGGGGATGACATCTCGTCAGACGGGGGGCTCGCGATGGCAACCACTTTTTCTGCAACTCTCGATAATACTCAAAACAACACGATTTACGGTGACGGCGACGAGAGTGGCTTCGTCGTTTCCGAAACCGGATCGCTGAGCGTCTCGGTGACCGTGGGCAGTTCCAGCGTAATTGGCTCTGGGACGGCTTCAAGCAATCTCAGTGGCCACGCAATCGGCGATACGGACGGCGACAGCGACGCGTTTAACGACTCGGGGTCTGGTGGTGTCTCGGTTAGTGGGACCAAGAGCAATGTGACGATTTCCGGGACTCTGAGCGATGGAGAAACCATTACATTCACCGGCAGCCTCAATTCCGCAGACACTGCGATCGCCGGCACCATCCAAATCTATAATCCCGACGATCCAAATTTCGTCATCGGTACTCCCTTTACCATTGGCGTCACGCTGAAGATTTATGCTCCTCCACTTACGGCGCCACTGTCAGCGGCGCAAACGATGTTTGGCAACGGGAATTACGTCTATTTTTACGGGGGCAACGGGACTTCTCTCGACGTTCATGTATCAAAGTCCGGAGATGTTTCATTCGGACTCGGGATCGATTGCTCTCACATGGTCTGGGAGGCTTTATTAGGCGCGGGATATAGCATTCCGTATGAAACTACTTCTGAAATTATGAATCTGACCGGAGCTGCCGCCGGCACTCTCACTCCAACCGGATCGCAATATTATACCAGCGTCGATTTAGCTAATTTGCAGGCGGGAGATATCGTGATGTTCAATGGTCCGGGCGGCGGCCATATGGGCATAGTGCAGAGTTACGATTCGGCCACGGGGGTTGGGACCTTTTACGGTTCTCAATCTTCCACCGGGCCGGCTTCCACCAGCTTCACGACAGATCCGGAGGATAACCCAGGAATCTATTTTGGAAACACTGACACCGTAGTTGGAGCACTTACTCCGAAGAGCAGTGATTATAGCCCTACCGCAGCATCGAAAACGTTGAATAACCTCACCTCTCAGGCAGCCTTAGCCTTAGACCAATTAGCTTTTAGCGGGGAGGATTCATTTGATGCCCTCCGGAATGTATTTGTTTCGGTGGATCCAATAAATCCACAGTTAGCACCCGTAGACACTGATACACCCGATCCAACCGAAGGGGTGATCACTCCGACATCCAAACCAGATGCATTTACGATCACGTTTCCATCAGATCCCGTAGATCCAGGATGGAGCGAGACGGTCTCCATAAGTAACGGCACAATAACAAATGTGAACGGCGCGACTCTCACGAGCGGCAGCATCCAAAACATAAGCTCCGGCGGCACGGCGACCAACACTAAGGTCGACCACGCCGGCACGCTGGTGGTGTCCTCGGGCGGTATGGCCGATCCGATCAGGATTTTCAGCGGCGGCACGGAGATCGTCAGTGCCGGCGGCACAGACGACGGGGCGCAAATCTCTGGCGGCACGCAGTTCGACCACGGCCTGGCCGACGGCGCGACGGTGTTCACCGGCTCGCAGGTGGTCGAGACGGGCGGCGCCGCGAGCGGCACCATGGTTAAAGCCGGCGGCGTATTGGAGGTGCAGTCCGGCGGCAGCGCGACGAGCGCGACGGTCAGCAACAGCGGCTTGGAAATTGTCTCCGCGGGCGGCATCGCGAGCGGCGTCATCTTGAGCGGTGGCGCGCTCGAATGGGTCGGCAGCGATCAGGTGACCAGCGGGCCGACCTTGAGCAGGGGCGCGATCCTGGAACTGGGTTCCGGCTATGTCGGGAGCAGCAACGTCAGCACCGCCACGCCGGTAAAAGTGTTGGCTGGCGGCACCCAGAGCGGCGGCGTGGTCCTCTCCGGCGGGATCGTGGACATCCTCTCAGGCGGCATCGCAACGGGCGTCACAGTATCAAGCGGCGGCAAGCTGGTCGTCTTCTCCGGCGGTACCGAGATCGGACTGACGGTCAGTACCGGCGGCACAGCGATCGTTTCGTCGGGCGGCACCTTCGAATTCACCGACAACACTGCCGTCCTGCCCAAGCTCCTCAGCGGCGCTACCGTGGAAGTGGTTTCCGGTGTCACCCTCAGCAGTGCAACGATCAGCAATGGCGTCATGCTGAGGGTCTTATCCGGCGGCACCGCTATCAGCAGCACGGTCCTGTCCGGCGGCTTCGAAATCGTTTCGTCCGGCGGTACGGATAGCGGAACGACCATCAGCAGTGGCGGCACGTTCGAAGCGGTCGG
>Ga0182030_10018049_pt1 | contig 13565 bp, 10 predicted proteins | sample 812S3MmetaG_FD_121299 | JGI IMG/M metagenome (GOLD analysis project Ga0182030, IMG submission 121299) | Permafrost microbial communities from Stordalen Mire, Sweden - 812S3M metaG (Illumina Assembly) | ecosystem: Environmental > Terrestrial > Soil > Wetlands > Permafrost | place: Sweden... | reverse complement strand
TCCCGCGTTGACCGGCCCCGTTCGCACGGGGCTTCGCAACGGCTTGAGCCGGATGAGGGGAAACTTTCACGTCCGGTTCTGAGGGGAGGAAGCGGCAGCAATGCCGCTTCCTTACCCGACCAAATACTTCCTCCTGCAACCAGTGGATCGCTCAAATACAGCAAGGAACCCGTTGCCTGTGCACCATTCCAAGCGGCCACGCCGACTTGAAATTCGGCTGCGGAACTCTCGGCGTAAAGTGGGAAGGAAATGCTACTGACTAGGGCGTTCCCATTATTGATGCGGAACGTCTGGCCGCAAGTTGAGTCGCCACCACCATAAGGTCCGCCAGTTATCCCGAATCCGGTAAGGAATGAGCCGGACCAGCCGCCCATGTCGCCGACCGTATAAGACTGCGACCGGCATGGTTGCACTGTTAGAAGAACTCCCGTAAGTGCAATAACTGCCGAACTGATAAATGAATTAATCCTTTGGAAACTAGTTTTCATGGCCACTTTCTGATTAATGTTTAGAATACTTCTATCTGATTAATAACAACTCTAAACAAACTTCCATTCCTGTCAACCATAAGTTATTCACATTCAACGACAGGGCCTCTCTGTTGCGAGGCTAATTGGTAGAGATCCTGACCTAAAACCCAATCGGCAGTACCGGAAACGATTTGCTCTCTGAACACCACCAATACGCGCGGGACTCGGCCTGCTGCTGGCGCGGGGCCGGGGGGCCACGGGGGCGGGGACGGTCTTGGAAATTAACAGTTTCCTTTGCCTTCAACCCGGTCGCCGCCGGCACCGTCACCGTCGCCGGGCCAATGTTCAACCGCGCCGACTGCCCTGGGTGTGTTCGTTGCTCAGGTGGCCGGTGACGTTGGTAAGACCTGATCTTGGTTGAGGCGCGGCCTAGAGGGTGTAGCGATGTCAGGCGGGCATTATTCAGAGTGGTCGTATTTCTGTGGCAAAACCATTTTTAGACCGTCGGGTGTTGATTCCACCAACCGGATTAATGACGCAGGTGAAGTTGCCGCAAACCCGCAAGAGCAGCATTGACACGGGTGGATACGTTATGCGGTAGCGTTATGCAATTCGTTTTCCAATTTTCTATTCGCCTTAAAACTGCTGATTATATTAGCGTTTTTTGATGTGGTGCCGGTGGTGGGACTCGAACCCACACGACTTTTTACGGTCCCAGGATTTTAAGTCCTGTGCGTCTGCCATTTCGCCACACCGGCTGCTTCCTGAAAACGCTAGTCGTGAAACGACACAAATGAAAGTGCGAACTTACACGCAGCGCCCGGCGGGCTGCTTTTACAGAAGGTTGCAACTCCCGCACGCGAAGCCCGGTTGGAGGATTGGGAATGGCCGGCCGGTTTGTTGTCGGCCAATCCGTCAGGAAGGCGTATTCGCCAGATTGTTGGTCGCCGGAGTGACGACCGGAGACGTAAAGACCGGCACGGCATGGTCCTCGCCGTCCTGGGTGGGATTGGAATCGGTCGGAGACTGGTTGAGGTTTGATGAAAACGGACCGCTGGCGCAACCGGTCATGCTGGTGACGATGGCGGCCATTGGCAGTCCCAAAGCCAGTGCAAGCAGCAAACGGCCGGCTTTGATTTTGATTGCGGTCATGTTGGTTGAGGTTACGGCCTGGGCCGCCTTTTCGCTATGGGGTGTAACCCTACCGCCGGTTACCGCAGCAGACCGGAGTGTTCTTTCAACCAATGTTTGGCCATCCGGTAGTCGGGACAAACGCGCTCCACTTCCCGCCAGAACCCGGGCGAGTGGTTCATTTGCCGCAAATGCACCAGTTCGTGCAGACAGATGTAGTCACTGACGGAGGCGGGTGTCTGGATGAGCCGCCAGTTCAGGGAAATCGTGCCGCGTCGCGAACAGGAACCCCAACGCGATTTCTGACTGCGCACCGTGATGCGGCGCACGGTTAATCCGTGCTGGGCGGCCAGTTCCAGCACGCGCGGTGGCAATTCCCGCGTTGCCAGTTTGCGAAGATGGCCTTCAATGGCGGGGCGCAAATCGGCAACCGGATCGGAGACCCGGACTAACTCGCCGCCGAAGCGGACGGTTTCAGCTTCCCCTGTCGCATCGTCCTCGCTTGTCGCGCCGTAGCCGGACGAAGACGGACCCTCGATTTCTTTGTCATCGCCGTTGGGCCCGACTTCAATGCGGACCGGGTCGCCGCGCAGGAGAATCTCCGTCCCAATCGTCCATGCCGCTGGTTTCCGGGGTTGTGACTGGAGCCGCTGAAGCTCGCGTTCCAGCCAGGCGGCATGGCGTTCGACAAACTGCCGCGCCACCGCCGATGTGCCGCCGCGGGGAATCGTAACGCGGGCGGTGCCATCGGGACGCAACCGGAGCAGATAGCGGCGGGCGCGCGGATTGCGCACCATCAGGAGCGGCAACGGTTGCGGCCTCACCGACAGGTGGACAACCGATGAAGCTGGTGGCGTCCGGGGTCCGAAAAGTCGTTCAAACAGCATGGCGTAGTAAACCGGGGATTGCCGGAATTGGCAACCAGTCCTGATAAGCGGTATCGGGACTTGCCAGCAAGCTGTGCAGCAAGCCGGCGCTCTTAACCTCTATTCAATTAAACCACGGATGAACACGGATGAACACGGATTAAGACAAGGGCTAAAGTCTTTTCAACGAACCCGGGCGGCTTCACTGATTGGTGAACGTGTTTGCGTTGTGGAAATCCTTTTTCCCATCCGTGTTCATCTGTGTCCATCCGTGGTTAAAAGATTTTCCTACCACATGGATACGGGTTAGAGGCCGCAACGCACGCCGCGCCATCTCGTCGTGACAGTTCGCACCGTGTGGTTTAGCCTTCATCCATGCAGCAAATGACGCTGACGCTCGGCCACTCGCCCGACCCCGACGATGCCTTCATGTTTTACGCGCTGGCGAAGGGCTTGATCCCGACGCACGGCTACCGTTTCGAGCACATTTTGCAGGACATCCAGACGCTGAACGAGCGCGCCACGCGCGGCGAACTCGACATCACTGCCGTCAGCATCCGTGCCTATGCCCACGTGAGCGATAAATACGCGTTGCTGCCCAGCGGCGCGAGCATGGGCGATGGTTACGGCCCAATGCTCGTGGCCAGGCGGAAATTTTCCAAAGCTGAAATTGCCCGGAAGAAAATCGCCGTGCCCGGTACAATGACCAGCGCGTTTTTGGCATTGCAGCTCTGGCTGGGCGACACGTTGCCGCGAAGCGCGCCAAAACCCTCAATCCTCAATCCTCAACCCTCAACCTTTTTTGATTACATTGTGGTTCCCTTTGATCAGATTTTCCAGGCCGTCCGGTCCGGTCAGGCCGATGTGGGCCTTATCATCCACGAAGGCCAGTTGACGTATCAAAACGAGGGCCTGGTGCTTTGCGAAGATTTTGGGGTGTGGTGGGGAAAGGAAAATGACGGACTGCCGCTGCCACTGGGCGGTAATGTCATTCACAAGAAATTCGATTTGGCGACGCGCCTGAAAATTTCCGACATTCTCACCGCGAGCATCCGGTACAGCCTGGATCACCGGGCCGAGGCGGTGCAACACGCGCTGCAATTTGCGCGCGACATGGGCCGCGACCTTGCCGACAAATTCGTGGGGATGTATGTAAACCACTGGACGCTTGATTACGGCGAGCGGGGCAGGGAATCCATCCGCCGGTTTCTCGGCCAAGCCTTCGAGCGCGGCCTGATACCGCACCAGCCGGAACTGGAATTTGTGATTTGATGGGTTGGCCCAATGAATTTACCTGAGCAAAAGATGGATGCGAAAGGGAAGCTTCAGTTTTCCGGGCCGCTTGGCATTTACCTGTTGCTGGTGGCAGTGACCTTGGCGGTTTATTGGCCGGTCATGCGTTGCGACTTCGTCAATTACGACGACCCGGTCTATTTCACGGCCAATCCTCATGTGCTGGCAGGTTTGACTTCCGGCGATGTTCGCTGGGCATTCACCACGAGCTACGCGAGCAACTGGCATCCGCTGACGTGGCTATCCCTGATGCTGGATGCGGAATTGTTTGGCAAGGGACCCGCCGGGCCGCATTTCACGAATCTCCTGTTTCACACCGCCAATACGGTTCTGCTTTTCCTGCTGCTCCGGCGTTTGACGGCGGCGATCTGGCGCAGCGCAATGGTTGCGGCGCTGTTTGCCCTGCATCCGTTGCACGTGGAATCGGTGGCGTGGATTTCGGAGCGCAAGGACGTTTTGAGCACGTTTTTCGGATTGTTGGTGTTGCTGTTCTACGTTGGTTACGCACGGCGTGTGACAAGTGACGGGTGGCAAGTGACGAGAACAGAAATCACGCCGCAACCAAGCCCGCCACGTGTCACGTGTCACGCATCACTTTTTTACGGTTTGGCGCTGGTTTTTTTTGCCCTCAGTTTGATGAGCAAACCGATGCTGGTGACGCTGCCGTTGGTGATGTTGCTGCTGGACTGGTGGCCGCTGCAGAGGGTGACAAGTGGCAAGTGGCAGGTGGCGAGTGTTCGGAATCTGGTTTGGGAAAAGATTCCGTTCTTCCTAGTGAGCGTGATTTCGTGCGTGGTGACGTTTATCGCGCAGCAAAAAGGCGGCGCGGTCACCGCGTTGACAAGAATTTCCCTGTCGCAACGGCTTGACAATGCCTTTGTCTCCTACGCCCGGTATCTCGGCAAGGCTTTCTGGCCAAATCCGCTCGCCAATCTATATCCGTATCCGGGAAATTGGGAACTGCCGCTGGTGGTTTTTTCCGTGGCGCTGGTTGTCGGTCTGTCTGCAATTGCTGTTTTGCTGGCGCGAAAATTTCCCTTTGGATTCACCGGCTGGTTTTGGTTTGTCGGGACGCTCGTTCCCGTCATCGGTCTGGTTCAGGTTGGAATCCAGTCCATGGCCGACCGATACACCTATGTGCCATTGATTGGCGTGTTTACTGTTTTGGTTTGGGGTCTCGGTGCGGTGTGCGCGGGCCGGCGTGTGCCCGGGCCATTGATCACTTTTTTGGCCATGACGGTTCTGGTCGCCTGCGCATTTCGGACGCGGGATCAATTGCGCTATTGGCAAAACGATGAAACGCTTTTTCGTCATACGTTGGCCGTGACAAAAAATAATTATCTTGCCTACAACAACCTCGGCACCTGGCTCTCAAAAAAAGGGCGAATCACCGAAGCCATGGATTGCTTCCATAAATCCCTGCAAATCAAGCCCGACGACTCCGATGTTCTGTATAATTTGGGCAACGCCTTCGCCAAACTCGGCAACTGGGACGAAGCAATAAACAATTATCAACGCGCCCTGGAAATCATTCCCAACCAGCCCGACATTCTCGACAATCTTGGTTTCGCGTTCGCGGCCAGGAAGCAATTTGCCGATGCCATTGTGTGTTTCGAGGCGGCGTTGAAACTCGATCCGGATTCTGCCGACGCGCACAATAACCTTGCCACGGTTTTGTTTATCCAGAAAAAGCTTGATGAGGCCATCCGGCATTATCGCGAAGCCATCCGCCTTATGCCCGACGACCCCCAGTTCCACAGCAACCTTGGTGATGCCCTGGTGAAACAGGGGCAGACCGCCGAAGCGGTGCGGTGTTATCAGGCGGCATTGCAGCTAAAACCCGGTGACGCGAAAATCCAGGCGAAGCTACAGGCGCTGGGCATGCCCGTTTCAAATTGAAATCCGGATCGCGCCGTCATGGCCCAGCACGGCAACCAGATTGAAAACATCCTGCCGCAGGCAAAACTCCACGTCATCGCACAATTCGGGAATGGCCAGCAACCGCCGCGCGTTTTCCGCCGCCGAAACAACTTCGAGCAGGTTGGACTTCGCCTTCCGCCAGGCGTTGCGGGCGGTTTCAGCCGAATTTGAAAATCCATAAATCCGTTTTTGGTGGGGCGAGCGTCCTCGCGAGCCGGGGTGTTTTTGTTCTCCCTTCGGCTCGCCAGCAGTCTCGCCCCACCGAACCAACATTTCGCCCAGTGCGCCTGCCGCCAGCACATCTTCGTCGGCCAGGTTTTTGCGCGTGCCGGCGCACACGAGCAGTATTTGGGCGGGCTGAAGCCAGCGGATGAATTGTGCGGTGGCCGTGAGATTCAAGAACGAGGCGGCCAAAACCGTTTGCGCGCCCGCGCAGGCGCGCAACGCGCGCGTGCCGTTCGTCGTTGTGGAAACAATCGTTTTGCCGCGAACTTTTTCCGGCGTGTATTCGCGCGGTGAGTTGCCGAGGTCAAAATCGCCGCCGCTAGTTTGGTCGGCGCGAATTTTTACGCCGTCGCGTTCGCCACCGAGGAGGCCGCCGGGCTGTTTTTGGCGAATGGCCAGCGCCTCGGAAATTTCAGCGACCGGAATCACCGCCTTCGCCCCGTTGTGCAGCGCGGTTACAAACGTGCTCGTGGCGCGGAGCACGTCAAACACGACGCAGGTGGCGTCCCGCAAATCGCGTTTCGCGAGCGCGGGCAATTCCGCCGGTGAAAGAATGCAATCAATTTTCATTTTATGTCAGCGAAGGACGAGGTGACGGTGAAGAAAATTTAGTCTAAGGCAAAGCTGACCGATTTCGAGCACGAAAATCCAAAATCATAAATCAGCACAACCACGCACGTCCGAAAACTGCGAGGTCTGCTCGCAATTCGGTCCAACGTCTTGTTGGCTGCCGGCTGCCCACCAAGAGCTAAAAAAAGCACTACTTGTTGTCATACACAATCGCTCGGTAATTGAATACGCATCGCGCTTCGCTAATGCCGCCGCCGCCGTAACGGCTTAAAGAGAATGATTCTTTCTGCGTGGTTACATTGCCTGCACGTATTACGGCGTCCGCTCCAATCTGCCGTGCCCGGTAAAAGATTGCAGTGCTCATCACCGCCTCTTGATCCACACGGCCCTCACAAGTCAAAAGGGCAATGACCTTATAGGGCTTCTCTGGCGGCTGCAGGTCGTAAACATCCAGATGAGATGTCTTGAGTCGCGGGGCAGTGTCGTACATCAAAACTTGAACCCTGTCAGCCTTCGGAGGTTTCTTTTCGGGATGGCTTTCCGAGGGTGTGGTGCTACAACCCGCAAAAACCAAAGTGGCAGCCATTAAGATGAGTAGGTTTTTACTTTTCATATAGTTGCAAGTTCACAGCCAACATTATTATGCCGCAGAGCATGCACGACCCTGTGCATGGCTGATTTTTCAATCTACAGCCTTCATCGTGGGCTTATGAAAGCTGACCGGCCGGTTTCTGTCCAGTGCGCTTTTGGTTTGGTTTTCACCAAATGACATCAATCCTGAAAGAGACCTCGGCCAGACCGGCGTAGCGGCTTCTCGGCAGAGAGCCGCACTCTTCAATCTGCTGGAGAAATGCGGCGGTCTGCCGACCGCCGCTACGATGAAAGGGGGTGATGACGTGCTGTGGATCTAACTCCGTTTCGTCCGCATGTAATGAAAAAGGTATTGCTGGGCGTAACCGGCGTGCGGGCCGAAATGCGTCGCGGCAAAATGCCGCAGCCGTTTGGCACTGACGCGGCGGCGTGGGAAATACAGTTCGCGCAACGCGCGTTCCACCCACACATCCACCGGGAACGCGCCATCGAAGCCATAGGCGAACAGCAGGACGCAATCGGCAATTTTAGCACCAACACCGCGCAATTTCATCAATTCTTCGCGTGCTTCCGCCTGCGGCAAATGGCGCAGCCGTTCCAAATCGAATTTGCCATCAGCGATCTGCCGTGCGGCGGCGAGCAGATGCGGTGCGCGAAAGCCCATTTTGCAGGCGCGCAGTTCGGGTTCGGTGACGGCGGCGATTTTTTCCGGTGACGGAAATGCAAATTGTAGAGTTCGGCCTGTGGCCGAATCAAGTCGAACCACAGGCTCGACGTTACACCGATTAATCGGTTCTCCGAATCGTTCGCAGAGCAGGGCGACGATTTGCCGGATTTGGACGATCTGTTTGGTCGAGGACAAAATAAACGACGCGAGACATTCCCACGGGTCCTGCCGCAGCACGCGCAAACCGCAGCACGCGGCAACCGCATCGCGCATGGGTGCGTCATCCGGAAAAGTTTTGAGCACGGCGTCCAAATCCACCTCGGTTTGCAAATAATCGCGCAGCCATTGCCAATCGGCGACCGGCCCGGCGGTTTCGGCGCGAATACCGTTGCGCATGGGTGTCAATCGCACCCGGCGCCGGCCGATGATGCCGAGCCAGGAATCGCCGCATGGTTGCCAGCGAAAGGCCTGGCCGGAGTCCAGCGTCGCGGCCAGGTCGTAATCACGGACGCGGAGGAAAATCGAGGACCAGCCTTCGCGCCGACGCTTCGGCTCGGCAGGCGAGGACGGGGAGGAATCAGAGGCAGTTACGACCATCGGCTTTCGGCTTTCAGTTCTCACTTCAAATTGTAGCACTCCCAAAGGTGGAGCCGGCGGAAGACGCGTTTGCCGATTTTGATTTCAAATTCGCCGAGGTCGGTGACGGACTCGAATTCCCGGAGCATTCGCGGCGGTTTGGGCAAGGGCGGCGGCACTGTGGCGTAACCGACCGTTTGGTGCGTCAACCATTTCCAAAGCCAGCCGGGTTCGAGCGGATAGGGGTCAAGTTCAGTGACGTAAATGGCGTTTTGACCCTGGCGCTGGGCGCGATAGTCGTAGTCCGGCCAAAAAAATAATTGGTTTAACGGCTCATCGGAATCCACGCAATAAACGAGCGGTCCGGATTGCAATGCGGCTTTCGCCTGCGGCAAATAAAATGTAAACAGCCCGGTCATGCCGTAATGATCGGCAATGATGAACGCGGGCTTGCCTTCGGCCTCCAATTTTTCGCGTTCGCCTTCGACCAGTGCGGCGGTCGGTTGCCACGCGCGCACGCGGCGCAAGGGGTCTTTTTCACCGGGCAATAATTGTCCGGCGACTTTGCCAATGAGATTGCTCTGGAACAGGATCGCAACGGCGAAGAAGCCCAAAGCGAGGCCGATCGCCAAAAATGGTTTGACCAGACGCGAACCTGCCTGCCGCCGCTCGTCCCAATACGCGACCATCAGACAAAACATCGGCACCACGGCGGGGGCAATCCAATTGGGCAAAATCCGCGAATGAAACGAGTAAAGCCAGTAACCGAGAAAAACCGGAGCGCCCATGCAGAAAAAGTAAAGCCACAGCCCGGACATCTTGTGTCGGGGCTGTTTCCAAAAGGCGAACATTGCCCAAAGTGCGCCGGCGAAGAAAATCGGATTTAGCAAACCCGCTTCCACAAACAAAAAGTCCCGGAAAAAGCGCAGCGTCGGTTTCCATGGTGATCCCAATCCCGCATTCCCTGCGACGTGATGAACGGTGATCCAGCCGTGTTGCGCGTTCCAGATGATGACCGGTGTGGTGCAAACCAGGAAAATCAGCAACGCGAGCCACGGGCCGGGCCGTCGCAGATGCGCGCGTGCTGCAGGCCAAAGCGCGAAGAAGATTGCCCAGCACGCAATCTGGCAGGCCGCAGTGTATTTGCAGAGAAAACCGAGGCCCATGGCGAGGCCGACGACCAGCCAGTCACGGGTTTTGCCATCCGGCTGCGCCGCGCGCCAGCCGGCCACCAGCGCCCACATCCAGCACAGCACCATCGGCGGATCAATCGTCATCAAAATCGTCCCGATGCCGAGCAGCGGCGTGGCCGTGACGATGAGCAACAACCAGAACCCCGCCGGTGCGCTTACTTCGCGGGCAAAAAAGCGCAGCACCATCACGCTCAAAATGGCGGCGAACAACGGCGGGAAAAACCGGATGCCAAAGACCGTGTCACCCCACAGCGAAGTGCCCAGGAAATGAATCAGCGCGATGCCCATCGGCTTGCTGTAATACGACAGCGCGAGGTGTTTCGACCAAAGCCATTGATAAGCTTCATCCTTTTCCAAATCAATCGTGCCGTTGGCAATGTAAATCCAGCGCACGATGAGCATGACGAAGATTGCGATGTAGCCGAGGCGCAGCCAGTGTGTGTCTGAAGTTGAAGGTTGAGAGTTGAGGGTTGAGGGTTTTAGATTTTGTGTTTCTGCATTCTGTATTCCGCATTCAGCATTCAAGAGCGAGGGCAATTGCGCGTGCCAGACCGGGAACCATTTTTTACCAGCCCCTCGCCACGCCATTTGCAGCGCAATCGCTCCCGCCGCCGCGTAACCCGCACCCAGAATCGCGCCGACGAGCACGTCGCTGGGATAATGAACGCCGTTATAGACGCGCGAAAAGGAGACGGCGAGCGCGAGCGGCAGCATGAACCAGCGGCTGCGCCGGTAATAAAGGAATAGAATCATGGTGGCGGCAAACCAATTGGCTGCATGTGACGAGGGCATGCTGGTGCGGCTGCCTTTGTTGGTGGACATCTCCCTGCCGTTGTCCCCGGCCTCAGGAGCGACGTAGCCTTTGCCGACGGTGCCGAACAGCCGCGCCTCGGGCAGCGTGACGAACGGGCGCGGGCGGGCGACCGCGTGCTTGATGGTGTTGCAGATAAAGGTGTCGCCCAGCGGCAGGATTAAAGCCAGCAGCAGAACGCAAAGTCGCAGGCGGGCATTGCCCTTCCAAAGCAAGCCGATGCTGAGCAGCAATACTGCGGGAAAGAAAAAGGCGTTGTTGCTCAAAATCGGCATGAGCCAGTCGAAGACCGGGTTGGCCAACGACCGGTTGACGAAAAGAAACAGGCTTGTATCCAGTGCTTGCAGCCAGTGCATTGCCGCCAGTGTAGTAGGAACCGGAAAATTGGAAACTCAATTGAGATCCGGATTGGAGTTCAAGTTTCAACCGGTCAGGGGAATTAATGAGCCGGCGGGGCTGCTGGTGCCGCTGGTCAGTTGGGCCGCGCCGGCGCATGTGCCGGAAGGCTATTTGCTCAAGGGCAGCATCCGGCAATGTTGGCAGCGTCTGGGCTGGCGTCCGGACATCGTCGTGGGCGACTTGGGCTACATTCAGCAACAAACCAAAAAGGAAATCCGCCAGGCCTGGCAAGTCGCGGTGGTGACGAAAATGAAAGCCGACATGAAGGTGGTCAAACCCTTCGATGACTGGGATCAGATGAGTTGTCCCCCCGGCCAGCCACGGCACCGGCTTGGGTATGAGGCCGCAGAAGCGCAGCATTGGTTTGGCGTGGCCAGCAGCCCCGCCCTTTGCGCCTGCTGCCGGGAAGCCAGCACCTGTCCCAAAGAGTTTGGGTATCCACCAGACCATCACGAAACCTTGCTGGGCTTGCTGCCGTTGAACACGGTGGTGGCCAGACGCCTTCCTTGGGCAGGTGCGTTCCTGGGTCGAACCTTGTCAGGCCTATGAGAAAAATCTGCTCGGCCTCAAGCGCGTGTTTCTGAACAGTCTGCGGCTGGCTTGGACGATGGTGCTGTTGGCCGATGCGGCGGGCTTGCTCCGGGCGCTGGCGCTGTTGAGCGACCCGAAACCAACCTCCCCGCTGCAAGACCTGTTGCCGCGCCCATTGGGTTGGCGGTGGGAAAATGAAGCGGATGCTGGCGGAGATTGAAATTGAACCACAGCAATTTTAACCAATAGAATCAAGGGGTGTCGTTTTTCAATTCGTAACACCCTCCAGCGGGCGTATTGTCCACGATGTCTTGTCACCGTGCCTCCCACCCGCAGCCGCCAGGATTGCCAAAAGAATGCATGAAATTCCGCGGGTTGGGGGGTTGTCGAACGTGCTGCGGCTGAGACTCCGATAAACTCCGTTTCCACGAGCACGCGACAAAGTCGGTGTCGCGAGCAGGCAGCCGCGCTCCGCCGTCTCCTAAACGATTTGGGCAACCTGCCCCATCGGGGAACTGCGGCGGTGCGCAGCGTGGCAAGATTTGATGCAATAAAGCCAAACTTTGCTTTTCAGCGGGGTGGCAGGTCGGTTATAAAATAGCGCATGCAAACCATCGTCGCCTGTCACCGACGGGCATTCGCCAAATTGCATTTGTCTTCAAACGGGCCGCACTCTTTTGAGTCGCGGGCGGTTGCGGTTTCCACTGTTTCCAAATTGAAAGAAATTCCACTATGAAAAATTACGCTCCGGCAGACATCCGTAACTTCGCCGTCGTCGGTCACGCTTCGTCCGGCAAGACGATGCTTTGCGAGTCCATGCTCATGTGCGGCGGCGTCATCTCCCGCATGGGCCGCATCGCCGACGGCTCCACGGTGTCGGATTACCACATCAGCGAAAAGAACCGCCAGATTTCCGTCTCCGCTTCGCTGTTGCACACGGAGTGGATGGGGAAAAAGCTCAACATCATTGATACGCCCGGTTATCTCGACTTCATCAGCGAAGGGCTGGGCGCGTTGCGCGTCGGCGATTTCGCGCTGGTGGTGATTCACGCGCAACACGGGATCGGCGTCGGCACCGACCGGGTGTGGGATTACGCGACCCGCTACGGCATCCCGAAAATGATCGTGGTGAACGGGGTGGACAAGGAGAACGTGGATTTCGACGCGGTGGTGCGCCAGGTGCAGGAGCGGTTTGGCCGGCGCGTCTTTCCGTTGAACATTCCGATGAATCCCGGCCCCGGCTTCAACCGGGTGCTGGACGTGTTGCGCAATGAAATGGTGACCTACGCGACCGATTCCAGCGGCAAATACAAGGAAGAGCCGGCCACCGGCGAATGGGAGGCGAAGGTCAAGGAATTGCACCGCCAATTGATCGAGCACATCGCCGAGTCCGACGACGAGTTGATGAACAAGTTTTTCGAACAGGGCAGCCTGTCGGAGGAGGAATTTCGCGCCGGCATCCACGCGGCGGTGCAAAAGGAATCGTTGATTCCGCTGTTTTGCACTTCAGCGGAAAACAACATCGGCGTCGCGCGCCTGATGGATTTCATCGCCAAATACGGCTCGTCGCCCGTGGACCGCAAGAAGGTCAAGGCCCTCAACGCCAACGACGCCGAGGTGGAGGTGGGTTTGGACGCTCCCGAACCGGTGCTTTACATTTTCAAGACCATGTCCGAGGCGCATTTTGGCGAGCTGTCGTTCTTCCGCATCTATTCGGGGTCGGTTTCCACCGGCATGGATTTGTACAACAGCGACCGCAAAGTCAATGAGCGCATCGGGCAGATTTACCTGCTCAACGGCCAGAACCGCGAGGCCGTCAACACCCTCGGCGCCGGCGACATCGCCGCGGCCGTCAAACTCAAGGACACGCACACCGGCAACACGCTGTGCCACGCGAAGAAGGCCGTGATGCTGTCGAAGGTCGTTTATCCCAAGCCCAACATCCATGCGTCGCTGGTCGCCAAGGTGAAGGGCGAGGAGGACAAAATCGCCTCCGGCCTCGCCGCGTTGCACGAGGAAGACCCAACTTTCCTCTATTTTGTGGATTCTGAACTGCACCAGACCGTCATCTCCGCGCAGGGCGAATTGCATCTGGAAGTCGTCGCCGACCGGTTGCGTCGGCAGTACAACGTCCACGTCGAACTGGGCGAGCCGCGCGTGCGTTATCGCGAAACCATCAAGGCCAAGGGCGACTCGAAATACCGCCACAAGAAGCAGACCGGCGGTTCCGGACAATTTGCCGAGGTCTGGATGCGCATCGAACCGAAGCCGCGCGACACGGGCTTGGAGTTCACCAACTCGCTGGTCGGCCAGAACGTGGAC
>Ga0182030_10018048_pt1 | contig 13566 bp, 12 predicted proteins | sample 812S3MmetaG_FD_121299 | JGI IMG/M metagenome (GOLD analysis project Ga0182030, IMG submission 121299) | Permafrost microbial communities from Stordalen Mire, Sweden - 812S3M metaG (Illumina Assembly) | ecosystem: Environmental > Terrestrial > Soil > Wetlands > Permafrost | place: Sweden... | reverse complement strand
GGCGCGCTGGCTAGAAGCCGGACGAAACCTGGTTGTTGTCGACGGCGATGCCGGCGCGGGCGCGCCGAACATTACTCACCAGCGCGCCAGGCCGATCCTCGCTGGCAGGCTTCGCGGTCGCAAGCCGCAACACGGCGGCATAGTTCGGCTGCACCTCCATCCGTGCAGCATGAGGACCGCGTGAGAGAATCCGATGAACGCGCGGCAGGTTGTAACAGGGCACGTAGAACAGCAGATGATGTTCGAGGTGATAGTTCACATAATAGGGTGCAATGAACAGCCGTTCGATGAAGCCCGCGCGCGTGGTGCGGGTGTTGCGCAGCGGGTCGTCGCTGTCCGGCACCACGGCATGTTCCGCGATGTTGCGGATGCGGGTGATAACCATCATCCATGTCAGCAGTGGCAATATCCACAATAGCGGATAGGCCCACCACACGCCCGCCGCAGCAAGTGCTGCAAGGAAAACCAGGTTGAATGCAACCTGGGGACCGAGCTTCTCCCGGAAGCTGGCGGCCCGCTGCGCGAGCGGCCAGGAGCTGTCACCGAGCGCATTGAGAAACTGTGCCTTGCGTTGCGCATAGCCGGTCTGGCCGCTGATATCGCGCCAGAACTTCCGCCGATAGCTCGGCCTTGTGATTGGAAAAGGCGCTGACAGTATCAGGTCAGGATCGTCGTCCTGCTGGGTATGGGCGTGATGCTGCAGATGATAGCGGCGGTAGGCCACAGTCTCTGCGAAAACCGGGTAGGCGCAGAGCCATTGGCTGAGCGCCATGTTCAATTTGGCGCCGTTCGCCAGAGCACCGTGTGCGCCGTCGTGCATCAGGATCGTAAGTCCGAGCTGGCGCGAGCCGATAATCGCAACCGCCAGAATAAAGGTAAATGGATTGGGCCACACCGCGACCATCGCGATCGAACCGAGGATCAGGGCCCATGCATGGGCGATCAGCGCAACACTCTTCCAGGTCGACCGCGTGCGCACCTTGACAAGCTCCTGCTCGGTCATCAGCTCGCGGGCGCGAATGCGAAGGGCGGTCATTGCTGCTTCTCCTGGCGGGCGGGCGAACTGCCGAAGGAACTGCCAAGAGCACTGTCGAGGGATAAATTTCCGGCGCCGACCACCTTGAGCTGCACCGATGGAGGAGGCGCATCCGCCTGCTGGCCGATCAGCCGCAGCATTTCGGCGGCAAGATCGTCCGGCGCGCGGCCCATCGCATGCCCCTCCAGCGTGACGCCGATCGCGATTGCCCAAAACCGCCGCGCGCTCGTATCCGGATCGAGCCGCGAACGCCAGCCGCGCGCGGCCATCTCGGCCGCATAGGCGCGCAAACCTTCTGAATGCAGCCGCTCGACCGTTCGCTCCACCAGCGGCGCGAGATCCTGGCGGCGGCGGGTCAGCGTCATGGCTTCGACGAAGAAGCCGACGGCATCCGATCCCATCACGCTATCGACCAGCGCGCGGGTATAGTCTTCCGGCGACAGTTGTTTGCCCGCATGCTGCTCGGCCGCGCGCGCCACATAAAGCACGTCGCGGCATGCCGCTTCGACGAACAGCGCCTCCTTGGTGTGAAAATAATAGGTGATCTGGCTCGGAAAGGCGTTGGCTGCCGCAGCAATATCGGCAATCGAAACGGCCGCCAGCCCTTGCTCCTTGAACAGGCGGCTCGCCGCATCCAACAGACGCGAACGCATTTTCCGGCCCGCGGCGCGGGTGGCGCGCGCTGTGTGCCTGGGATCGCTCAAACCGTCATCTGCAGCAGCACTTTTCATGTCGTCCTCTATCGTCGAAACGATGGGCACGGTCCAGTCAGCGCTTCTGGTTCTTTATTTGTATGTCATACAAACAATATCGTCAAGCCGATTGGGTGGCACCGCATTGCATTGGAAGCAGCTGGCGGGCCAGTTGCAGGCGGGCATCGCCACAGCGGACGAACGCCCGCGTCGTGATCGTGGGAAGCTTGTCGGGTCAATTGGCGAGCCGTGGTCCTGGCCGCACCCCACCGCACCGCTCGAACTCGACGCAGCGCCTCGCGCAGCATGGCTGCAGTGCGGCGCCATACACCGCGCGGCTTTGGCCCCTTCCGCAGGCAGCTCACCGAGGAATATGGCCATCCTGCGCGCCCTTGATCGCTTTTGGCGGCACTGGATCGCCCAAAGCGCGCGTATCGCCCGCGAGGCGGGCAAGGGTAACCTTGTTGGATACGCCAAGCTTGCTGTAGATCCCGCGGAGGTGATGCCGGACCGTGTAGGGAGAGCAGCCCAGCCGCACGGCGATCTGCTTGTAAGACAGGCCTTCGCGGTAACAGGCAACGATCTCGGACTCACGTGGCGAGAGGCGATCCAGTGCGCTGCGTGGGCGGACCTGGAGCAAGGTCAGATCTTTTTGGCGGCACACCGTGACGCTCAGTCGAAGGCCATCGTAATTGCAGTCCCGGCCAATGGAATCGCGCAACGCGAGGGGGAGTTCCGGTCCGCTCCAACCGTGCCATTCGCTGCGTATCAAGGCGGAAAACGTGGCGTCGCTGACATGCAGCACGCCATATCTGTCAGACACGGCAAAGCTCTTGCGCGGTCCGTCCGAGCCGGCATTCATGCCTTCGAAATGATGCAGCCGGTTCGCATGCCACGCGGCGGCCACGTGCGGCATGATAAATTCCTGGACGCAACGATCGTCGCGATCAAACGGGGGCGCATCCGCCGGTCGATAGAACGAGAGAAACGTCAGCAGCTTGGGGACGGGAGCAGCCACGGCGATGGAGGTTGCGTGACCGATTCCAAATCGTTTACCCATGATCAGGATTTCACGGTGGTTCATGTCCACGGTCCTGACGCTGACCGCCACGCCCCGCGCGGCGACAACATTCGCGGCCAGTTCATCCTTGTGCTTGACGGCCTCCCAGTCATGCACAAATTCGTTGGACAACGCATCAACGAAGCTGCTGTGCAATGTCAGGGGACCACCGGGCTGCGCATGCAACATGCCCCAATAAGCGGAGCGAAACGGCAATACGGAACGTAGCCGTGACAGAGTCGCGGTCTGGAAATGGTCCAGCGAATGCGTGCGCGACATGCCGTAGAGTTCGAGCAGGAAGGCGCTTGCGCGCCGGGCCAGACTCCCATCGAGCGGGTTTGTTGCAGTCATGCCGGCCACGCCGCGGCGCGCACTCGCGCCCGCCGGCGGGAGTTCACGGGCATGGACATCGGCGCGATGTTCGACATGGACTGCCTCCGGCCGGCCGCATGGATTTCCGTGGCGCGGCAACCGGTCGAAAGAGTATGTGGGTCCGAACGTCTTTTCAACGCGAAAACGACGTTTTCGAGCGCCTTGGAAGCGGACCACTGGAGTCCTTTGCGTTTTGATTGAATCGAAGTGGGGGTCTCGATTTTGTTGACGCGTCTTTTTCGCGCGAACCGGTATTCCCTTTGCTTGAAAATGCTCTGGTTCGCACCGCCGAAAGCGCGTTTATGCCGCGACGTGCACGGACGGGCGGCGGCCAGACCACGGCAGCGATTCCTCCAACTGTGCGGAAAGGCGCAGGAGGATGTCTTCGGCGCCGAAGCGGGCAACGAATTGCATGCCGACCGGCAGGCCTTTCGCATCGACGCCGAGCGGCAGGCTGATCGCCGGCTGGCCGGTCATGTTGTAGAGCGACGTGAACGGCGCATACCGGAATAGATGATCGTACCAGCCCTTCGCCCCCAACTCCGGATCGTCGGCATTGGTGAAACCGAGCGGCAGCGCGGCACCGGTGGTCGTCGGCGTCAGCAGCACGTCGTAGTCGTTGAAGAACGGCGCTACCGAGCGGCAGACAATGTTGGCGAACGCGTCGGCCATCTCGACATCGACCAGCTTGAGGGACGCCCCGTATTCGTAGCAGGCGAGCGTCGTCGCCTCGAGCGTCTCGCGCGACGGTGTGCGACCGTTCAGTTGGGCTACGCCGAGCACGCCGGCCGCGAGAAATCCGCACCAGTAAGTGATATTGGCGGTGTGAAACGTCGCCTCGTCGAACACCGGCGAGGCTTCGGTTACCTCGTGGCCCAGACTTTCGAGGTGGCGGGCGACCCGCATCACCTCGCTTCGAACGGCGTCATCGATAGCAGCATTCATCATGCCCGACAGCGAGACCGCGACCCGCAGCCGTCCCGCCGGCGCGCCGACCTCCTCGGCATAGCTTCGCGCGGGCGGTGCAATCACGAACGGATCGCCGACGCCCGGGCCCTGCACCGCATCCAGCATCGCCGCGCAGTCGCGAACGGTGCGGGTGACCACGTGCTCGATGCCCAGCCCGTGTAACGGCTGGCCGAATTCGGGTCCCGTCGGCGTGCGTCCGCGCGTCGGCTTGAGGCCGACCAGTCCGCAGCACGCGGCGGGAATGCGGATCGATCCGCCTCCGTCATTGGCGTGCGCGACCGGCACGATGCCAGCGGCGACCGCCGCGGCCGATCCGCCACTCGATCCGCCCGGCGACCGGCCGGTATCCCAAGGATTACGGGTGGGACCATAGAGCACCGGCTCGGTCGTGCTGCAGAACCCGAATTCCGGTGCGTTGGTGCGGCCGAGAGTGACGAGTCCGGCGGCCTTGAAGCGCCGCATCAGGTCAGTGTCATGGGGCGATACAAAGCTGCCTGCGACCAGCCGGCTGCCCATGTCGCATGCCACGCCTTCGGCGTGCAGCACCAGATCCTTGATCAGGAAGGGAACGCCGAAAAACGGCGCGCTGCGATCAGCGGCCGGCGCGCGCGGCTCAATAGCGCCGATCACAGCGTTCAAGGTGGGGTTGACGGCGTCGATTGCCGACCGGGCGGCATCGGCGAGCTCGCTCGGGCTCACCTGTCCGCTCCGCACCAGCGCGGCGAGGCCCAATCCATCATAACCCGTGTATTCGTCGAGTTTCATTGCAACCTCCGAACTTGCTTCCCAAGATTCCTGCAGCTAACGGAGCAGGTTTGCCGGAGGCACGCCATCGGTCAGATGTTCCACGTCCGGCCATTTTGCGCCGCGGAGCACGACGGCCCGTCCATCGGCTCAATGCTGGGCGACCGTGGCCAGGGCGGCAAGACGCTGTCGGGCCGGAATGCGAAGACCTGCCGCAGACGTCGAGCACCGAGGACATACCGACGGCGCCCGGCGCGACCTTGAAAGGTTTCGGGCTGCGATCAACCAGCACGCTAAGGAGATTATCGTCCGCGTCTTCGAATTGAGAGATGGAAATGCAAAACGTCTAGATCAGCTTCAACCCCTTCAAACTCGCATGCCCATTCTTGCCGACGATGATGTGGTCGTGCACGGATATCCCGAGCGGCGAGGCGATGTCGATGATGGCGCGCGTCATCTGGATATCGGCCTGCGACGGTGTCGGATCGCCGGAGGGGTGATTATGCACCAAGATGATGGCGGTGGCGGATAATTCCAGCGCCCGCTTGATCACTTCGCGCGGATACACCGGCGTATGGTCCACGGTGCCGACCTGCTGCACCTCGTCGGCGATCAGTTGATTGCGCTTGTCGAGAAACAGCAGGCGAAATTGCTCCTTGTCGGCGAACGCCATGCTGGTCCGGCAATAGCTGATCACGTCATTCCATGACGACAGCAGGGTACGTTGCTGCAGCTGGCCTTTTGCAATACGGCTCGCGGCTGCCGCGATCAGCCTGAACTGGTTGATGGATGCCTCGCCCATCCCGTCGACTTCCCGTAGCAGCGTTTCCGGCGCGTGAACGACCTCGGCGAACGAGCCGAATTTCTTGAGCAGGGATTTGGCCAGCGGCTTCATGTCACGCCGCGGCTGGGCGGTGAACAGCACCATCTCCAGCAATTCATAATCGCTCAGCGCGTCAGGTCCGGCGCCGAGAAAGCGCTCGCGCAGCCGCATCCGATGGCCGTGATAATGCGGCGTCTCGGCAGTTGCGGATTTCTTCGGCGGATCGCCGTTATCTGCGGGCATCGGCGCAAGCATGCCGTGCCGGCCAGTTTTTGCAACGGCGAATTGTCAAATGATGCGGTTTGGCCCGCCAGCGATCATGCCGCCGCCGGCGGCTTTTCGGCGTGGCGCTGCGACAGCGTGAAGATTTCGACGCCGCTCGTGGTCACGCCGACCGAATGCTCGAATTGCGCCGACAGCGAGCGATCGCGGGTCACCGCCGTCCAGCCATCGGACAGGATCTTCACATGCGGCTTGCCGAGATTGATCATCGGCTCGATGGTGAAGAACATGCCTTGCTTCAGCGCCACGCCTTCGCCGGGCCGCCCGATGTGAATGATGTTGGGCTCGTCATGAAACATGCGGCCGAGACCGTGGCCGCAGAAATCGCGCACCACGCTCATGCCCTGCGGTTCGACGAAACTTTGAATGGCATGGCCGATATCGCCGGTGGTGGCGCCGGGCTTCACGGCGGCGATGCCGCGCATCATGGCCTCATAGGTTACTTCGATCAGCCGCTCGGCTTTCCGGGCGATCGGGCCCACCGCATACATCCGGCTGGAATCGCCGTACCAGCCCTCGACAATGAAAGTCACGTCGATATTGACGATGTCGCCTTCCTTCAACACCCGGTCCCCGGGCATGCCGTGGCAAACCACGTGGTTGATCGAGGTGCAGGTCGAATAGCGATAACCGCGATACATCAGGGTGGCTGGGTAGGCGCCGTGGCCGAAGGCGAAGTCGCGGACGAAATCATCGATCCGCGAGGTCGGCACGCCCGGTTTGACGATATCGGTCAGTTCATCGAGGCATTTGGCCACCAATGCGCCGGCCTTGCGCATGCCTGCGAATCCGCCAGGTCCGTGCAGCTTGATCTGCCCGGTTTTGCGCAAGGATGTATCGGAGGCCTCGATATAGCTCATGGGTCAATCATGTTCTGGCGGGCAGGGGGCCGCGAAGGGATGGACTCGCTAATTTAATGATCGGAGCGATCAGTGCAAGCCAAGGTTGGGGCGTTGTCGGCGGGCATGACCGGAATCGAATTGGTCGTCCCAGGCAGGGACATTCCGATGGAGCCTTTTCCGTTCCGATTGAATCGGAACGGAGGCTCCGTGCCTTTTATTTGACGCGTTTTCTTTACGCGAACCGCGTATCCACCCCGGATCAAGTCCGGGGCAGGCTGTCGCTGGAAAACGCTCTGGGGCATTTGGATGCAGGGGGCACGGGCGTCAGTTCGAAACCTCCACGGTGGTTTCGACCGGGAGCGCGCCGCTGCGGACCCGGATTTCGCGCACCGGGTAGGGCACGCGGATGCCCTCGCGCTTGAAGGCATCCCACAGCGACAGCATCACATCGCTCCTCACGCTGTCCATCCCGTCCGGGTCGGGGATCCAGAAGGTCAGAGCAAACTTCATGCCGGCCTCGGCGAACTCCACCAGGATGCAGTTCGGCGGCTTGAGCTTGATGATGCGCGGCGACGCCGCGGCGATTTCGATCGCCAGTTTGCATACCAGCCGCGGATCCGCCTCGTAATTGGCGCCGAAATTGACCTTCACCAGCGTATTCTTGTCGGTATAGGTCCAGTTGGTGACCTTTTGCGTCACCAGATCCTCATTTGGAATCAGGAATTCGCGTCCGTCGCCGGCGGCGACCGAAATATAGCGCGTCTTCATCGCGCTGATGCGGCCGGAACTGTCGCCGATGGTGACGAGATCGCCCGGCTTCACCGATTTGTCCACCAGCAGGATGATGCCGCTGATAAAATTAGCGACGATTTTCTGCAAGCCAAAGCCGATGCCGACGCCGGCAGCGCCTGAGAAGATCGCCAGCACCGAGAGGTTGATGCCGACCGCGCTCATGACGATGGCGACGGAGAATATCATCAGGGCCAACCGGATCATCTTGACCAGCAGAACCTGGATCGACGGCGTCAGGTCGCTGGATCGCGTGATCCGGCTTTCCGCGAAGTTGCTGGCGATATTGGACAGCCACAGCGTCACCACCAGGAACACGCCGAGCTTGATCAGCAGCAGCGGCGTCAGCCGCAGACCGCCGATCACGATCGAGACCGAGTCGAGCGCATCGATCGCCGGGTCAAGCTGTCCGATGATGCTCAGCGCCGCCACCAGCCACGCCGATAGCGACACCAGGCGGACCATAAAGCTGTTGCGAATGACCGACGTCACGAGGCGGATGATCAGCCACGCCAGGGCAAGCTTGAAAGAAACGGAGAGCAGATAGCTGCGGCTGGGCCAGGTCGACATCACCATGACCAGACGTGCCAGCCGCATCAGCACCGCGAACACCGCCGTCGAAGCGCTGTCGACCAGCACCTGCATGGACAGCCGAAGCGGCGCCGGCCAGCTTGCGGCGCGTGCGGTCAGGTCGACCCGCGAGCGAACCGCAGCACCCGCGGCAAACGCGATCCCACCGCCGGCCAGAATCAGGCCAAGCTGCAGATAGAACCATGGCGATGTGACCTCAGCGCCGACCGAACGCGCGGCGGAATGAAGAAAGCCAGTGATGTCAGTAGGGTCCAGATCCATTGTCAAATCTCATCGCAAGGCGGATCGGCGTCAGGCAAACCTGATTCGAAAGTCCCGCAGATTCCCATAACCGCTGCGTGGACGCCATCGCGCCGACACGTCCGTGGTGATTCAAGGCCGCGCAAATCGGGCAGATTGCCGCTGGGGGCAAAAATGGGTTGGCGTCGAACTGTAGCGACGATAAGGATGCAACTGCAAGTATTTATGACGAGTTTCGATCGTTCATGGCCTCTCTCGATTCGGTCAGCATAGCCATTCTTCTCGGCGCCGCACTGGTGATGGCCGGCATTCTGTCGAGCCTGCTGGCGCTGCGCTTCGGTGCGCCGTTGCTGCTGGTGTTTCTGTTCATCGGCATGCTGGCCGGCGATTCCGGTCCGGGGCAACTGCAATTCGACGACGTGCGCACCACCTATCTGGTGGGATCGGTGGCGCTGGCGCTGATCCTGTTCGATGGCGGCCTGCGCACGCGGTTTCAGAGCATCCGCGCGGTGCTCGCGCCATCGATGGCGCTGGCGACGGTCGGCGTGCTGCTGACCGCGCTGGTTACCGCGCCGGTCGCCAAGTATGTGCTCGATCTGAACTGGACCGAAGCGCTGCTGGTGGGTGCCGTGGTGGCGTCGACCGATGCCGCGGCGGTGTTTCTCCTGGTGCACGCACAGGGCTTGCGGTTGCGTCCGCGCGTCGGGGCGACGCTGGAGGTCGAATCCGGCACCAACGATCCGTTCGCGGTGTTTCTCACGCTGATGCTGGTGGAATTGATCTCGAACGGCGAAAGCTCGTTCTGGCATGTCGCGCTGGAATTCGGCCGCGAGGCCGTGCTCGGCGCCATCATCGGCGTCATCGGCGGCCGTTTCGTGGTGCTGGCGCTCAATCGCGTGGCGTTGCCGCAGGGGCTGCACGCACCGTTTGTCGCCACCGCGGCTTTGGTGATTTTCGGTGCCGCACAGATCGCGCACGCCTCGGGGTTTCTCGCGGTTTATCTCGCCGGTATCATCATCGGCAACCGGCCGACGCGGGCGCATAATTCGGTGGTGACGTTTCTCGATGCCGCGACCTGGCTGGCGCAGATCGTGATGTTCGTTCTGCTCGGTCTTCTGGTCTCGCCGCATCGGCTGGGGAGCAGCGTGATCCCGGCCGTGATCGTGGCGCTGGTGCTGATGCTGGTGGCGCGGCCGCTTGCGGTGTTCCTCTGCCTGGCGCCGTTTCGTTTCAATTGGCGGGAAAAGATCTTCATCGCCTGGACCGGCCTGCGCGGCGCGGTCGCGATCTTTCTGGCGTCAATCCCGATGCTGGTCGGGCTATCGAAGGCCTATCTCTATTTCGACGTCGCTTTCGTCGTCGTCATCATCTCGCTGTTGCTGCAGGGCTGGACGCTGGCCGTCGCGGCGCGGCGGCTCCATGTGGCGCTGCCGCGCTCGGATCGCGGGCCTCGCCGCGTCGAACTCGATCTGCCGGGCCAGCTCGAGCAGCAACTGGTCGGCTATTCGGTCCGTCCGAAAAGCCTGTATTTCCGGCGCGGCCTCATTCCGTCATGGTCGAAGCCGACGCTGGTGATCCGTGACCAGCGGATTCTCTCCCCCGCCGAGGCCGATCCGGTCGCCGCGGGCGACTACATCTACCTGCTGGCGCCGCCCGAAAAAGCCGAAGCGCTCGACCGTTTCTTTGTCGACATGCAGCCGAGTTCGGCGCCCGATCCGCATCTGCTCGGAGACTTTGTGGTCTCCGGCGAGATCACGCTTGGCGATCTTGCCGAGACCTACGGGGTCGCCGTCGATGCCGAGCAATCACGGCTGACGCTCGCCGATTATTTCGACGTCCATCTCGATCATGCACCAAAGGAAGGCGCGACGCTGACGCTCGATTCCATTGTTCTGGTGGCACGCAGTATCGGCGGCGGCAGGGTCAATGTCGTCGGATTGCGCCTGCCCGAAGATGAGGAAGAGGCCGTGCCGTTGACGCGAATGGCGTCGCTCAAGCAAAAGCTGTCGAGCATGTGGTCGTCGGTCGCCGGGATCTAGGACGTAAGCCCGTCGGGCGTCAGGCCGGCGAGTGAGCGGCAGGCAATACCTCGGCTCCACCGAAGGCGGTCACGTGCCCGCGCTTGAGCATGACGATGTGTGTTGCCAGTTGGCGCATTTCGTCGGGATCGTGGCAGACATAGACCATCGGCACGCCGGCTTCGTCGCGCAGGCGCACGAGATAGGGCAGGATCTCCTCTTTGCGCGCTTCATCCAGCGATCCCAGCGGCTCATCCAGCAGCAGCAATCTCGGTCGCGCCAACAGCGCACGTCCGAGCGCCACGCGCTGGCGCTCGCCGCCGGACAATCGGCCCGGGCGGCGATCCAGCAGGCCGGCGATATCGAGCAGGTCGGTGACGCGCGCGCGATGGGCGGGATCGTCGGCAAGGCCGTTCATTCGTCGGCCGTAATCGAGATTCCGGCGCACGTCGAGATGCGGAAACAACCGTGTGTCCTGGAACACATAGCCGATCCGACGGCGATATGGCGGGACATGGACGCCCGCCGCGGTATCGTCGAGGGTTTCGCCGTCAATGGCGATGGTGCCGCGATCGGGCCGCAGCAATCCTGCGATCATGCTGATCAGCGACGTCTTGCCGGAGCCCGAGGCGCCGAACAGCCCGGTGACGCTGCCTTCGCTGGCGAACGAGGCTTCGATCGCGAATTCGCCGAGCTGTTTTGCGACGTCGACGCGCAACATGATCAATTCCCATGCAGGCGTTGCACGGCGCGCCGCTCGAACCATTCGGAAGCCACCAGCGCCGCCATTGCGATCAGAATCGAAACCACCACCATCCGTAGCGCCGCGGCATCGCCGTCCGGGGTCTGGATCAGGGAATAGATCGCCGCGGAAATGGTCTGGGTCTCACCGGGAATATTCGACACGAAGGTAATGGTGGCGCCGAATTCGCCGATCGCCTTGGCAAATCCGAGCACCATGCCGGCCAGCACCCCCGGCAGCGCCAGCGGCAAGGTGATGGTCAGGAACACCCGCCAGGGTGCTGCGCCCAGCGTCGCCGCCGCCTGCTCCAGTCGTCGATCCACCGCTTCGATGGAGAGCCGGATCGGTCGGACCAGCAGCGGAAACGACATCACGCCGCAGGCCAGTGCAGCGCCGGTCCAGCGGAATGCGAACACGATCCCGAGATGGTCCGCGAGCCAGGCGCCGACCAGGCCGCGCCGCCCGAATGTCAGCAACAGCAGATAACCGGTGACGACGGGAGGCAGCACCAGCGGCAAATAGATCAAGGCATCGACGACCGACTTGCCCCAGAAATCGCGCCGTGCCAGCAACCACGCCACAGCGATCCCGAGCGGCGTCGCCACCAGCGTCGCGACCGTGGCAACGCGCAGCGAAAGCTGGATCGCCGTCCATTCCGTCGGCGAAATATCGAACACGTTTCAGGTCGTCGGGTTGATGAGAAACTTGAAGCCGTATTTCTCGAAGATGGCCTTGGCCGCCGATGTTCGCAGGAATGCGAGATAATCGGCCGCCTCCGTTTTCGCGGTCGCTGTCGCCGCCACCGGGTAGATGATCGGCGCATGCGAATCGGCCGGGAAAGCGCCGACGATCTTGACCTCGGGCTCGACCTTGGCATCGGTCGAATAGACGATGCCCAATGCCGCTTCGCCGCGCGCCACCAGAATCAGCGCGGCGCGTACGCTCTCCGCCATCGCGAATTTCGGCTCCGCCGCCTGCCACGCACCGAGTTTCTCCAGCGCCGCCTTGGCGTATTTGCCGACCGGAACCGCCTTCACGTCGCCGGTGGCAATCTTGCCGTCGCCGGCGAGCTTGGCGAGATCGAAGCCCGGTCCGATCGTCACCTTTTCGATTTTGGAATCCTTCGGTGCGATCAGCACGATGCTGTTGCCGAGTAGATCGACCCGTGTCGGCGCATTGATGTTCCTCTTGGCGATCGCGTAGTCCATCCAGTCGGTGTCGGCGGACACGAAGATATCCGCCGGCGCCCCCTGTTCGATCTGCTTGGCCAGCACCGAACTAGCGGCATAGCTGGCCACAACCTTGACACCCGTCTGCGCGGTATAGGCGGCATCGACGTCATCAAGCGCGTTCTTCATCGAAGCCGCGGCAAACACGGTCAGGCTCTTGTCCTGGGCAAGCGCAGGCGACCAGGTCGATCCGCACAGGAGGGCGAAGGCGGTGAAAAGCCCGGCTAGACGATGCATGGGTCGCTCCCGTGCGCGTTCGCGGCGCATTACGCGCGCAAATCAGGCGTTGGTTGGACGTGAATGCGACAGGCGGAATCGTCGTTCCACGGGTCCCGATGACTTACGGTCAATCGGGATATCGCTAACAAAAACAATAACAGGCTGGGAGTTTGGGTAAAGGCTTTCCGGAGCGCGATCGGCCAAAGGGTAAACCGGTTTGGGGTCCGATCGCGCGCCGGGATGTCACGCGCCCGGTCTATTCCGACGGCAGGATCGCCACCGACACGGCGTCTTCCTTGACATTGGTGATCTCGAGCACGAACGGGCTTGCCGAAATCTCGTACTTCATGGTCTTGCGAATGCCGTCGCAATCGGTCGCGCCGCTGAAAGCCTTTGGCTTCAGGGCATGGCCGTCCTGGACCAGGTCGACCCATCCGCCCGCAGACAGGCTGATGGTGTAGATACCCGCCTTCGGCGCGTTTTTGAAATTCGCAAATCCCGCAAAGGTGCCCTCCTTTGGCGCACGTTCGGGCGGCGTCGGCAGTTTGGCCTCGGCAGGGGTTTGCAAGCCGAGCGTAATCCCGGTTGACGGCAATGCGGCGAGTTCGCCGCCGGACGCAAGCTTGATGCGATCCGGCGCCGTCAATGCGGCTCGCTCGCGCTCGATCGGCCATTTGAACTTGTCACAGCCGCTCGGTTCTTCCGCCGCCCATGCGGGAGCCGTTCCGAGCAAGACCAACGCGAGGAGCAAAGGGGCGCGCATGATCAATCCACCGCGATCATGACGTCGGAGGCCTTCACCACCACGGTCACGTGACCCTTGGCTTTGATACCCAATTCATCGACCGCCTCGTTGGTGATCGAGGAGGTGACGATCTGGCCATTACCGATATCGACGCGGATATGCGAGGTGGTCGC
>Ga0182030_10018047_pt1 | contig 13566 bp, 14 predicted proteins | sample 812S3MmetaG_FD_121299 | JGI IMG/M metagenome (GOLD analysis project Ga0182030, IMG submission 121299) | Permafrost microbial communities from Stordalen Mire, Sweden - 812S3M metaG (Illumina Assembly) | ecosystem: Environmental > Terrestrial > Soil > Wetlands > Permafrost | place: Sweden... | reverse complement strand
GGATGCATCCACCGGGTTGGTCAATATGCGGGCCCGTTGGTATCAGCCGGGGACAGGGAACTTCACGAGCGTCGACCCGGCTGTGGAAACAACGAACGAGCCTTATGAATTCGCCGGAGACGACCCGGTCAACGAGAGCGATCCGACGGGGCTTTGCGTCAGCACCCCGTTCGGCTGTATCGGTCCGGGCCCGGCAAATGGGATCAGCGGCACACTGGGATCGATCGGGAGCGGGATCAAGAGCTTTGCGATCGGGTTTGCTCAGGGAGTCGGCACTGACTACAGCTATCTCGTCCAGGCCGACCAGTGGGAGGGCAAGCAGATCGCGGGTGCGCTGTGCAACAACGGAGCTAATAACGGCATCTTTGCTTCAGAACTTGGCTGCGGGCCATCGACCGCTCAGTGCCTTGCTGCGATAGCCGCGACATACGAAGTGGACCTTGCCAATGCAAAAGCAAATTACGCACGAGATGTTGCAGCAAACAACGAGGCATTGGATGCCGGCCAGATTTCGTCGGAAGAATGGACCAGTAATCAACTCAGAATCATGAACGAGTTCCGACAGGCCGAGCAATATTACAAGCGGATCTATGAATCCCAGGATCAGGCTGTGAACGACGAACCACTCGAGGGGGGCTTGGGCGATGGAGAGTAGCGAAAATCCCACTCCCTCAGACGCAGCACAACGCAGGCTGCTGGATCAGCTCAACGAAACACAGCGAAGAGTTGTTGAGGTCCGCTTTTTTGGCCCGGATGCGCCTCGGACTCTCGAAGAGTCTGCTCTTATTTTGAGCCTGCCCGCGGAAGAGGTGGCAGCTGTCGAGGAATCCGCTATGGCGATACTCGGCCAGTTGAGGCCTCCGGATAAGGAGGAGCAGCGAAAGAGGCCTTGAGCGCGCTCATCACCAGCGCGGCCCCGGCGCCGTCGGGAACCTCCCCGAGGCCCTCTCCTACGCCCTCGGCCTGGCCGCCGTCACCCTCGGCCTCGACCGTGATGCCAAGGGCGCCCTCGTCTGCGACGACGAGGCCCGCCTGGTGGCGGCCGAAGCTCTCGTCTCGCACCGGCCCGGGTGCTGGGAAGCCGACCACGTCCGGGCGCTGATCTTCCCGCCCGAGCTCATCGAGCACGCCGAGCGGCCCTGAGCGGCCGTCGCTCAGGCGCTTTCCCCTCAGCCGCCCGTCGCCCCTCGTTGTCCGGTGTTGCGCCCCGCCGGTGCGAGACTGGTGGTGATGGCCGAGCCGACCACCACGACGCGACGAGCGGCCCGCTGCTCGAAACACGCGTTCGCGCCTCGCTCCTCGTGGCGCCCCCGAAACGCCGTCGCTCACAACGTCACCCTCCCAGCTCACAGACATCAAACCTGTATCGGTCAAGCGGGACTCGCGTCGGAAACTGCAGGAGCCGGAGACGACCCTGTGAATGGGTCCGACCCCACAGGACTGTGTAACCAACCGGGGACGAACCAGTCCCTCGTACCTGGCCCGTGCGAGTTCTCGAACATCAACTGGGTGCATCAGGCCGAGGACTACCTCCAGTCTCAGAATAGTGGGGGATTCAGCATCACACGAGGGCTTGAGGGTGTCGCCGACTTCTACGAAGGGGCGGCCAACTCTGTTGTCTCAGGAGTGACGCTCGAACATGTCCATATCGCCGAGTCTTTTCCTTGCGTGGGTACCTGGCAGTACACGGCGGGAGGGATTTACGGGCTGGTTTCGGTCGGCGTCCTCGGGGGCGCTGAAACTGAGGCGCCTTCGGCTGCGGATGAGTTTGGTCTTGGTATAGAGGGGAGTCCAGAGGGCGTGGAGCCTGGGTGGGGACCCGGGACGCCAAAGGCAGGCCAGCCTCCGGATGACGTTCCAAAGGTACCAACTCAGTCCTACGGAAAAGCCCAGGTTCCTAGTTGGGTTACGAATGGCGGCTATACGCCGTACTTTGGCGAAACGCCTGCGGAGACAGCCACTCGGATAATGAACGAACAATATGGCGAAGGAAACTGGAGCGGGACTGGTCCGGGTTCGGAATACAGCCAGATTTTGAAATGGGCGTCGCGACATTTTGGATGAGCTCAACGAGATCGATAAGAAATTGATCCAGCAAGTTCTCAAGGAACAGGATCAAGAAGCGGAGTCTGGGTTTACGGCTACGAGCACGACGCTGGCCGGTCTCATTACGAGCCGTCCTGAGTCGTGGCTTAGAGCCGTTGGTGTTTCGCTTCTCAGAAGTAAGATGCCTAGCGAACGAATTCTGGGCTCCCGCATGCTACGCGAGCTTAAATCCGAGCGAGATTCGAATGCTTCGTTGATCGCAGAACAACTTCGCGTCGAGGATCAGAATTCGGTAACGGTGTGGCTTCTTTATGCTCTTGCCTTCCTGCACGTTCAGAGCACGCTTCCTATAGTCCTTGAGTTCGCCAACCATGAAAGCCCTGAGGTTCGCGAAGCGGTGCCGGACGCGATCTCAGGCTGTTCCGGAGAATCGCTGCCTCCATCGGGCCGTGATGCCCTCTTGCTCCTGGCCGTGGATGCCAACGACCAAGTGCGTTTCTCCGCTGTGTTCGAACTCGGGAGATGGTGGACGAGCGGTTTAGTAGACCCTCAGATTCATAAAGCCCTCATTCAGGCTAAAGTGGACTCGCACAAGTTGGTCCGAGATGCTGCAGCCGATGCTCTTCGACAAGCTCTGTGACGACGGTCAAATAGTTGCCGGAGACGATCCGGTGAACAACGGCGACCTGAGCGGACTGACCTCCTGTTCAGGGGGATCAAGGAAGTCACAATCGGTTGAAGGGATGCGATGATTTTGCGGCCAGGACGACTGCAGGACTTCGAGTAGCAGAGCCGAGTTTCGTGCCACATTCGTGCCATTAGCACGCAGAACTTGGTGGAATCCCCTGGACTCAAGCAAACCGAGAAGACCATGTGAGCTGGGGATCTATGCGGAGATCCAGACCGGAGCCATTGTTGGATCGATTTGCCAAGGTGAGGGTCGCGGGTTCGAATCCCGTCTTCCGCTCCATCAAGAGTCCCTGGTAAGCCAATTTTTGGGGCTGCCGCTGAAGCGGTTCCTTCCAGAAGCTACTAACTCGGCTCACGGCCAGCGCGGGCTCACCCGCTACGGCGCCACCGTCAACGCTGAAGGGAATCAGATCTCGGTCGGCCGAGGGCACCTTTTGCGTGAAAAATGCTGGGCGAGCGCCATGGACACGATCGTGACGCCGACTAGGCCGCAGCAACGCATCCAGTACTTCCGCTGCAGAGACTTCCGTCTGGCCTCACTCAATCGCAGCCTTACCGTGCTGCCATCAGGCGCCGTGCGTGATCCCAGGAAACATGGATGTCTCTGAGTTCCGAGGACAAGAGTCATCGGTATGGTTGCGAGTGTGTCACCAGCTGGAAAGGTAGAAGCGATAGTTGGTCGCCAGCTGAGTGCCAGCCGATACTTTGCTGCATCACGGGCCAACAAACAAACACACGGGTCGGGGCTCGACTCCGCGTCGAGGACCTACCAGACTGACGGGATCAGGCGGCAGCGAGTGGCTCTCACATAGGTTCCGTAGGTCGGCATCGTGCGCATGAGCAACTGTTCCTCCGCAGAGATGCGTACGACTTGGAGGACGATGACCACACATACGCCGATCACCAGAGTGAGATGCATGGCCACTATTACGATTCCCACAGCCATGAGCAATTCGGCCAGATACATCGGATGACGGACCAGTCGGTATGGTCCAGTCACTACCAGTCGACGACTCTGAGGACCGAACGAAAAGTTCGTGCCCAGTTCGAAGGCGGCAGAGAGGGCGAGAAGCACCCCTCCGACGGTTACCACTGCAGCAGCCCCGGCGATCATCCCTGGGACCCGCAGAAGCAGAGGCCCAGCGGGAGCCAGTGCACCGAGTATGACCAGGAGGAATGATGCCGTCACCGCAGTTCCTCGAATCAGCAGGCGCCCATCGCGATGAAATGGCTGCTCGCGGAGGAGAACCGCGACGACGAGAATCGACAGGAACGCGGCGTAGAGAATCGCTCTCGCAAATCCAGCGATGACCAACCAGCTGGGATGTGCAAGGGCAGTTCTACCGTCGGCCAAGAGCGCAGTGAGCTGCAATACCATGAGCAACATCAGAGAGGCCGCCGGGAGAAGTCGAGTAGGAACCCAGCGCCAAGTCCCTCCCGGCTGCTGTCTCCTGAATGCGCCCCCGTCACCTGGGCGCCTCTGCACTGAGCGTGACCTCGGGCGACGAGCGACCGTATTTCGAGCATCGGTGGCCGCCCCAGCCGTTGTAGCCACCCGTGCCTGATCGACTGTGCTCGCCGACGTGGTCCTCACCCGCCGGTGGAACCACCTGGCGCGCCAGCGCCCAGGGCTCCCAGTCCGGCAAAGCCTCCTGAGGACACACCGGCCTGAGTCGCCGAGACGGACGACGCGCTGACGGTCCCGTTCTTGGCCTTCGTGCCCTGCACGGTCACGCTGTCACCGGGCTCAAGACTCGACAAGGAGGACTTGGCGTTTCGATTGACAGTCGTGTTCGATGTGACCGTGACCGCCACCAAATTGCCGCTGGAGTCGGTCACGTAGAGCGTGTTCCCGATGATATCGGTGACCGTTCCCGAGGTGGCGTTCGACGCGAGCCCGGGAAACCCACCGGAACCCCCGGAGCCTCCGGAGCCTGAACTGCGCGCCCCCGGGAAACCTCCGGATCCAAAGGGTGACCCACTGCCAAAGGGTGATGTCGCAGACGTCGAGCTCGAGGAGTGGCGCTGGAGGTAGGCGCCAGCCCAGAGGCCGATCGATGCCACGAGCAGGACCAGCAGAACAGCCATGAGCCACGTGACCCGGAAGCCCTTGGCTGGTCCTCGGCTCGGCCACTCGCTCTCCTCGTCTTCGAAGAGAGCGTCGACGTCGCCGGCACCACCGTCGGACCCCTCTGTGACTGGGATCTCTGAGGTGGGGTCGATGTGAAGTTCTCGGGTGGGAGAGACCGGGTCGAGCTGCGTCTCGGTATCAGCCATGGCTATTTCTCCTTCATCTACTCGTGCCTGAGGGCATCGATGGGGCGCAAGGAGGCTGCTCGAAACGCGGGGTACAGGCCGGCGAAGACTCCCACCAAGAGTGCGACGCCAAAGGCCAGGGGGATCGAGTACGTCGCCAGCACCGGTTGTACGCCGTCGATCCGGAATCGGACGACGAAGAGTCCTGCGAGCACCCCCAAGACCCCACCGAGCAATGAGATGACGACGGCCTCGATCAAGAACTGGCCGAGCACCACCGACTTCGGGGCCCCGATCGCCTTGCGAATGCCGATCTCACGCGTGCGCTCGGTGACGGTGACCAACATGATGTTCATCACGCCGATCGCTCCGACCAACAAGGACACCGCCGCGACCCACCCGAGCAGCGCCGTGAAGGTCTTCGAGCTCGACGTTGCCGTCGAGAGCAGACTGGCCTGGTTCAACACGCTGAAGGGGAGGTTGGTAACCGTAGTGTCGTTCTGGGCAGCCAGGATGCTCTCGACCTCGCTTTGGGCCAGGCTGAGCGTCGCCGAGGACTTCCCTTGGACCAACAGTTGTGAGAACGATTGCGATTCGCCGGTCAACTGATCCTGAACGGCCGTGTAGGGCGCGATGGCGACCGCATCACCATTGCTCAGCCCGCTGCTGCCCTTCGAGGCCAACAAGCCGATGACCGTGAACTCCGACGATCCGAGCTGGACCTGCTTGCCCAGCGGGTTCGAGCCGGTGGCGAACAGGCTGCTGGCGGTCGACGAGCCCAGGTCAACGACCAAGGCATGAGCCTTCACGTCAGCGCTCGAAATGGACCGACCCGATTGAACGGTGTAGTTCGATGCCGGAAGATACGACGGCGTCGAACCGATCACCGACGTCGTCGCACTCGCCCCTTGATGGGTAGCGGTCTCGCTGGTGGTGACGACCGGCGAGACAGACTGCACGTCGGGCGCGCTGTTCGGATCGGAGATCAGTGTGACGTCGGTCTGCGTCAAAACGGCGTTGCGCGTCTGGGTTCCCGCCTGCGAGGTGCCACCGCCGAATCCTCCGCCGCTGAAGACCGTCAACGTATTGGTGCCCAAGCGATTGATCGAGTTGGCGACCGCTTGGGACGAACCGGTTCCCACCGCCAACAACACGATCACCGCGGCCACCCCAATGAGCACCCCGAGCATTGTCAGCAAGGATCGCAACTTGTTCGAGTTGATGCTGCGTAACGCCATGAGGGCATTGGCGAGGATGCTCACGGCCGACCTGCCAACGCGCTTGAGCCTTCCGCCTGGCGCGCGTGAGCGAGGTGGGACTCGTGGGGGTGTGACGGCGTCTGGTGGTGGTCCTGTGTGATGATTCCGTCGCGCAGGCGGACGACCCGGGTGGCATAGGCCGCGATGTCCTCTTCGTGAGTGATCATCACCACGGTCCGGCCTTGGGCATGCAAACTGGCAAACGCCGACATCACGTCCACGCTCGATTTGGAGTCGAGGTTTCCGGTGGGTTCGTCAGCGAGGATCAAGGACGGATCGGTGACGATGGCGCGGGCAACGGCGACTCGCTGCTGTTGGCCACCGGACATCTCGTTGGGAAAGTGGCCCATCCGATCGGCAAGCCCGACCGATTCGAGCGCGCCTTCGGCTCGATGGCGCCGTTCCTTGCTGGGCACACCCGCATAGGCCATCGGGAGCTCCACGTTCGCGATCGCCGACATGGTGGGGAGAAGGTTGAATCCCTGGAAGACGAAACCGATCTTGCGATTGCGGATCCGGGACAACTCGCGGTCGTCGAGGTCGCGGATGTTCACGCCATCGAGGCGGTAGTGTCCGCTGGTCGGCACGTCGAGGCACCCGATGATGTTCATGAGCGTCGACTTCCCAGAGCCCGAAGCCCCCATGATGGCGACGAACTCTCCGCTCGACACACTCAGCGAAACGCCTCGCGTCGCGTATACGTCGTTGCCACCCATGACATAGCGCTTGACGATGTTGGACAGCGCGATGACCGGCCACCTGTTTGGCGACCTGTCCGGACCCATGCCAATGTCCCTCGCCACTACGGGGCCCCTCCACCGAAGCCGCCGCCGGGGAACCCACCGCTGCCGCCCGTCAAGCTCGACCCGCTCGAGCTTGCACTCACGCTCGCCGTTGGCTCGACCACCGTCTGACCTTCATGCAGGCCGCTCGTAATCTCGGTGTAGCTGCTGCCCACGAGACCGAGGGTGACACGGGTGGCTGTCTGGACGCCCTTGGAGAGGACTTTGACCGTCGAGATGCTGCCCGTCGTGGTGATGGCGGCGCTCGGCAGCTGGAGGACGTTGTTGGCGGTCTGGACGATGACGGCGACCTGGGCGGTCATACCCTCTTTGACCGTCGAGGGGGGGTTGGTCAGCGCCACGGTGACCGGATAGGTGACCACGTTGCTCACGACCGATGACGTCGGTGACACGGCGGTGACGACCCCACTGACCTCGGTGCTCGAGAGGGCCGACAGCGTGATCGTCGCCGGCTGGCCCACCGCGATCTTCGTGGCGTCGGCCTCGGCGAAGTTGGCCACCACTTCGAGACTGCCCAGGCTCTCGATGGTGATGAAGCTCGACGACGAGCCCGAGCTGGTGGACGAACCGGTCCCAGAACTCGCAGACGATCCCGTGCTACCCGTCGAATCCGAGGCGGTGCTCGATGAGCCCGTCGAACCCGAACCGGTGCCGGGCGACGATCCCGTCGAACCCGAGCCGGTGCTCGATGAGCCCGTCGAAGCCGAGTTAGCGGTCGAGCCCGAGGTGGTCGAGCCCGATCCTCCGACGGTCTCGCCGACCGAACCGTTCACCGCAGTGACGGTTCCAGTGATCGAGGCCCTCAGAGTGGTATTGGCCAGATCTTTGGTGTCCGCGGTGACCGTCACCTGGTCCTGGGCGACGGTGGCCTCGTCTTGTGAGATCGTGGCCGGCGTAACCGTGAGGTTGGCCTGGTTGGCCTGGACCGTGAGCTGTTGGGCCGCAATGGTCGACTGATCCTTGGCCACGGCCTGTTGGTAGGTGGTGATGTTGTCCTGGTCGGTCACGCACGAGCTCTGGGCGGTGCTAAAGGACACGCTGACGCCCGCGGTCGTCCCGCCCGAGTTCGTCGCGACGAGCTCGAAGAGGTAGGTCGTGTTGGGGCTGAGTCCCGTCACCACCGCCGACACGTTCGCCGGGCTCGTACCAGAGCCGGCGCTCGTCGAGGAGGTCGACGAGCCGAACGAGGTCGATGTGCCATAGGAGAAGGAGTAGGTGGTCGAGCCGCCGTTGGGCGTCACGGTGCCGCTGAGCGTCGCCGTCGTCGTGCCGATCGCGCTGGCCGATCCCGTGCTCACCGACGGGGCCGAGACCGAGGAGTCTGCGGGGATGGCCGCAGCGTTCGTGGTCGACGTGGTGCCCCCACCTCCAGTCCCCGTCCCGGTAGTCCCCGTCCCAGCAGTCCCCGTCCCGGTAGTCCCCGTCCCAGTAGTCCCCGTCCCAGCAGTCCCCGTCCCGGTAGTCCCCGTCCCGGTAGTCCCCGTCCCGGTAGTCCCCGTCCCAGCTGACGAGGTACTCGAGGCAGGACATCCCAGGGCCTGGTCAGAGCTGAGGGCTGACTGTGCGGTGGCCAAGCTCTTCTCGTCCGCGGTCAATTCGTTCTGATCGTTGGCGAGTTGTTGCTGTGAGGACACCAGAGTGGCCTGGTTCTGAGCTTGCTGTGCCGGTGTGCCTCCGGCCTGGTCGTGAGCCAGCGTGGTCTGCGCAGTGGCCAGGGAGGCCTCCGCAGACTTGAGATTGGCCTGGGCCTGAGCCGGATCGATGGTTGCCAGCACCTCGCCCGTGCTGACCTGGTCCCCGACATTGACGTTGAGTGACGTGAGGGTCCCGCTAGAGTCGAAGTTGTCGCTGGCCGACGTCACCGCCGACGTATTGCCCGACGCGGACACGCTCTCTTGGACAGTGCCTCTCGTCACCGTGACTGTTCGCGCCACGCCTGGGGCCGCCGATGACGTGCCGTAGATCGAGTACAGCGCAATACTGGCCACGACTGCTACCGCGAGGACCAGACCTGCGTAGCCGATGATTTTGCGACGTGAGCGTGGGCCGCGGTCGTCAGACATGGGTGTCCTTTCAATGAGTCAGAAGAGTCGAGAGGGGTTTGGCCAGGCGTGAGCCCCTCAGCCCGAACCCCCCGACGTGTTGCCCGTTCCCGTCGGGAGCAAGGCCTTGCAGGTGGCCTGGGCGGCTTGATAGGTGGGCGAAGACGTGTCGACGGTGCTCGGGGTCGACGTGCTCGAACCCGGTGTGACCGATGGCACGGTCACACCATGGAGCTTCATGCAGTTGCGATAGGAGGCGAACGCCGTGCTGGAGGATCCACCGACTCCTCCCGGAAACGCTCCCTGGGGCTGCAGGCTGGCGCATTGCTTGAGCGCCGCTTGGGATTTCGTGCCGCCGAAGCCGCCGGAACTCGGCGGGGTGCTACCGGAGCCGCCAGAACTCGGCGGCGGGCCACCGGAGAAGCCAGATGGCGGACCGCCTCTCGATCCTCCTCGGGCGGGCAACTTCAGCCCGTGCTTGGACAGACACGCTTGGAAGGCCGAGAACGACTTTGCGGTCGACACCTTGTGCTTGGCGGCTGTCCGCAGCGTTGCCCCACCGCTGGTGCCGCTGGACGAGGCAGTGAGGGCGATGGTGAAGACGACGGACAGCGCACAGAGTCCGAAGAGCGCGCCCAGGCGCAGCCCTCGGGCTGGTGTGCCGCGACGGGACAGGCGAGTGGTGTTCATAGGGAGCGAGTGTGACAGGCGGATCTGTGACGTCGATCCAAGAAGCTCGCGGGTTTCCTGAAGCCGTCAGTGCAATTGCCAGCCAGCAGATAGCGGACGCCTTTGGGGGCGTCGCGTATCCACAAGGACCTCTTCACCGGGTGTAGAAGGCGCTCGCAACGTCGACGGGCCGAACCTGGTCTCATCGTATCCACAGGAACCCTTCAGGAACTCTCAATCTTCCCAAGCCACACTGCATCGATGCGCCCTCGGATCCTGGTGGTCGAAGACGAGGAGAACGTTGCCTTTGTGGTTTGCACCGCGCTGCGCCTGGCCGGCTATACGACCGTCGAGACGACCAGCGGACGAGACGCACTCCAAGTTGTCTCTGCCGACGAGGAGTTCGACTTGATCGTTCTCGACGTCATGCTGCCCGATCTCGATGGATTCGAAGTATGTCGACGCCTGCGATTCGACCGATCTGAAATCCCAGTCATCTTCCTTACCGCTTCCGACACAGTCGAGGACCGAGTCCGCGGCCTGAGCATTGGGGGCGATGACTACCTCGCCAAGCCTTTCAGCGTCGAGGAGCTCATCGCCAGAGTCGAGGCGATCCTGCGCCGCTCGGGAAAGTCGATCGAATCGCAGCTCCTCGTGTGCCGAGATCTGGTGCTGGATGACGAAGCACACCAGGTATCCCGGAAGGGCAAGACCGTCGAGCTCTCCTTGACCGAGTACAAACTGCTCCGGTTCCTGATGCGCAATGCCGGTCATGTGATGACTCGCGCGCAGATCCTCGATCACGTCTGGAGTTACGACTTCAATGGTGAATCGACGGTGGTCGAGACGTACATTTCGCTCTTGCGTCGCAAGGTCGATGCAGAACCACCACATCTAATTCATACTGTGCGCGGAGTTGGGTACCGCCTGAACTCCCGCTAATCGAAAAATGACTCTTCGGCGCCGCCTCTATTTCGCGGCTGGAATCCTGGTGGCGATCGTCTCCCTCTTGGGCCTGTTGCTTCTGCGATCAGTTGAAACCACCGGGGTTGACCAGATCGACCAGCAGCTGAGGACCGCGCTTCCTGTGGTCATCTCCCTTGACCCTCCATCCAAGCCGCCCGGCTTGCCACAGCCGTCTCTGTCGCATGTCCCAGACAACAACAGCCGAATCAGCGCGTTCTACGTGGCCATGATCTCAAAGGGCCATCGAACCGTGCTTTTCAACCCGCTCAATGGAGGCGGGGCGTCTCCACAAGTCCCAGGTGTTGCCACCATCGTGGGGAGCAAGGTCATAAAGATCTCGACAGTCGGGTCTCTCTCAGGGTCTGCGCAGTGGCGAGCGGTGCTCATCTCATCTCCGAGCCAGCATCGCGAGCTGGTCGTGGCGGCGTCGCTGGCTCAAGTCGACGCTACGGCCAATCGCTTGCGCCTGGCCGTCATAGTGGCTGGTCTCGTTGCCCTCGCAGTTCTCATCGCCGCCGCAGTCTGGGTCGTGCGATTGGGCTTGCGGCCCATCGCCGATGTGACCGAGGCGGCCGACGCAATTGCAGGAGGGGACAGGACGCGCCGAGTCGTAGGGCCAGAAGGAGGGACCGAAGCGGCGCACCTAGCCCGGGCCTTCAACCTCATGCTCGATGAGCAGCAATCACTCGAATCTCGTCTGCGCCAATTCGTGGCCGACGCCTCACACGAGCTGCGGACACCTGTTTCGGTGATCCTTGGCGTCACCGATCTCTGGCGGCAAGGAGAGCTCCGAAGCGGAGATGCTCGTGATGATGCCATGCGCCGAATTGGTCAATCAGGCGCTCAGATGGCCGGACTCGTGGAGGATCTCCTGCTTTTAGCGCGCCTCGATGAAGGCAGATCGCTCAGCTCGGGCCTAGTGGACCTGTCCAGGCTCATTGATGCCGTCGTAGAGGATGCGTCAGCGACGCATCCTCTACGCACGGTTTGCGTCGATGCTCCTGGTCCGATCATGGTGGAAGGCGACGAATCTTCCTTGCGTCAGGTCATCGTCAACCTGGTCACCAATTCGCTGAGCTACACGCCACCCACAGCGGCGATCACAGTGCACGCAGCTTCGCAGGGAGACAAGGTTGTGCTCGAGGTCGAAGACACTGGACCTGGCATGAGTTCGTATGACGCCAGCAAGGCCTTCGATCGCTTTTGGCGGGCAGAGGCTAGTCGGACCCGTCCGGGGAGTGGCCTTGGCCTTTCCATCGTCGCGGGCATCGTCGCAGCGCACAATGGAGAAGTCATGCTGGCATCGGACATCAAAAGTGGCACTGAAGTCCGCGTGGTGTTGCCTTCGACCCAAGACATGATCAATGCAGTTTGGATCTCCTGACAGCAAGTTCGCGATCAATGTTCAAGGAATCGCCACGCCGACGATGTTGACGGATGCGTCGACAAGCCTTCATGAAAGGCCCTCACGATGAGAATCCCATCCAGAGAGTGTTTTGGGAACCACTTGGGTGGGGAGGATGCTGGCCGGCTACCTGCGATGGTGCTTAGCGACGCCGGTGGCTACACGACGAGAGCGGAGTGGTGCGTCGTTCCGAAACCGCCTTCGCCACTCGTAGCGCCTCGATTCAGTGACTGATTTGTCCGACTGGTTCGCACACGAAAATCGGGATCGACCGGCTGGTCTTCGAGCGGTAATCGGCATAGAGGGTCCGAGCCAGACTGGCCACCGAAGTCGAGAAACCGGCCCTATGGCCGATCTGCGACGTCGCCTATCCCCGACGGAGGCCACGAGGAGAACGCCCTGGCCGGAATTTCATGTCAGGAGCCGGTTCCCTGGTCGCTCTGGTTGGCGTGCTATTCCACCAGGTGGAGGTCGTAATCGGACCTATGCAACAAGTCCGTCCAGACCAGTTGGACGGAACGAATAGGTCTCATTACCCACTGAAGTTCGTCCATCAATTGATGCTGAGATTGTTGGGGTCTTTCAGAATCGCAGTCTCGGTCTTCTCGAGGGGATGGCAGCAAGCGATGGTCCTCGGCTTCAAGACCGATTCAGCTCATATCCCCGAGCGAGCAGACTGTGACGATGGAAGAAGAATCCGTCGATCCAGACCCGATGACTCAGTTGTCCTCGTGGCTCGAAGTTGCGCGGGGAGCCGGCGAACCCATGCCCGAGGCGATGGCAGTAGCCACAGCCACGACGGAGGGGCGCCCGTCCTCCAGAATGGTCCTCCTGCGAGGAATCGATCACCGAGGCCTCGTCTTCTACACCGACCAGGAAAGCGGCAAGGGCCAGGAGTTGAAGGCGAATCCATTTGCCGCTGCCCTCTTCCATTGGTTCAAGCCGATGCACCGACAGGTCCGGGTGACAGGCGCAGTGGAGGTGGTCGATGCCTCGTTGTCGGACGTCTACTGGCAATCTCGGCCGCCAGGGTCTCGTCGTAGCGCAGTCGCGAGCCACCAGAGCCAGGTGATCGTGAGTCGAGCGGTGCTCGAAGAGAAGGTGGCCAAGCTGGCCGAAGCGTTTCCCGACGATCTGGGTCCACCGCGCCCTCTTCGATGGGGCGGTTACCGGATCAGGCCTGATGTCGTCGAGTTGTGGGAGGAGGGAGCGGACCGCCTGCACGATCGGCTTCGCTACCGCTCTCAGTCTGGAAATTGGAGGATCGAGCGACTGTCACCCTGACCGGCTGTGGACCGGTTTCTATTCCAAGATCTAGATCGGCGATGGCCAGACCACTCGGAGATTCAGCCGGTCTTAGGTGTTAATAGATCGGTCTACTGCACGGTCGAATTCAGTCCCACCAGATGGACAAACCGTGGACGCAATTG
>Ga0182030_10018046_pt1 | contig 13567 bp, 17 predicted proteins | sample 812S3MmetaG_FD_121299 | JGI IMG/M metagenome (GOLD analysis project Ga0182030, IMG submission 121299) | Permafrost microbial communities from Stordalen Mire, Sweden - 812S3M metaG (Illumina Assembly) | ecosystem: Environmental > Terrestrial > Soil > Wetlands > Permafrost | place: Sweden... | reverse complement strand
GCGTTGAGAAACTTGTTGGAATGCCACGCCGTGGCCAGCGGTCCTGTTTCCGCCTCTCCATCGCCGACCACGCAGGCGACGATGAGATCGGGATTGTCGAACACCGCTCCGAACGAATGGCTGAGCGAATATCCCAGCTCCCCGCCCTCGTGAATCGAGCCCGGGCATTCCGGCGATGCGTGGCTTGGAATTCCTCCCGGAAATGAAAACTGAAGAAAGAGTTTCTGAAGCCCCGCCTCATCCTGGCTGATATTGGGATAGATTTCGCTGTAAGTACCTTCGAGGTAAGTGTTGCCCACAACGGCCGGGCCGCCGTGTCCGGGGCCGGAGACGTAAATCATGTCGAGAGTGTACTTTTTGATGACCCGGTTCAAGTGCATGTAGATGAAGTTCTGCCCAGGAGTCGTGCCCCAGTGTCCGAGCAGCATGTGCTTCACGTCCGCAAGCGTCAGCGGCCGCTTCAGTAGCGGATTGTCATAAAGGTAAATTTGGCCGACCGACAAGTAGTTGGCGGCGCGCCAATAGGCGTCCATGTTGTGGAGCAGTTCCGGGGAAAGTGTTTCTATCTTCATCGTTCAAACTCCTCGCAGCAACCAGGTCCGAGAACGCGGCAAACGCTTCGAGACATGAATCCCAATAACGGCCAGAAATGCTCCTATGGTCGAGAAGGCTGCTCTCATCTGTGCGGTCGTCCAGCATGACTTCTAAATCAACCGTTCTGTTTCTCGAATCGCGGTGCACCCCTGCCTTTGCCATCCGCATCTTGATTTATTGGCCTTACATTTTCTCCAGATGGTGGGAGCTAATTGTTCCGTGACAACAGCCTCCCTTGTCCACAACGGGCAGACTCGTTGCCTGGTGCGTGTCGAGTTTGCGCCGTGCTTCTTCAAGGGATTCATCCATGCCGCAGCAGGCGGACGCGGGACGCATGATCTCTTCAACCGAAACTTCCGAGGGCAGCCGATTATCGGCTGCCACACGATGACACACGTCGCGTTCGGTCACGACTCCCACCAGGCGACGGCTATGTTTGTCTTCCACGACAGGCGTGCACCCGCATCCCGTCTTGCGCATCGTCACCGCGGCATGCTGCGATGTCTCGCGCGGCGTGCAGCACGAATCTATCCCGACCGGTTCCATTTTGTCTTTACAACAACTCATTTTGATTTCTCCTTAAGTCTTGTTAGCGGCGGTAAGTCTTTTCGTGTCAAGCGCCGCGACGCGCGAGTCGTCGGCACGATGGTGGATCCGCCATCGCCACATCGTCGCGGCGCGGCGCTTGCAATCGTCAATTCGATAATCTTTTTTCCGTTCCTCCGAATATGAATTGCCACAAGGCCAGTTCTGCTACGAAATCGTCTGGAGGCTTTCGGACGCGATAAGCCGGTCCATCTTCTCCGCTACGCGCGTCACTGTGTCGAGGTATGCCCCAAACGCCTCCTCGTGATTGAGTTGCCTCACCGTCCCTTTTCCCTCTCGCAAACCAAGCACGGTGTGAAACGCCGCGGGATCGAATCCGATGATCCCCGCCAACCGGTCCGCAGCACTCCGACGGGAGTCCGGCGCCGCCTCGCCCAGCGCGATGAGCGAGTGTCGAAAAAGCGTAGCAAACGTTGACGCTGAAGCAATCATCAGCTCAGCCAGTTCCGATCGGCGGCCGCGCGAACGCAGAAACGCGCCGCGCAGGCGCGTCACGCTTGCGCGCAACTCTCTCTCCACCAGCAAACGGTGGAGTGTCAAGGGGACGTCAAGATCCGCGAACACGTCCTCTCCCAATAGCATCTTATGGTGTTGCTTTATGTCCAGCAGTTCAATCGCAAAGACGTCGGCGGAATGGAGCAGCTCTTCGAGCGTAAAAACGAGCGGTGTCGGGTGACCCTTGTTCCACCACCACAGCCCCACCGGCCGAAGCTTGGCCAGGGCCGCCCCGTCGACGCGGTTGAGCAGGCACAAAATGTTCAGATCTGAGTGCGCCTCGCGAAATTCATCGGTCGCCGCGGAACCATACAGCACAACCGCGCTCAGGTTCTCTTCCGCGGCCTCCTTGAGGCGCTTCACAAGCTCGTTCAACTCTTTTTCTCTGTGCATTTCCGGTCCCGCTCCAATCACCAGCGTCCGCCCGCGCCGCCGCCACCGGATGATCCGCCGCCAAATCCCCCGCGACCCCAACTTCCTCCGCCGGCACTGCCTCCGCCATAACCCATCGGGCCCAGCCATCCGCCTCCGCGATATCCCTGGCCGCGGCGATACCGCGACCACCCCGTTAGCGAAAGCAGAAACGCCAATAACGGCCAACCTAACAAGAGAATGAGCGGGATCAGCAGGCCAAGTAATCCTGACGGTATCCCGTAGAAGGAAGGCTGATCGGGGTTCTGTTGTTGCGGTGGAGTGCCCTGACTCAGCGTGATGCCGCGCTCCTGAAGGATGACGCCTGCGACCTGCGACGTGATCTGCAAGAGAGCCGCGCCGTACTGATTCTGTCGCAGCAGCGGTACTAATTCGCGCCCGAAGCCTCCAACTTTCCCGTCTGGCAGAATCGGCTCCAGCCCATAGCCGACCTCAGTCCAGTATTGATGCTCGCCCACGGCCAGCAGAATCATCACGCCGCGGTCCTTACCCTTCGGCCCTACGCCCCATTTCTGAAACAAGCGGTTCGCGAAATTCCGCACGCTGTCGCCATCGAGCGTGCGGACGGTCACTACTGCGATCTGCGCGCCAGCCTTCTGGTCTAACTCCTGGGCGAGTGCCGTGAGTTTCTGTCGCGAATCGGCGTCCAAGACACCCGCGAAGTCATTGACGTAGCCTTGCGGCGAAAGCTGTTCGACCTTTTCGGCGTGAACCGTAACACTCGAAGACGACCAGAGAAGTGCGATAAGGGCGAGCAATAGCGTGGATGATGCTCCGCGCTGACCTACATTCGTTTCACAAGCCTCCAAACTCGCTTTCATCCCTGCGCGCCTGCAATTGATTCGTATTGGAGTGGAAAAGAGCTTTGGAGTGAAAAAGAGTTCTGGGTAGCCTCTGGAAGGCCCATAGGGATCGAGAAGCAAAAAAGAGGGCTCCTTTGCGGCGTCACCGATTCACGCGACGGAGCCGCGGTCGGAAACTGCGTTGGCAATGAGATCGCAATTCCGTCTTGTGCCGTTTTCGACAGTGTATCCATCAGCTCGTCGAATGGTCGCTTGAGGCCCTCAATGCTTTCGTCCTCCAGTTGTCGCGTCACATGTTGCGGTCTCGCCCAGCCGCTTGGCAGGCTTTTATCGATCGCCAGCAACGGCGTTGTGGGCGCCAAGCCGACTATGACCACTGATTTCATTTATTTGAACTCTTCTATCGCTACGTCTCTGTCGCGACTTCTCTGCTAGTGCACGGTTAGCACCATCTCAGGCCGCTCGTCGAGGGGCAATGCGGTTAGCGCTGGCAAAGGAAGTTTGTGGAAGACGCCCGGCAACTGGACGACGACAAAAAGGGGCAAAAGAACGAAGTGCCGCCTGTCCGCCGCCATCATAACTCCATCCATAAAGCCGGTACGGGAGCGCGCTGCGAGGTGCCTCATTTCGGACACCAACATCGACTCCGTGGCCGATTTGAGCCACCAGACGTTTTGGGCAAACAAGAGGCACGAGTCCCGTGTCGTCTTAATTAGGTATCAGGCGATGATTCTCTGCCTTGAAAACCTGACACGCTGCGACTGGCGGTTCTCGTTCATCTCTGCAGTTGAAGCGGACCGCGGAGGAGGTCGCTTGAACCAATTCTAGTCTCGAATCGGCGCCCATGACCTGATGCATAAGTGGTCGACTGCGGGTCAGCGAAGGGAAGGCCTTGCGGCACCCCGCCAAACTTCGTGTCGGCCGCTGCTTCCCAGTATTTCAGCAAAAGAGAACGGTCGGCACTCTTCCATCCTGCACGGCGCGGGATTTGGGCCTGACCATTTCAGGCCGTGTGACCATCCACGGTCAGCAGTCCTACGATATAGAGAGCGATTCTCCGGACACTCTCAACAAATCGAGCGGCATCAGCCGGATGGCGGCGCCGGTTCCGAAACCGCCCGGGGCAAAATCGGTTTCCTCCTAGGAGGAGGTTGGTGCTGCGCGTGCATTAGCAACACTCGTTGCGAGATTCACAAATCGACGTAAATACCGAAGGAGACAGGAAATGTCCGAACGAAACGCAGTGGTCGCGGTCTACGGCACGCATATCGAAGCAGAAGAAGCGGTCAAGGAACTTCAGCGCGCCGGAATCGACATGCACACCTTGTCCATCATTAGCAAGGATTCTCACACTGATGAACACGTGGTGGGTTACTACAACACCGGCGACCGCATGAAGTACTGGGGCAAGACCGGCGCTTTTTGGGGAGGCTTCTGGGGATTGCTGTTCGGATCCGCCTTCTTTGCCATTCCGGGGATCGGTCCGGTGCTTGTGGCGGGTCCTCTGGTCGCGTGGATCGTGGGAGCGTTGGAAGGGGCCGTTGTAGTGGGCGGTCTGAGTGCGATCGGTGCGGGGCTAATTGGCGTGGGTATTCCGAAAGATAGCGTCGTGCAATATGAAACGGCACTCAAGACAGACAAGTTCTTACTAATGGTGCATGGCACGGCCACTGAAGTCGAAAAAGCCAGGGGCATTATCGAAAGCACACGACCGCTCAATGTGACACTGCATTCGGAAGAAACGGTGGGAGCAGTTGCAAGTTAGCGGCTCTGATCTGTAAATCGCTGATAGCGAAAACCTAGTCAACCATTGCCGATGAGGACCAAGACATTGTTAACGAATACCACGAATCTAGAGGGTTTTACGATCCGAGCAAAGGACGGCGACCTTGGAACTGTAGAGGACTTCTATTTCGACGATGAGACATGGGCCATCCGTTACCTTACGGTAGATACCGGCGGCTGGCTTGGCGGCCGACAAGTTCTGATCTCGCCCATCTCCGTGGTCCATGCGGACTGGCAAGCAAAGCAACTGGATGTGGCGCTGACGAAGAAGCAGGTAGAGAATAGCCCCGACATCGACACCCACAAGCCCATCTCCCGGCAGCACGAAGCCGAATATTTCGGGTATTACAGCTATCCCTATTATTGGGGCGGTCCCTTTCTATGGGGCCAAGAATTCTATCCGGCGAATCTGGTTGTTCCAGCAACTCCTCCGAAGGAATCGATCGCGGACAGGATTCGGAGAGAGTCGGAGGATTCGCATCTGCGCAGCAGCGAAGCCGTTTCGGACTATCACATTGAAGCGGCTGATGGTGAAATCGGCCACGTGGACGGGTTCCTTGTGAACGATGAAGTCTGGGCGATCCGTTACATTGAGGTGGCAACGCGGAATTGGTGGCCGGGTAAGAAAGTCCTGGTTTCACCCGCGTGGATTCAACGGGTTAGCTGGGAGGAGTCTAAAGTCTACGTCGGCCTTTCGCGGGAGGCAATCAAAAGCGGCCCGGAGTACGTCGAGTCCATGCCAATCACTCGAGAGTATGAAAACCGGCTCTATCTGCACTACGGCCGGCCGCCATATTGGCTACACGAAGCAGAACACAAGTCTCCTTTGGCCGTGAGCCGGGCTTAAAGAGCCTGGGGAAAAGCGGGCGCGTCTTCGTTGCCAGCTCTCGTCCATCTAGATCTTGATCCCCCCGGTTGGTTTGGCGAACCGCGTGCCCGAATCTTAAGTTGGTGTACTGTCCATGAGTACGGGATCGTACCTGTGAGGACAAAACGAAAGGAAAGAGAGATGACAATGAAGAACACAACAGCTGTGAAAGATCCAGTGTGCGGCATGGACATAGAAATGGCTACCTCCGCCGGACGAACCGAATACAAAGGGCAGACCCATTACTTCTGCGGCTCGAAGTGCAAAGAGAAGTTCGATCTCAATCCAGAGCAATATTTGGGTAAGTCTGCTGCAGCGCCGAAGAGCGGCCATGGCTGCTGCGGTTAAATCCAACGAACTTCGGAAGTTAAAGCCGTGCCCACTATTGCCCCTGGTTTCCGCTATGTGTGGATCATATGGGCTAGTGTCTTTCTACTGCCTTGGACTGCGCTGTTTGTCGCGCGGCCGATGTTCCGGCGGCCAATGCTGTGGTCCAGCGCGCTGACGGCATCGTTTGGTTTGACCGAGCCGTTGTTCGTGCCCGCATACTGGAATCCGCCGAGCTTGTTCGATCTCGCGCATCGCACCGGCTTCGACATCGAAAGCCTCATTTTCTGCTTTGCCACCGGGGGGTTGGCTGCGGCGGGCTACCGGGTCTTGGCGCCGGCTTCGGAAAATGTAATCGCAGCTCAAGTTCGCGGCTCTCACCAGCATCGCTGGCACAGCGTCGCGCTTGCGAGCCCTTTCTTCGCATTTGGCGTGTTGCTGATGCTGCCATGGAACCCGATTTATCCAGGTATTGCGGCGCTGTTCACAGGCGCTTTGGCAAGTGGCCTGTGCAGACCCGATCTATGGCGTAACACGCTCATCGGTGGGCTGGTGTTCCTTGCGCTGTACGCGGTCTTCTTGCTCGGCCTGAAATATCTGTGGCCTGGCTACATCGAAGCGGTGTGGAACCTCGGCGGTCTGATCGCCTGGCGCCCTGCGGGGCTGCCGCTGGAGGAACTGCTTTTCGGCTTTAGTTTCGGTATGTATTGGAGTTGCGTTTACGAGCACGTCACATGGCGGCAACCCGATGCCTTGCGCCTCCGAGTCCTCACCCCCGACCCTGAGAACGCAAGATGACAGAGGCCTCGCACGACAACACTGATAGAGGCGTCGTACTCGATAACCGCGGCCCTGTCAAGCTAGCTTGCTCTATCGCAGGATGGGCCAAATGGTACGCCTGGACCATACTGCTCTATTACTTCGCCGGGTTCCGTCATTCGGCTTGTCGCAATCAGCCAATCCGGATGTATCGCTCTGCACTACAGCCATACGGTGGTGAACCTCGGCTGTGGAACAAAACTCAATTTCTCTCTCTTGCAAGAGCGAGTAGATCCGCGCGGAAGATATAGTCGGAGTGGACCGTAGGAAATCGGTTTGAGGTGGTCTCGGCGGGACGGAGTACAACGAAAGGAGAGTCTCGAATGTGTTTTTCAGCCTCGGCCAGTTTCATCGCCGGTACTTCATTGTGTGCGATCGGCGTCGCGACGGTGAAAAGAGCAGAGGCAAGATCCGAGCTGCCCTTCGCGATGATTCCGCTACTGTTCGGGATTCAGCAGTTGACCGAAGGCGTTATCTGGCTGACATTCAGCCATAACGCGCCCCTCCTCAAGCAGACGATGACGTATTTGTATTCGATATTCTCGCACGTGCTGTGGCCGATGTACGTGCCGCTGGCCATGGGTGTCATGGAAGCCGTCCGCTGGCGCAAGAAGGCGATCTTCGCGTTCGAAGGTGCGGGGATAGTGGTGGGTCTCTACCTGCTCTTTTTCATCGTGACCCGCCCAGTGGTCGCTGAAGTCGTAGGCAGCAACATCGTTTACGCGTCGCCACATTTCTATCTGATTCCGGTAATGCTGCTTTACCTTGCAGCGACATGTGTCAGTTGCTTCTTCTCGAGTCACGGGTTCGTAAAGCTCTTTGGCGTGTTGGCGTTGTTGTCCTTCATCGCGGCGTACCTCATTCATGTCATGGCCTTCTTCTCGATTTGGTGCTTCCTCGCGGCGATCCTGAGTCTTCTCATCTATCTTCACCTCAGATTCAGAGATTTCGGGGGGTATCCAAAGGGACCTGCCTTTCCGCTGGCCATCGCCCGCGGCACCCTAACGGAAGAGGGAATGGGATGATGGCGAGCCAAGTCGTCTTCCAGGAAATACCGGGATGACTCCTTCGCGATGGAAGCTTCAACTCACTGGCACTACTCGGAGAGACCTGCACCGATGAATCACGATCACTTTATTGTTCCGCCCGGCAAAAAGATTCGCCTGAAGGATGACGACCCTGGATTCACGGATCACTATAAGAATAAGGACGAAGCCTCCGCGAAACTACGGAAGGACATTAAACGACTGGCAAAATATCAGGATGTGCTCTACGCGCAGAACACATATGCGGTGCTTGTAATGCTGCAAGCAATGGACACCGCCGGTAAAGACGGCACGATCCGGCATGCGATGTCGGGCGTCAACCCGCAGGGCACGCAAGTCCATTCCTTCAAAGCGCCGACGCGGGAAGAACTTGATCACGATTTTCTCTGGCGGAGCATGAAGGCGTTGCCGGAGCGCGGCGGGATCGGCATTTTTAACCGTTCGTACTATGAAGAGGTGCTGGTCGTTCGCGTTCACCCGGAGCTTCTGGATTTGCAAAGTCTGCCACCCGGAGCGAAGGGACCGGACATCTGGAAGCATCGCTTCGACGAGATCAATTTGTTTGAGAAGTACCTTGTCAGGAACGGAATCGTCGTCCTGAAATTCTTCCTCAACCTCTCGAAAGAAGAGCAGAAGCGGCGCTTACTCGCGCGCATCAATACGGCGGAGAAGAACTGGAAGTTTTCCCTGCCGACGTCAAAGAGCGGGGCTATTGGGAAGACTATATGAACGCTTTTGAGGACACATTTAATCAGACCAGCACGGAATGGGCGCCGTGGTACATCATCCCCGCGGACAACAAATGGTTCACCCGCACGGTTGTCGCCGACGTGATTATCGAAAAACTTAAATCTCTCAAATTGAGCTACCCGGCGGTGAGCGACGAGCCTCGGCAGCATCTTCTCGAAGCTAAAGAACTCTTGGAAAATGAGCCGTCCTAAAAAGGAGAGATGCGCAGGTCATGACAAAGGCTACAGTTCAAATCGACAGGATGGTGTCCATCTTTGACGATTCAGACGTCCGAAAGCGAATCAATCGCCGGCAAGCTTCAGACCCAGTCAAGGCTTTCGGACTCCGCAAAACGGCCGAACTCAGTCACCGACCGACCAGATGGGAAGTGCCGGTTAATGTCAAGCGTGAGGATCGCCCGCTGAATGGCTAACAGAGACCCCACCCCGAGTCCCTTGCCCGCCAAGGCAAGCCCGATCCGAAACTTATTGCGTCTAACCTATGTCGTGTGGGTGTTGCTGCCGGAATACCGCGCTCTGCGCCGGTTTGTCCGCGGCGGCGCAAATGACAGAACACCAGCCCGGTTCGTCGCGCGTTTGGTGGCGCTTGGCCCCGCTTTCGTCAAGCTGGGCCAGATGCTGAGTACGCGACCAGAGCTGATGCCGGAGGCCTATGTCAACGCGCTTTCGAGCCTTCAAGAGAACGGGCCGGAGGTTCAAGGCGACGCAATCCGCGCCACCATCGAGAGCCAGCTTGGCAAGCCCGTCGAAGAGCTATTTGCCACATTTGAGCAGAAGCCGGTTGCCGCAGCGTCGCTCGCGCAGGTCCATCGGGCGACGCTGCGGGACGGAACGGTCGTGGCCGTAAAGGTCCAGAGGCCTGATCTCGAGCGGCTGGTATGCCGCGACTTGGACGCCATGGAAGCCGGGCTGGAATTACTTAATCGGCTGTTTCCGCGGCGCTTGCAGCGGACGAATCTCCGCGCATTCTTCGCCGAGTTCCAGCGCTACACGCTCCAAGAGCTGGATTTTTCGCAGGAGGGGCGGGTCATCGACCGCTTTCGCGCCAATTTTCGGGGCCGCCTCGACGTCAAGTTTCCCACCGTTTATTGGAGCCACACCAGGCAGCGCGTGCTCACCATGGGTTGGGTGGAAGGATTGCGCCTCCATGAGGCCGCCAAGTCGCTCGATACGAACGCAAAACAGCGACTCGTCACTCTTCTTGTCGACGTCCTGTTGCAGATGTTCGTCTCCGATGGGCTCTTTCATGCCGACCTTCATCCGGGGAACATAGTCTTTCACATAGATGGAACCTTCACTCTGCTTGACTTCGGCATGTATGGTGAACTGACGCGGCAACAACGGGATCGATCCATACTCTACTGGTTCGCGGTGGTTCAGCGCCAGACGCGCCGCGCCTTTCACCATTTCAAGGCTCTGACGCGGACGTTGCCGGGCGCGAATGAAGTGGCGTTTCTTGCGCGCTTTACGACGCTCGCGGAGAAGTTCTATACGTCTCCGCTGAGCGAGATGAGCTTTTCGAAAGTATACCTCAATATGATGAAAGCGGGCTACGAATACGGGTTCGTCTTTCCCAGCGAAGCGATGCTGCATGCCAAAGCGCTCACGACGGCCGAGACGCTCATTTTCGTGCTTGCTCCGAACGCAAGGTTCGAACAACTTGCTCGTCCTTTCGTCGCGCGTGAGTATGCCGCTCGCGCCGGGTCGCTTGAGCTTCTCAAGCGGCGCGCGTCTCAACTGGTCCCCGAACTCCTCCTTCTCGGAGAGATGCTGCCGCCGGAGTCTCTCGACGAGAGCTGGGACTGGGAGACGACCGTGGACATCTTCAGCGAACTCCGCGATCAGTTGGAGATAACGGTCCGGCGCGCATTGGAAGATGGCGGATTTTGGCAGTCGTTGCTTGAGAACCATGCCGATGTCGTATTGAAGACGACGCCACTTGCCGGGTCGGTAAGAGATGTCATGAAGCAGACCTGGGATCGCTATTACGAACTCGAGCCTTCGGTGGCTGTCCAGCCCACTCTGGGCGCGGTGTTCACCACCCATGCAGCGGTCTTGATTCTAGCAATGCACGAGACACTGCTTCGGCATGGCGTCGCCACCGCCGAATCACATCGGCTGATCTCCGACATCGTCTGGAGCGTTTATCGACAGATGGGCGAGCCACCATTACTCATCGCCAGTGCGTTTACTCGGGATCCGCGGAAGCGCCTCAAGCTTGCGACGGATATGTTCCGCAGCTTCCCGTTCGGCTCTCCGAGCTACGAATGGCGCGACCTTCCAAGCGTGGACGGCACAATCGCCTTCGATTGCGTGAAGTGCCCGGTCGCCGAATTTTTCGCCAGCCAAAACGCATCTGAACTTTGCGTTCAGACGTTTTGCCGGCTCGACTTTCCGCTGGCGGAAACATGGGGCGCCCAGTTGGAGCGAAAAGGCACGATCGCTTCGGGTGCGGAGCGCTGTGACTTTCGCTGGCATCCGCGCGAGCCGCAAGTCGCGCGCACCCGAAACGAAGGACTGAGCAGATCATGAAAGATCTTCCGGTACAAATCAACGAAAAAATGTCCATCTTTGACAATGCGAGCGTTGAGAAGCAGATCAAGCACCGGGACAGCGTGGTGCGCGGCACGCCGGCCATCGCGGATGACGAACGCGGGCCGCGCCGGATGACATCAGAGGTCTTATCGCATGCGGTTACTACTGGCCCGGCCACGTTTTAGCTAGGAAACTCACTAAGGAGGCACGATGAAAACGAGCGTTATTGAAGTGCATGATATGTTGTCGGTATGGAGCGTGGACGAAGTGGAGAAGCGGATTGGCGAGGTGCCGGGCGTCGAAAGCGTTACATTGAATTACGCTACGGGAAGCGCCACAGTGCGCTACGACGAAACCCGGCTCGAAATCCCCGATATCAAGTCGGCCGTGCGCCAACGCGGGTACGAGTCCACCGCACCCGCCGCCCCGACGGGCGATGGCCATGAAGGCCACACAGCACCCATGACTCCGTCGGCAATCGCCGCGCCCGCTGGGTCGAATGCTGCTCCGGCCGTACCCGCCACGGCGGGCGCCGCTTCCGCAGGTGCCGCATCAAAACAAGACAATGCGTTGCCGGAGGCGCCGCCGCCAACAACACCGAAACCTTCCCCGGCTGCGGCGGACGCCGCATCAGCACCCGCGCCCGTCGTGCCGAAATCAGCCCCCGCCCCTGCCGCCGCGCCTACGGGCCACGAACAGCATGACAAAGACAAAAGCTAGGAACGTCGCTCCTCTTGCGAGGTTGATCTAACGAGGTTGGTGCTACCTCCAAAGCAAATGCACTGGGCCACTGACCCAGCCACTTGGAAATGGGTCAATTTCATCTAAACAGGAGAACATCATGACGAACGCGAATGTTTCACAAAGAAGCGATTCTGGTTTGCCAGAGGCATTGAGAACTGCCCACGACGCAATCCATCTTCCAGAAGTCCAGGAGATGCTTCGCAGACTATCTGAATACAAACTCGGCATCTTCATGCCGCACATGCACGACGAACACACTGGACAGTTCCAGTCGCTTCGCGACGAAGTCGTGCAGGTGGAAACTGGTTTGGAGGTGTCCTTCCAGCCACTGGAAGAAATCGCAAACCAGACAGATCGCTTTCTTCCGGTGGGATGGGTTTGGCGTGCCGGTGCATCGATCCCCTCAGCAGTGTGCGAAATGGTTGGCGAAGAAAAACCGGGGGATGCGGCGGGTTCCGTCACGCATAAAATGCCTAAACGAAGCTAGTGGATTGCTTCATCTGCCCGGCCGGCTGTACTTTGTTCGACCAAAGATGAGGCGCTGATCCTGTGCGTATCTGCAAGGTGTCTTCGCATGCGCCATCAAGCGGGGAAAGCGGCGACCCTTCAAAATGATCTGCGGTGTAACAGGACATTTCAAGTAGAAGTCCTAAGGAGGCGTGATGAAAACGAGCGTTATTGAAGTGCATGAGATGCTGTCGGTCCTGAGCGTGGACGGAGTGGAAACGCGGATCGCCGAGGTGCCGGGTGTCGAAAGCGTTACGGTAAATTACGCAGCGAAAAGCGCAACAGTGCGCTACGACGAAACCCGACTCGAGGTCGCCGATATCAAGTCGGCTGTGCGCCAACGCGGGTATGCGTCCGCATCGGCCACTTCGACGGGCGATGGTCACGACGGCCACACAACACCCGACGCGCAGCCTCCAATCCCCGCACCCGCTACCCAGAAAACTCCGCCGGCCGCACCTGCCACCGCTGCCTCCGCTCCTACGCCCGCCACTCCCGCTGTCAATGATCACGAGGCCCACACCGCACCGGCCGCGGAGCCTCCAGCGCCCGTGCCCGCGGCACCGGAAGCGTCCACTATCGAGCCGGCCGCTGCCGCCCCGCCGGCGGCTCCCGCAGACAATGGCCACAAGGATCACGCAGCGCCGGGTGCCCAGCCCACCATGTCGGCGGATATGGCGCATGAGATGGGCCATGGCGGCAAGGATCTGCCGGCGATGGTCCGCGACATACGCAACCGCTTCTGGATTTGCCTGATCTTCACCGTTCCGATCTTCGTTTATGCACCGATGGGAGGCTTCTTCAAACCGCCGACACCGCCTTTCGGGCTGCAACTCAACCTGTGGCTGTTCTTCTTCGCTAGCGCTGCTATTCTCTATCCGAGCTGGCCGTTTTTCGTCTCCGCCTGGCGTGCGCTCAAGACTGGGACCCTGGGCATGGCAATGCTGGTCGTGTTGAGCGTCGGCACCGGGTACCTCTTTAGTGTCGCTACCACGTTCTTCTTCCAAGGGGGCGGCCAGTTCTTCGAAGCCGTAGCCATGCTGCTGGTCTTCGTCCTGCTTGGCCACTGGCTGGAAATGCGCGCTCGTGCGGGGGCCTCATCCGCGATCCAGGCGCTAATGAAACTCACGCCAGCGAAGGCCTCTGTTCTCCGCGACGGCGTAGAGACGGAGGTTCCGACGGCGGAGGTGGTGGCCGGCGAGATCGTCGTAATGCGCCCAGGCGGCAAGATTCCCGTCGACGGCACGGTGGAGAGCG
>Ga0182030_10018045_pt1 | contig 13567 bp, 14 predicted proteins | sample 812S3MmetaG_FD_121299 | JGI IMG/M metagenome (GOLD analysis project Ga0182030, IMG submission 121299) | Permafrost microbial communities from Stordalen Mire, Sweden - 812S3M metaG (Illumina Assembly) | ecosystem: Environmental > Terrestrial > Soil > Wetlands > Permafrost | place: Sweden... | reverse complement strand
CCTTTCCTTGCGTTGATCTACCTGTGAGTAGTCCTATTCCCTCGGATTCTGCTCTAATAATGTATCCAGGCTATGTTTCCTCGACCGAACCAATGTCGGCAATGCAAAGCTTTTTGATCTCGAGTCCGATCTTCATATGAAAGGCCTACAATATAACATCGCCCTCGCCGTTTTCTTCCCCTTCTATATCGCGGCCGAGATCCCAAGCAACATGATGATGAAGCGAATCCGCCCAAGTATCTGGCTAACCTTTATCATGATCTCGTGGGGTATTGTAATGACATGCATGGGCCTCGTCCGCAACTTCCAGGGTCTCATGGCTTGCCGCGCCTTCCTTGGCATCGCCGAAGCTGGCCTTTTCCCAGGAGTCAACTACTATATCACAACGTGGTATCGTCGTCATGAGTGTGGCTTTCGGATGGCTCTTTTCTTCTCAGCTGCTACGGCAGCCGGAGCATTTGGAGGGCTCCTCGCCAGAGCCATTGGAGAAATGAATGGTATTGCTGGATTAGCGGCTTGGTCTTGGATTTTCATCATTGAAGGATTAGGAACTCTCACTGTGGCTAGCATAGCAATTTGGATCATCAACGACTGCCCTGCTACGTGAGCCCTTCTACCTATACTTAATTGGTATCTTCTGATCTTGGCTTAGAGCGAAATTCCTGACGCCTTCGGAGAGAAACGAGGTCGAACGCAGACTACTAGAGGATAGCGACCTTTGCAATGACTTCCATCTGAAATACCTCTTTCAAGCTCTGGGAGACTGGAAGATCTGGATGAACATGTTCATCACCGTTGGAGTTTTTAGCCCAGTCTATTCCTTCTCCTTGTTCGTCCCAACCATCATCAAGGATATGAAATATTCGAACAATGCAGCTCAACTTATGAGTGTACCGCCTTATGTTGTCGCTTGCATCTGCACGATTGCAGGGAGCTACGCTGCCGATAGATCTAGGCAAAGAGGAGTGTATATTCTCGGGTTCCAATTGATTGCTATCCTTGGTTTCATCTTGCTGGCTGCTGTAGAGAAGCCACATCTTCGCTATCTTGGCACATTCTTCGCGGCTGCCGGTCAGTTCTTGCATCTTGTGGTGAGTTCACACGGTCTGATTTCTTGCTAGGAACCTACCCTTTAGTTCCTCTCATCGGCGCATGGAATAGCAACAACATCGGAGGAAGCCTCAAACGCGGTGTAGGCATCGCTATGCAAATCGGTTTTGGTAACCTTGGTGGGATCATCGCCTCTTTTATCTACCTCCCAAGCGATGCACCACGGTAAGATGCCCATCCATGCATTTCGCCATCCGCGCCACACCTTCCACCGTCGCGTATCTTCTTGACAGTATAGAATAGGTTTATTGAGGGCCACACTATCCTGGTAGCTCTCATATCTACCTCATTCATCCTCACCAGCATCATGGCAATTTACCTCCGTCGCGAAAACGCTCGTCGGGATGCCGTACTTCGGGAAATGGGCACGAGTTGTAAGGACAGCAGCCCGGAGATGCGATGGGGAGAGAGGGAGAATGGTGATAGCTCGATTTTCTTCCGATACACCGTCTAGATTCGCCTTGAATAGGTGGATTATTATGGGTGATGTGGAAGATATCGGACGAGAGTAAAATATGTCTCATACGAGTAAGTTTTGGTGGATACTTATGAAATAATTAAGGCTTGAGGGCTATTTATTGCTAGAATTCTCGTCCGTCACGCCGATAGAGGTCGTTAACAATGAAATTCCGTGGATGGTGTTATCAAGATACAAAGACTAGCGGTGCAGCCCAAATATATTGCTCCTTTCCCGCTTTTCTGAAACTTTCTACCATTTTCGTGGTTTCATTTGTTCCCGCCTTCGAACCTTCTTTCTCCTCAAAGAAATTCCCCAAGTGGCATTAATTGTAAGTTCATCTCTGTTTCATCTCTGTTCATTTAATCTGCTGTTTGTAATGCTGGCCTACTAAAGCTGCAGAATGAAGAGCCCCAATTTGAGAGATTTGAAATACTTCCTTAATTGAGCTAACATTTTGATTTTATTAGACTCTGATTGATTCATAGCTTTCTCGTTTCTACTCAGTCAATCGCGAGAACGAAAAATGGTGATTTGGCTCCTATGATGGCCCTGTTGCTTTACGTCATGCAGGTAGATTGCATGGCATGAGAGACGAATTTATTGGTTTTGTCGTATTGATAGCCAATGGAGTGAGACAGATTGTCATGCAGGTGCAAGGCTGTGCTACATGCTCCTGCTATGACAGCAACGTTCAGCCCTTTCTTTTATTTTCACCTCACCTTCGAAACTATCTAACAGAAAGGCCCGCCTCGCCTCGGCTTCACGAGAACTATCACTGCTCAATGCGCAGTTCTTTGTGGTCAATGTACTGTGGCGGGCGACCGTTCAACGATCATGTTTTCGCCACCCCAGCAAAGCGATCCCATCCGGCCTCGTCACAACTAACCGCGTATAATTTCAACCACACCTACAGAAGCATCGAGCATTGAATTAGAAATGATATGGAATGAGAGCATAAATGACTCTCAAATAATCAGAAACCCTACGCCCAAGCGTGATCTGGGCCACCCCACTGGCTGGCAGCCTCATGGAGCTTATCATACTGGAGAAGCACCTGGTTCTGCTAGATCTAGCAGCCTTTCTCTCTATGTCAGCTTCCGGGACAATACGGATCACGTACAGCCCCCGCAAGGGCATGTTACTCATCAAACGATCAACCAGGCCTGGACTCTGGTGATGGAGTCTTGCGTCTGGAAGATGGAAGACGCTCTCGATCTTCTTTGCAAGATGCTATAACGGAAACCGTATCAATAGATTCCATTCTCCTTAAAGCAGGCTCTATAATCACCAATATGTCCCACCGAGTTATCGATATTAATGGCAAAAGTGATGATGTTGATCTCCACGGAAGCAGTGCGTTTGATCCGCAGCCAGAGAGATTAGGATCCGCCTACGCGTTGTATTTTGTGGGAGGAGCAGCGAGTTCCATAGCAGCTCCTTCCATGACTTCGACACGAACAGAATTGAACAGCGGGAATACTATGCTTCTAGATCACTCTGGATCATGCCGCTTGCCTTCTGATGTCCGGCAGAATAAAAGCCTCGGAATATTTTCACTACAAAATCCTTTGCGGATTGTCATATGCGATATTCTTACGCAGCAATGGATGGAGCCACTTAGTTTGTTCCTTATAGTTTTGCAAAACATTTTCTTAATTATCGCAATCAGCACTTCGACCATATATTCTGGTTTAGTCCCATCTAGATTCGGAAGTTCCTGGATTAGCTATTGTTTCTTGGTGATCTTCATCGTCTTTACACTAGAACTAGTTATGAGAATCATTGCATCTGGCTTTGTTCTGGATTATGCAGACCCAGTTGAGGATCCTCGCCGTCAAGAGCTGTCCTTTCCTATACCGAGCAACAAACCATCGCCATTCCGCTCTCGGAAGGTTAGACAAGATCATCTCACTCGACGTCCATTTCTCAGAAACTTTTTCAACATTCTCGACTTCGTTGCTATAATTTCTTTTTGGATCATCTTCATTATAAGCCTTACGAGCTCAGGAAGGAGCGGCTTTTTCCGTGTCTGCCTAATGCTGAGCGCTCTTCGAATTCTTCGGCTTCTCCGTGTCACGGTCGGAACACATATTGAAACTACAGTCGTCTTCGGAGGATTAAAGAAGGCCGCTCCCACGCTCCGCAGGGTGGTCCTATTTATTGGGTTCTTTTGGCTTCTCTTCGCTGTTGTTGGGATTCAGAGCTTCAAGTCCAGTCTCAGAAGAAGCTGCCAATGGCAGGGCCTTCATAGCACCAAAGATTCTCCCATTAATACCTTTCAATTTTTTGGCGGGCAATTTGATAAACTAACAGGTCAGGAACAACCCTGGTTGAAAAGTGATGGCTCTTACGGCGCCGAAAGCCATACAGGATATCTTTGTGCCAGAGGTTCACTGTGCCAGGAGACTGTGAATCCCTATAATAACTCTGTTAGCTTTGACAATATCTTCCACTCCTTGGAGCTTATTTTCGTCATCATGTCCGCAAATACCTTTTCCGAAATTATGTATTACCTCATGGACAGTGCAGGCCTCACCGCAGCCCTCTTCTTTGCAATCGCTATTATTGTTCTTTACTACTGGCTCATTATTCTCTTGGTCGGTATTGTTACCTCGTCATTTCATGGTATGAGAGAGGGACATCACAAAACAAAATCGGATGGAGAAGGTGAAACGCGCCATGAATCAAGGAAAAGAAATGAATCTTCAATTGGGCACAGGCATTCCTCACTGCAAACGGTTTTCCGGAAGACCAAATGGGCGTGGATTGTTACTATCCTTTACGGCCTTGTGATCCAAGCTCTGCGGACAGCTTCTATGAGCAAAGAACGGGAGCGGTTCTTAGATAGGTCTGAAATGATTGTAACTTCCATTCTCTTGTTCGAGATCGTCCTGCGGTTTACCATAGACACGAGAAACTTTCACCGCAGCAAACAGAACCTGGCGGACCTAGCCATCGCTTCGATTACTTCGATCATTCAGCTTCCCGTTATAAAAAATTCCGGACGCATATATCCTTGGCTAACATTCTTTCAAATAATTCGAGTGTATCGCATCGTTTGGGCTGTTCCTCTGGCGAAGGACCTCGTCGTAAATTAGAAAATATCCCCATGTGGATCGCATTCTGCTGACTTTAGTAGATGATTTCTTTCAGGAATTTTCCGGATTTAGTGAGCCTTGGAATATTTTTAATGCTTCTTATTTTTCTTGCTGCAGTACTCGCATCGCTGATGCTCCGAGCCCCGTCTGGAGAGACGGATGTGAACACACCGAGTCCAGCGCCACTTCCCTTTTCGAATCTTTAGAGCTCATTCCTCGATATGTATCAGATTTTCACGGGCGAAAATTGGACGGCACTTCTATATGCAGTCACTAGCTACGACTCCGGAACAAGTTGGTTTTATGCGATTTTTATCATCCTCTGGTTCATCTTGTCATCTGTTGTCATTCTCAATATGCTCATTTCGAGGATACAGGAGAATTTCGACATGGAAGATAAGGATAAGCGCCTTCACCAGGTAAACACTTTCTTGAGCGTCAAATCTCAAGTTGATGCACACAGAGATCAACATAATCTGGGCAATACAGAGAATGAACTGGCTGGTGATTCCGGATTTTTGAAACAGGATACAGCTTTCGGCAACAAGCTGCAAGTTGATGCGGTGGTGAAGGATTTCGTAGGGGAAACAGAGGACTCAGAGGAGCCGCAGTCATCACCACACTTGGCTGCTACAACTAAGGAGATCAAACCGCTTTCAACATTTTTGAGTCTTTTGGCTAGATTACGACCAAACTTCCAGACTGGAGAAGATACGGCCCCTATTCAAATTGCGAATTCACATCTAGAACGTGATCAAAAGAGGCCACATGCCATTTTCAGATGGGCTAGTAAAATTCGTCGCCTGTGCCGGAGATTGACTGGTCAACAACCCCCTGTTGGCGCCTCTCATAATAAGCCAGCAATGATATTTAAGGGCTTTATATACATCACTATCGTCGTCAAAATTGTTCTCGCTTGCATGACAACCCCCCTTTATCAAAGAGATTATTTCGACCAGCATATCTACACTGTTATTAACTGGTTCGTAGTCACTGATTTGGCCATTCTTTCTATCTTGACTGTCGAAGCTATCATCAGAATAATTGCAGGCGGCTTGATCTGGGGTCCCGACGCCTATTTTCGAGGCTGGAATCTTATAGATGCCGTGGTCCTGGTCACTCTGGCTATTCAAGTCACTGCTGAACTATACAATGAAGGGAGTGTCGCACGAGTTATCGCTTGTTTCAAAGCTCTTCGGGTTCTTCGATTACTTACGATAAACAAGAATGTCTTGAAAAACTTCTCTTCTGTTTTTACAAGAGGTGGCGGAGACGTGTTTGCGGCTACATTAGTCTCACTTGGGTTGTTAATCCCTTTCGCTATCTACGGTGTAAATCTATTTGTTGGTGAGTTGTCATCATGTAACGACTCTAACATTTGGAACTTGGGGGATTGCTTTGGCGAATACAATAGTAGTGGTGGGGCGTCCAGTTTAAATTTATACGCCCCAAGAACATTTGCTACATCGTATTACTCCTTTGACACATTTGGTAAATCGTTCTACGCTCTATTTTCAATTGTCTCCCAGGAAGGCTGGGCCGATGTCATGTCTTGGTCGAGAGACATCACGGGTAGAAACACACAACCGCGACCATCTGCGTCTAATGGCAATGCAGTCTTCTTTGTCATATTTAATCTTTGCGGCACATTCTTCGTCATGACTCTTTTTATCTCGATATTTATTCAGAACTACACCAAAATTACTGGAGTTGCTTATTTAACAGGCAATCAACGAGCATGGATGAAACAAAAGAGGATGTTACAGCGGATTTCAGCATGGCCTTCAGAGCTGAATTCAGGAGCGCCATGGAGATTATGGTGTTACGCAAGAGCGACCGAAAAGTCTGGTAAGTGGCGGCAATCCATCATCACAATACTAGTCCTACATCTTTTGTTCCTTTGTGTCAATTTCTATCCATCAGTGGATTGGTGGGATAAGACTCGAGGTACACATAAATCCACTGAAATGCTGAAGTATAGGTCACTGACGAAAACAGATTCCATATCCCTTGTATTCATCACATTATTGGCCCTGAACGTAGTCATACGCATGATCGGCCTGTCCTGGAAACACTTCAGAAGAAGACCCTGGGACCTCTATGCGCTCTTTTCTCTTTCTGGAGCACTAGTCGCTTCTGTCCTCGCTTTAACCCACCCGAACAACTTTGCTATCATCAAAACTAAAGAACTCTTCCAAGATGCCGTCTGCCTCCTTCTCATCGCCGAAATCAACCACTTTGACCAACTCCTTAAAACCGCAATCGCAAGCCTCCCCCTAATCTCCACCCTCCTCATGTTCTGGTTCGTCATGCTTCTCTTCTTCGCCATTGCCCTCACTCAGATCTTCGGCCTCACACGCTTCGGCCCGAACGAAAATGGTAACGCCAATTTTCGAACCATTCCAAAGGCCTTGATCCTGCTTTTCCATATGACGCTTGGAGAAGGCAGGACGCAGATCATGGAGGATTTCGCTGCTATTGTTCCCCCATTTTGCGTTTCGAATGATAGTTTTTTTAGTACAGATTGTGGAAGTCCGGAGTTGGCGAGGATTTTCTTCATCGCGTGGAAAATACTCAGCGTGTACCTGTTTACTAATATTTTTATTTCCTTGATTTATGAGGGGTTCTCGGATGTTTATCAGGGTCTTGGTAATACGACGAAGGTGATTGAGAGGGGGGATCTAAGACGGTTAAAAGATGCCTGGAGAGCTGTGGATGCGAATGGAACGGGGTTTATACCTGTGGATTCATTACACGAGGTGCTTAAGAATCTTGATGGTATCTTTGGGATACTTATCTATGATGGGGACTTTACCATCAAAAAATTGCTAGAAGATTGCGTCAACCCGAGTCCGGCTCTGCCTCGCGAATCTCAGGGAGTCGATATAGATAAGCTAAACGACAGGTTAAAGAGCCTTCCAGTGGACAAAATACAGCAACGACGGGCGGCGTTAAACAGATTCCATGAAGAAATCCTCCTCTCATCCGACCCTGTCCTCGGAATCTCGTTCACGACTTTCTTGCTTACGCTGGCGCATTACACGGTTATTGATGATAGGGAGTGTTTAACGTATGTCTTACTGGAAGGAGAATTTTACGAGAGATAACTGACAATGAGTAGATTTGATGAGTATATGGAACGTAGTGTTAGGATACAGGAGATCGATGAGGTCGTACGGAGGAAGCGGTTGGGTGGCTGGCTTGGTGTGTGGATTTGGAGGAGACGGTTGAGAGGGTGGAGAGAGGGGAGAAGGGAGTTGGATGGTGCTTAGTCTATAAGTTAGGAAAGGGCTGGGTCGTTGCATCCACGAATGCCCATTTCTTCCGCCTATCATCCCGCCCTACGTACCAAATACAATTCTTCTCGCTAGTGACCTCACTGCCTTTACCAACAAATCCTATTTTCTACTACATCAGCTTCCTCAAACACTAAAATCAAGTCTAATGGAAGATAATTTACAAACCTTAATATAGTTCCACCGCTTCAAAATCTTCGAAGGGAACCACTCGTCGTCCTGGAGCTCGAACGTAAATTTTCTAATCTTGGGGTCGAGAAACCTTTTCGGAGCTCCAGGGTCCCAGGGATAGATTACAGTAAAAGCAACATCAAGGGTAGTGACCTCTTTCTTACTGGTGGGGAAGGGAAAGTGGTAGGAGTAGGTAACGAGGAATCGTAAATGCAGTTCTCACAACGTGGCGGGGAGCAGGGGGGAGGTGGTCACGTACTCAAGAGGAGGCATTGTGAAGTTGGTCTGAATGATGGGTGATAAAGAAGGATTGCAATTCAAATGAGCTTTAAATTCCGATATCTGAGTTTTAGTAGATGTGATGAGGCAGAGGGAGATACTGCGCGCGAAATAGCGAATGCACTAGTCGTGACTTCAGGGGTGGGAACAGAGGGTGATGAAGAAAGCTGATGTGTGTAATGCTGTTTAGAGATAGGAGAACTTTGAGATGTTATTCTACAAATATCTTTGTATAATGTCTACACAGGCTCCGGTAGGGTCTTCAATCTTTTTATATTGCAATGTGAACTTTTTCTCAGAGCGGGGAAAAAATCCTTGAATTTGACGGGAGATGGTAATAATTGATAGCATCCACTCATATTGCATCCTTGGCTAATATCGAAATCTCCAATGGTACGAAATGAGGTCCAACATAACCCTCCTGCCGCCAGAACCAGAACATGGCAATAAATACTGACAACCCTCCTGTAATAAGACAAGTATAATTCATTGTCTTAGCATCTACCGGCATTGCAAATGGAAAACAGAATATAGCGATAAAAGTTAAAATATAAAGGCATGCAACTCCATTCACAATAAAGCCTGTTGCACCTTTCATCCAAAACCATCCTGGGGCAACGTTTGTCCTCTTACTTAGTAGATGAGGCAGTATAGCTGCCAAGTAGGATAGAGTGGAAAGTACAACGAATGAGCCAACGAATGCGCTGAAAGCGGTTTGACTTCCGACATATATACAGCCCAACACTGTGCATACAACAGCGCAAAGCACAATTGAATTGAATGGGTTTCGGTGTCTTTGGCTGACACGCCCAAAGAATGCACTAAAAGGTGTCGCATTATCCCGAGCCAGAGTCCAGAACACTCGACTAGCTGTGAGGTAACATCCGAGAGTAGCAATGAGTGTGGGCAAGAGCGTAATGATGAGAAGTCCCAACGATCCACCGGCGGAACCTGTCGATTGGCGATAAATGGCAGTTAGCGGAAAGAGAAAGGTGCTGTCCAAGATGGCGTCTAGATCCGAGACGCTGTAGAAAATTGCCATGAGGTAGAAAAGAGCAGTGAGAAATCCGATGACGAATTGTGCCAAGATTGCTTTGGGTATATTCTGGCTGGGACTACGCATTTATATAAGCGCTATTAGTATTGAAGGTGTTTTGGTTTAAGACATACTGTGGAATTTCTTCCGCTAGGTGAGTGATAACATCAGGCGTGCCAACGGCAAAAGCACCGTTAAGCATACCCAGGCAGAACACAAATCCATTGCTCGAATATCCCGTTGAATTCTGCCACTCTTTCCAAACAAACCCATTTGAAGCATAACTTACACCCTTGACATGTGGCATAATTGCACAAACAATGACAGTGATGAAGAAAACGGCCACGACTAGAAAACCTCCCAAAGCTTCAATTGTGGGAAGAGCTCGGTTTGCATAAAGGGTGATCAAACAACCGCCCCATATGCAAATTAGATATGCTACAAAGACTTGCCATCTCTGTGTTTCGAATTCGGGATGGAATAGAGCGTACATTGAGACGGTCTGGGCTCCCACTATTTGAGCAGTTGCTGCTAGACCGAGGATCCAGGCTAGGAAGTTCCACTAGACCCCAAAGGTCAATGAATTGTACATACGAAATTCAAAGGAGGGTTCCTCTCACCCAGCCAGCGAACCAACCACAGACTCTCCCATAACCTCCTGCTGTTACTGACGCCCAATGATAGACCCCGCCAGAAGAAGGCATAGCTGAAGCTAGTTCAGCAATCGAGGCAGCAATAAGCCAATAGAAGACAGAAGCAGCAATCCTGATATAATCAGCCAATATCCTGCAACGTCTGTGGTAGAAACTTGCAGTTCATAAATGACCCCCGGAGGTCCTCCATTGTAAATCGCTACGACCTGAGTTCCACGATGAGCTTTGGAACCTTTGCTCGTATAATGCATTAACTTACGATACTACCACCTAATGCCAACCAGGTATTTCCTGCAGTAATACCAAGGCCGCAAATATTGATAAGACGAAAATTTCGGTCGAGCTCTTGCGCATGGCCAGATGCATTGATAAGAACATTGGACGCGGGAATTTGTGGCAATGTTCCTAGCGGTGTCTTTGCTTCCCCTGACTTAATAACTTTCTCCATGGGTGGTCACGAGGCAATGAGACAAAATATATTTCTTTGAAAAGAGTTTGTATTCGCTATAAGTGGATTCATAGAGATTTACTGGCGAAGTTCTCAAAATTGGACTTGATTTTTGCGGGGAATAATATACTGAATTTCATTGGCTGCAATCCACCGCTAAACAGACAGATGCTTATCTTCAAAGTGGTTTCTTCCCAGTTAGTCATGGCTTGCCGGTACTTGCTGCACGATAAGGTAAAACCAGTCCTGGGATTGGACTTATATTATCCTTGCAGAATATTGACTAGGAAATGATTGGGTGCGGTTAAAATCGAACCGCAGTTGAACGACATATCAGAAGATGGAATACTTAACTCAAGGAAGATTTTCGAACTCACCACACCAAAGAAGTGCCAATAACTTGTGGCAAGATATTTTCTTCTCCAAATCCAACCCCAGAAACAAATCAACCGTAAATAGAAACCGTTATAAGACCTTATGGGACGTGACTAAGTAGTGTTTCAAAACTCGACAAGTGTGGAAAAAAGAAAAGTCACGCCCGCTCAAATTTCAACATCAATTTGTTTCCCTTCGGCCCTGCACTGTAAGCATCTAATTGCTCAATACCTTCGTCATCAACGATCATGGATTTATAATTTGTATAGATACTCGCAATGATCAATTTCAGTTCTGCGAGAAGTTGAGCTTAGTTTTTTTTATTAAAAATATCTCTTACATGGAGGGATAGGGTCGATCCTTCACTTACGATACATGGCGAATTCTTTCCCTACACACATTCGCCCACCACTACTGAATGCCCAAAACCACTTCTCCATTTTATTTCGCTCATCAGGATTGGCCCTTAGCCATCTCTCCGGCTTCCAGGCCTCCGGGTCGGGGAATACATCTGCATTACGATGTAAAGAATATGCCTGAGCACTAACACGTACGTCCGATGGGATATCCCCGTACCCACTCAAAGATACAGGCTTTCCTGAGATACCGGAGGGTGTTACGCGAGGCTGTGGTCCCGGAACAGCGGGATGTAAGCGAAGACTTTCTAAAATGATGGCTTCAAGTAATGGTAGGCCGTCCAGATCGCTCGGTGAGGGGAAGTCTCGATGATCAAGATGCTCAGTATTGGAATTTCCTGTAGAAGAAGACAAACTGGTGACTTTTATCGGATTTTTCATAGTGAAAAGCTCGGCACGGAGTAACGCTTGAAGTTTGGGACGCTGAGAGACTTCATGCATGATGTAGACCAATGTCCAGCCTGTCGTTGTAGTCCCTGCCACAATGTGATCCATGAGCTCGGAGGCAATCTCGTTTCGCAAATGCAGGTCAGTTTTGGAAGAATAATCTGGGTCTGGGTGAGCAACCTCGACCGAAGTTCTTAATTTCCTGAGCAGCTGATCATAGACCACCGGTTTTGTCCAGTCTGTACTTTCGTCCTCCCGTGACGCCAGGCTAGATTGTGATGACATCTCAGTCTTCTTCAGCATTTGAAGGCACAAATCCCTGACCTCCCTACTCGACGAGACCACATATTGAGATGTGACCTGCCGGCTAAATTTGGCTAAAAGCCATATCAGACCCGGAAATCCCATGAACCAAAACGGGTATTTGGTTTTATTTTGGTGCAAATCCAGCCATTCCCTACGGATGTCGGTATCGATTAACAAGTTTGAGCTATTTTGGATGCCGAATAAGTAGGCAGTAACAAAATCCATAGAGATTCCTAAACTATATTCTAGCATATTTAGTGGGGTTTGATCTGCAGTAGCTGCCTCGATAATAAACAGAAGACGGCCTCTAATTAGTTCCTGGCTTATTTTGTACAGATCCCTTGACGAGTATACTGTGGTTTTGCTGTACAGACTCGCAAGCATCCGCTTCCGATCGCTATGTAGCTTCCGGTCAATTGTGGAAAACATATTTGGTACGCTATAATTCAATCAGCATATTCTGCTAACTTAAATACCAGCTTTGAATACCCATAGTTTTGGAAAGCTCTGTAGAATTCGTGTTTGCCGAAATTGTCGCTGTACGCATTTTTAACATCGTCCGCCGAATTGATACTAATCTCTTTGTCTCCAAGCCTAACGATAGGACCCAGACGTTCATGAGCGGAATGACTGACTCTGTTCTCATTTGCTTGATATCTGTGGAGCTTTATCCACCAACTTGAAAATCGGCTCGTAAAGTGGGCGTGTGGAATCTTGGACAGAGGTGATAGAAAAGCAGGATAGAGGAAGTATTGATATATCAGGTAGAAACACAGGAGATACCCGAGAATAGTGATGAAAGTCATCTTTCTAATAGAACGACATCAACTCCAGAGAGGCAATTTACTTGGTCTTATCGTGAAAGCAGTCAACAACAAACTAGGGCTAGGAGAATCGATGTGCATATATGTAGCTCACGTGACATGGCATCTGAACTAAGGCTAATGAAACTGTAGACATCTTATCAAGCGCCTATAGCCGTCGCCAATTAAACTTGCAAGGTCACACCTGGTGCACCACTTTATTCCATGTTCTTGAAGGGACTAGCTATCGGAACAAGCATTTCAGGAGTACTCCATACCTTAGCTCCGCATAGATGAGTACCTATAAAATCACGAATGTGGCGGAGAGTATCTGCCGCTATGTATATATTGAGAATAGCTGCGCTAGAAGTTCGTCTAGATGTCGATTCTGTTTTCCTAATGGGTCTGAAAGGTACAACAACGTCACATCCAAGTCAAACTGCATTACCAGTATTGGAAATAATTAGATTATTTAAATTAATAGAGTATTAATCGGATTTAATCCTTAAACTCTAAGTCTTAATCTAATCTAATTAATTAATAATACATTAAGATCTATTTGATCTGATTTAGTCTATTTAAAATAAATAGTGATTAGTTTCAAAGAATTATATATTTAGAATCTTATTTATTAATCTATTTAGTTTATTATTAAGTAATATTATAATATATCTTAAATATATATATTAATTAATTATCTTATTATTATTATATTATATTATATATTTT